>Ga0116204_1001095_pt1 | contig 15214 bp, 15 predicted proteins | sample LakKivwa52mmetaG_FD_94481 | JGI IMG/M metagenome (GOLD analysis project Ga0116204, IMG submission 94481) | Anoxic lake water microbial communities from Lake Kivu, Rwanda to study Microbial Dark Matter (Phase II) - Lake Kivu water 52m metaG | ecosystem: Environmental > Aquatic > Freshwater > Lake...
ATCGTTGGCTAAACCAAAAAACGCTATCATCCATTTTTCATCCTTCATCCTTCATCCTTCATCCTTTTTAGTGCCCATTTGGCGCCGATGAGTCATACTTCCCGCAACCCCCGGGCTTCTGTTGCCGCCTACCTGCTGGCGGCCCTGGTCCTGGTTTACCTGAGCTACCGGCTGCCCACCCTGCTGCCCGGCGACTTTGTCACGGCGATGTACGCCAGTTCCCACGTGACCCTCACCGCAGAGCAGGATGCCCAGCTCAAGGCCTGGTATCAGGGCCCCTCGGGCTTTGGCGCTTACATTGCCGGATTGGCCCGTTTGGACTGGGGCTATTCCTTTGCCTTTCTCACCCCGGTATCCCGGTTGATCCTGGAAGCGTTGCCCTGGACCTTGCTGCTGATGGGCAGCGCTCATCTGATTGCCATGGCAGGCGGGTTTGTCGCCGGGGTGGAGGCGGCCTGGCGCCGGGGCGGGAGACTGGAAAAGGCAGCGGTGGGCGGGATGACCGTGTTGGAAGGCCTGCCGGAAATCGCCACCGGGGTGGCCTTGCTGCTGATTTTGGCCCTGCACGCCGGCTGGTTTCCCGCTGCCGGGGCCCAGACCGCCTATGCCGCCATGGGTTTGGGGGCCATGGTGGCCGATGCGCTCCACCACCTGGCCCTGCCCCTGGCCACTTTGGTGCTGGCCTATCTGCCGGGCAATTTTTTGCTCACCCGGGCCAGCATGGTGATGGTGCTGGGCGAGCCTTTCATGCAAACGGCCCGGGCCAAGGGCTTGTCGGCCCTGCGGCAGCGCTATGCCCATGCGGCCCGCAACGCCTTGCTGCCCTTGGTGACCCGCTTTGTCCTGCGCCTCGCCTTCATGGTTACCGGTGCCCTGGTGGTGGAAACGATTTTTGCCTATCCCGGGCTTGGTACCCTGTTGTTCAACGCCATTGCCAAGCGCGACTTGCCCCTGATCCAGGGGATCGTGCTGTTTTCTTCCCTGATGGTCCTGGCCGTCAACCTGGTGCTGGACATGGTTTACGGCATCATCGATCCGCGAGCGGCCCATGCACGATGACCTTGTCGCCAGACTCAAGACCGATCCCTGGTTCATCGGCGGTTTGGGGTTGGTCCTGGCCCTGGGCGTTGTTCTGCTGATCGGACCTTGGCTTTGGCCCCACGATCCCCACGACATGTCCTTTGTTCCCCTGGCACCGCCATCGGCGGCCCATTGGCTGGGGGTCAACGACGGGGGCATGGACATTTTGGCCGAACTATTCCACGGGATGCGCAACACCGTTGTCTTCGGCCTGGTGGCCGGGGGCCTGGCCCTGGTGCTGGCGGCCGTCATCGGCCTGGCCGCGGCCTGGTTCGGCGGCCTGATCGATGCGGTTTGCATGCGCCTTGCCGACATCATGCTGGCCATCCCCGCGGTGATGGTGCTGATCGTGATGGCGGCGTTTTTCCGGCCCGATCCGTTGACTCTGGCCCTGATCCTGGGTGCGCTGCTTTGGCCCAGCACGGCCAAGGGGATCCGGGCCCAGGCCCTGGTGGTGAAAAACCGGCGCCACATTACGGCCTCCCGTCAGATGGGGGCCTCCGGGGCGCGGATCATCGTAAAGCACCTGATCCCCGAACTGTTCCCCTTTTACCTGATCGGCTTTGGCGTCAAGGCCCGCATGGCCATGTTCATGGAGGCGTCTTTGGCGTTTTTAGGCCTTTTCGATCCCAGCCGCAAATCATTGGGACTGATGATCAACTTCGCGCTCAAGTACTACTATCTAGATATATGGTGGAACTGGCTCCTGCCCCCGCTGATGGTGCTCGGTTTGCTGATCATGGCGGTCACGTTCCTGGCGATCAGCATGGAAAAGCATTTTGATCCACGACTGCGGGAGGCCCTGTGAACCTGGTGGTCAACGGGTTGCGTGTGGTGTACCAGGACGGCGGCCATGACCTGCTTGCCCTGGACAATGTCGATCTGGACCTCGAACCGGGAACCATCACGGCCCTGGTGGGCGAATCCGGCTCGGGCAAGACCACCCTGGGCAAGGCCCTGATGGGGCTGTTGCCGGAAAACGCCAGGGTTCAAGGTGATGTGCGGTTCGACGGCAAGCCGCTGATCGGTCTGGCCGAGGCCGACCTCAACGCCATGCGCTGGTCGCTCATCGCCATGGTCTTTCAAAACGGGGCCGCCAGTTTCAACCCGGTGGTGCGGATACGGGACCAGGTGGCCGAACCTTTGATCGTCCACCGGGGTCTGTCCAAGGACAAGGCCAGAGACGTGGCGGGCAAGGCACTGGAAGGCCTTGGCCTGGAACCCGAATTGCACCGGCGCTTTGCCCATGAACTCAGCGGGGGCCAGGTTCAAAAGGCCTTGATCGCCATGGCCCTGATCCTGGATCCGGCTTTTGTCATCCTCGACGAGCCCACCGCGGCCCTGGATCCCATGACCCGCGGTTTTGTGGCCGGGGTCATCGCCGATCTGAAAGCCCGGGGAAAAGCGGTGTTGCTCATCACCCATGACCTGGAACTGGCGGCCACCCTTGCCGACACCATCGCCGTGCTCTACCTGGGCCGGGTGATGGAAGTGCTGCCGGCCGCCGACCTGTTCGAACGGCCTTTTCACCCTTACACCCTGGCCTTGGGCCGGGCCTTTCCCCGGCTGGATGCCACCAAGGATTTGGGCGGTATCCGCGGGGATGCGTTTTACCGGATTACCCATGCCCATGCCACCGGTGCCGGCCATGACCACAGCCATGTGGTTGCCCCTGGAGCGATTCACGACGATGGGCATGCCCCGGCCACGGGCTGTCTGTTTTTTCCCCGCTGCACCCAGGCCATGGCTGACTGCGCCGTGGTGCCGATCCTGCTCGAGCTGGCCGGCGATCATCAACTGCGCTGCTGCCGGGGCGGGATCGTCAGTCTGCTGGAACTGTCCGGGGTGCAAAAGCATTACGGGGACATTCAGGCCCTCGGCCCCACGGACTTGCGGCTGGACGCCGGCGAGGTGCTCTGCCTGGTCGGGGAAACCGGTTCGGGCAAGACCACCCTGGCGATGATCGCCGCCGGGGTCCTGGCCGCGGACCAAGGCCGCCGCAGCTTCGAGGGCAGGGACATGGACAAATGGATTCGCAGGGATTACAAAACCCTGGCGCGGCGGATCGGGGTGGTCTACCAGAACCCGGCCGAGGCGGTGAGCCACCGGCTGACCGTGGCCGAGATCGTGGCCGAGCCCCTGGCGATCCAGGGGCTGGCCGAGCCGGCCTTACAGCGGCGGGTGGTGGCGGTGCTGGAAGCGGTGCGCCTGCCCACCGTGCCGGAATTTATGAGGCGTTACCCCCATGAACTTAACCTCGGGGCGATCCAGCGGGTCTGCCTGGCCCGGGCTTTGGCGGTTTCACCCAGCCTGCTGGTGGCCGACGAGCCCACCAGCGCCCTTGATCCCAGCGTCCAGGCCAAGGTATTGAAGATGATGCTGGACTTGCAGGTGGAAAACGGGCTGACGATGCTCTTTGTCACCCACGACATCGGCCTGGCCCGCAAGATTGCCGACCGTATCGCCGTGATGCTATCCGGCATTCTGGTGGAGATCGGCCCGGCAGCCAAAGTCTTGGCCGACCCGTATCATCCCTATACCCGGATGCTGGTCAACGGGGCCGGGCAGGGCAGGGTCAACGGCGGGGCGGCGGCAAGCGGCTGCGTCTTTGCGGCCCGTTGCCCCGAGGCCATGGAGATCTGTTTTTGCCAGGCCCCGGCGCCGCTGGATAGCCAAGCGGGCCGTCACGTCGCGTGCTGCCACTCAATCAACCCAATCAACCCAATCAACCCAAAGAACCCAACCAACTCATTTCGGAGGAAGACATGACAACCAACCCCATGGACCCGGAACTGGTCAAGCAGGCCATCGACTTTCACGGCCACTGGTGCCCCGGCCTTGCCATCGGCGTGCGTGCGGCCCAGTGGGCCTTGCAGCAAATGGGCAAGGCCCCGGATGAAGAAATCGTCGCCGTGGTGGAAACCGACATGTGCGGGATCGACGCGATCCAGGCCCTGATCGGCTGCACCTTCGGCAAGGGCAACCTCATCTACAAGGACTACGGCAAAAACGCCTTCACTTTCTACCGCCGCCGGGACGGCAAATCGGCCCGCCTGGTGTTCAACCGGGCGGCTTACGGCAACACCGGCTCCCAACTGGGCAGCTTGCACCGCAAGTTGCTCGAAGAAGGCCTGACACCCGAAGAAGAAAAACAGTGGAAAGAAAGCCGGGCCATGGCCTCCAAACTGGTGATGGAAGCCGATCTGAACGATCTGTTCGAGGTCAAGCCGGCGCCCGAATCCGTTCCTGAAAAAGCCAGAATTCTCGCCAGCCTCGTCTGCGACGCCTGCAACGAGGCGGTGATGGAAACCCGCACCCGGCGCATGCACGAAAAAACCTTGTGCATCCCCTGTTTCGAGGCCATGGAAAAGCGATGAAGACCATCGTGGAATTGAAGGCCAAATTTGAAGAGCTGGAAGCGCAGATCGCCGAGACCAAAAAGCGGTTGCCCGCCCATTCGGTCAAACCGCCCGTGATGAAGGATCTGCTGGATCTTGAAGATCAGTACGATGATATAGCGGAGCAAATTCAAAAGCTGCAAGCCAAGGACCAAAACCGGTAGCCGGCTGATGTCATTTGTTGAAATATGGTATCAAGCCGCTGTACCAACCCCGCACAAAGCCGTCCGGACCATTGGTGCCGGGCCAATAACCAAGGAACGCGGCCGAGCGTGTTTGGCCGCCGAGGGTTTGAAGGATGTCTTTTGCAAACGCCATCGGGCTGGTCAACAACGCCGCCCTGCTACTCGCCCTGGGCCTTTTGTATGACATGCTGTGGTTCAGGCACAGGGGCGACCAGCCCGTTTTGCAGCAGCTTGCCGCCGGCCTGATCGCCGGTGCCGTGGGTGTGGCCATCATGCTCAACCCCTGGGATTTCGGGCAGGGGGTTTTGTTTGACTCCCGTTCGGTGCTGTTGTGCCTGTCCGGCTTTTTTTCGGAACCTTTCCCGTCGTGGTGGCGGTGCTGATCACCGGCGCTTTCCGTGTGACAATGGGAGGCTCGGGAACATGGACCGGGGTGGCCGTCATTTCCGACATCGCCGACCGCAAGAAGGCTGAAAACGAGCGAAACAAACTCCAGGCCCAGTTGGTCCAGGCCCAGAAAATGGAATCCGTGGGCCGGTTGGCCGGTGGCGTGGCCCACGATTGCAACAAACGGACACCAAGACCTTTGACGAGGCCGATTGCGCAGAGCATCTTGGTTTTTTGCCGGGAGACTGCGTGCTGCTTGCCATCAGCGACGATGGTTGCGGCATGGACAAGCAGACCCAGCAGCATCTGCTCGAGCCGTTTTTCACCACCAAACCAATGGGCAAGGGTACCGGTCTGGGGCTGGCTACGGTTTACGGTATGGTGAAGCAAAACAACGGTTTTATCAATGCGAACAGTGAACCGGGCCAGGGGACACTGTTCAGGATCTATCTGTTTGGCCTCTTCCAGGCTTCTTGCAACCTGCTCATCCAGCCACCCGCCATAACGATCCATCTGACACTTCAGATCATTTCAGAAGGCGCGATATAGTCGACGTCCATCCCCTGCAAGCTGTGTCCCAAGAGCAAATCACAGACCACCTTGTCCACCAAGTCTTTGTATTTTCAATTGTTTAGGTCCTTGGGTGGATTTCTGTGCCCACCATATCAACAAAAAAATGGCATAGGGTTTGAACGCCCCTTGACACCGTGTAACAGTTGCTTCATTTTAAATGAAACTAATGAACATGAGGTCGACATGATCGCTCAATCAAAAAAATGGTTGCTGCTGGTTCACCAGATCCCTCCCAAACCCAACGCCTTGCGCGTGAGAATTTGGCGAAGGCTGCAACAGGTGGGGGCCGTAGCGATCAAGCAATCGGTCTACGCCATGCCGCTTGGTGAGCAATCACGCGAGGATTTGAGCTGGACACTCAAGGAAATTGTACAAGGCGGCGGGGACGGTTCGATTTCCGAGGCAAGGTTCATTGAAGGATTGACCGATGAGCAGATCATCGCTTTGTTTCAAGGCGCTCGCCGATCGGACTATGAAAAACTCATCCATGAGGCAAATGTGCTGCTTGAAAACTGGTCCTCCGGTGCCACCGATCTGCATGCCCCTGCCTCAAAGGGCCTCTTGTCAAAATTGCATAAGCGGCTGGATGAAATCGCCGCCATTGATTTTTTTCAGGCACCGCAACGGGCTACAGCAGAAATTCTGCTCAAAGAACTGGGTAGTTTATTAACGAACCCCTCTCAATCTTCAAACAAAGCTGAGCAAAGGCATTCTGACCTTAAGGGAAAAGTCTGGGTCACCCGTGATAACCTGTTTGTCGATCGTATCGCCTGCGGCTGGCTGATCAGGCGTTTCGTGGATCAACACGCCGTTTTCAAATACGTATCGGGTCCCGAGTACCGTCCAAAGCCAGGAGAAATCCGTTTTGACATGTTTGACGGCGACTACACACACGAGGGAGACAACTGCACCTTTGAAGTGATTGTTCAGCGTCTCGGACTGGGGGACCAGGCGCTTGTCCCCATGGCTGAGGTGGTCCATGACATTGATTTGAAAGATGGAAAGTACGCCCGCGATGAAACCGGCGGGCTCAACGCGCTTTTAATGGGCCTGGTGGCTTCACAGCCCTCAGATGACCAGCGAATGGAAATGGGCTGCCAGCTTTTTGATAATCTTTATGCCTATTTTCATCGACAAAAGAAAGATCCGCAACCTGCTTAAGCACCAACACCGAACAAAAGGAGAAAGGTCATGCCATCCATTGAAAAACATATCGAAACCAGCACCAAACGAACCGGCAAGCAATATAGGCAAGTCCACGAGTGGATCGACGATCCGCCGTACAAGGATGAGCGCCACGACATCACGCGCGTTCTGGAATTTAGCCGGATGTTTCAAGACAAGTACGGCGAAGAAGCGGCCCAGGAATATGTCCAGCACTTGGCCGATGATCTAAACGGCAAGTTCAACCATCTCGTCGAAGATGTACAGAACCTGGTGGACAATACTCTCGCCTACTTCGGCGCCAAAAAACGATAGGGGCCAACGGGCTGAAAAGGAGGATTGAACATGAAATGGATAACCCGTTCCCACGTGCACGTCGACCGGGTGGCCTGCCCCTGGCTGATCACCCGGTTCATCGACTCGGAGGCCGAGTTTCTTTTCGTTCCCAAGAGCAAGGTGATGGAAATCGCCGAAAAACAGGGGGCCATTCCCTTTGACACTCCGGGAGCCGATCTCAACCACCGGGAGGACCTGTGCACCTTCGACGTGATCATCGCCGATTATCAACTGACCGACCCGGCCCTGCTGCGCATGGCCAAAATCGTCAATGCCGCCGACACCGGCAGGATGGATGCCGATCCACTGGCCGCGGGTTTTGAGGCCATCGCCGTAGGCTATGGTTTGCGCTTTCCAGACGACCTGGAAAACATCGAGCGCCAATTCGAGGTCTATGACGCTCTTTACGCCTGGTGCCGGATGGATGTGGCGGCAAACAAGGGATAGGCAACCACCATGGCAGCCAGTGAACCCATAACGTCTCGCGCGTTGCGCCTTTCCGGCTTTTTGGCCCTGCAGCGCACCACCGCCAGCCTGCTGGCCATGGTGGTGCTGGTGGGCATGGGCGAGCGCATGGCCGAGCGCTTCCTGCCCATCTACCTCATGGCCCTGGGCGGCGGGGCCGTGGCCATCGGCCTGCTCCAGGCCATGGACAACCTGCTCTCGGCCCTGTACAGCTTCCCCGGCGGCTATCTGGCCGAGCGCATCGGCACCAAAAAGTCCCTGTTGGTTTTCAACCTCGTGGCCATGGCCGGCTTTGCCCTTGTGATCCTGATTCCCTCCTGGCAGGCCGTGCTGGCCGGGGCCGTTTTGTTCATCTCCTGGTCGGCGATTTCCCAGCCCGCCACCATGGGCCTTATCTATAAGGTATTGCCCCCCGGCAAACGTACCATGGGGGTGAGCATGCACGCGCTGGTGCGCCGCATTCCCATGGCCCTTGGACCGATGGTCGGCGGGCTGTTTATCTCTGTCTGGGGCGAGCGCGACGGGGTCAGGGCGGCCTTTGGCGCGGCCCTGGTCCTGGCAGGGCTTGCCCTGGTGATGCAACAGCGGCTCATCCAGGACGATCCGGCGAAAAAAGAAGGTCATGCCTGCGGACTGAAACCGGAGAAAAACCCTCTGACGCTTTTCAAGCTGATGAACCCGGCGATGAAACACCTGCTGGTCACCGACATCCTGATCCGCTTTTGCGAGCAGATCCCCTATGCCTTTGTCGTGGTCTGGGCCATGAAGACCATCGCCGCCCCGGTCTCGGCCGTGCAGTTCGGCATCCTGACCACCATCGAGATGGCCACGGCCGTTCTGGTTTACATTCCGGTGGCCTGGCTGGCCGACCGGACCACCAAAAAGCCCTTTGTCCTGATCACCTTCGTTTTTTTCACCCTTTTTCCCCTGGCCCTGCTGTCCAGCCAATCATTCGGATGGCTGGCAGCCGCCTTTGTCCTGCGCGGACTCAAGGAATTCGGCGAGCCCACCCGCAAGGCCTTGATCATGGACCTGGCCCCGGACCACTGCAAGGCGGGCATGTTCGGCCTGTACTACCTGATCCGCGACGTCGTGGTTTCCCTGGCTGCCCTGGGCGGAGCGTTTTTGTGGCAGATCAGCCCCCAGGCCAACCTGCTTGCCGCCTTTGGCTTTGGCGTGATCGGCACGATCGGGTTCGCGCTTTTCGGACGCAACCTGCCGGTGGCCGGCAATGAATAACCCTCATCACTGGGTGATCAATCAACATTAAGGAGGTCCTTATGAAAAAAAACACGTCGCAACCGGATAACCGGAAAAAAGTCTTTGTCAGCCATGCCCGGATTTTGACGGATGACCAGCGCCAGTCGTTGTCCGACAAAGAGCGGGCTTTTGAAGCGTCCTGCAACGACCGGGGGGGTATGGCTGGAGCTGTTCTGCCCGGACGATGCCTGTTTCACGGAGGAAGAACGGGTGCGGATTCCCGTGCTCTGTGAAGATCCGCAGGCAGGTAAAAAGAGCTGGCTGGATCTTTTCTGCCCCGATGGAAGCTGCGAGGTCAACGAGGCGACAAAGCTGCCCTAACCTCAAACAGACCCTGCGGGAGATCGATACCCCCTACCGCCAGGGTCCCCCTTATGGAAAACGCCATGGCACCCTTTTTTAAAAGCCAAAAAGCAACGGATGCCTGCCAACTGCTGCCGACGATGGATGCCGAACAAACGGCCCGGTACCGGCACTTCAGAGACCTGCTTGACCACAACCGCGCTGCGCTTTCTTTAATGGCCGATCTGGAGCGCACCTATTACGATAACCGGCCTTTCACGCCTCAAGGCGTGGAGCGCCAGTGCGATCAGTTGCTCATCGACGTTGCGGCAATGGTGCAAGCCCTTGCGGGGATGACCGGCAAGACGTATGGGCCTCTGGCTGAGCTGTTAACAAACCTGCGCAGGAAGATGCAGGTTAGTCAGACAGACGATGGCCACCGATCAACAGGGCCTTTTGTCATCGCTCTGGGTGAAAAGGCGGCAACCAATGCCGAGGCAACAGGCGCCAAAGCAGCCAACCTGGCATTGATAAGGCAAGAAATCTCCTTGCCGACACCCCGGGGCTTTGCCATCACCACCACCGCCTATTGGTCATTTTTAAGGGAAACCGGCCTTGCCGCGCAAATCGATGCGGATCTGTCGGTGCTGTCCGCCGACGATCCGGCGGCGCTGGAGGCCACCGGCCAAAAGATCCGCGCCCAAATCATGGCAACGGACCTGCCGGATGCCATCGGACAGGCGCTTGCAATGGCCGCCGGCAGCTTGGGGGACAATATACCTGGCCACCTGCTGTTGGCGGTGCGCAGCAGTGCTGTTGGGGAGGACGGCGAGATTTCCTTTGCCGGTCAATACAGTTCTGTGTTGAACGTGCCTGTCGCCGACTTGTCCCGGGCCTACAAACAGGTGGTGGCCAGCAAATACAGCGCCTCTGCGCTTTCCTACCGCATCCACCACGGCCTGGATGACCGCCAAACGCCGATGTCCGTGCTGGTTCTGGAAATGGTCCAGCCGCGGCTCAGCGGCGTGCTATATACGGCCGATCCCACCGGCCAGGATCGTGACAGTATCCGTATCAGCGCCGTGTGCGGGCTTGGAGATGCACTGGTTGGCGGAGACACCGCGCCACAACGCACCTATCGTATCGAGAAAAACGCTTTTCGCATCCTGGAAAAGGTCGTGGAAACGGATGGCCAGCAGCCTTTCACCAATGACGGGGTCGAGCAAGCCTTTTTACGGGAGCTGTGGGCATCGGCCTGCCGTCTGGAAAGCCATTTCCAAAAGCCTTTGGACATCGAGTGGGCATTGGACAGCGCGAATCATCTTTTTCTGTTGCAGGCCAGGCCATTGCTTTTGACCGAAGCGCCAATCGAACAAACCGTTGAACCTGAGATGGACCTTGCCGGCCATCCGTTGTTGATTGATGGCGGCAAATGTGCGGCCAGTGGCGTGGCGGCCGGCAACGTGCTGGTCGTGCCATCGGCGGCAATGCAAGATGCGCTGGCCAAGGCAGGGCCAGACACAATTCTGGTGACCCGCACCGCATCCACCTCCATCACCCCTTGGATCGGCAAGGTCAAGGGACTCATCACCGACATTGGCGGCACCGCCAGCCATTTGGCTTCGGTGGCCCGGGAGTTCGGGGTCCCGGCCCTCTTTGATACCGGCACCGCTACTGCCACCTTGAAAGACGGCGCTCGGATTACCTTATGGGCCGACCGTGCCCGGGTTTATCAGGGCGACGTCCCGGAGCTGACAAGCGGCCAACGACCCGTGAAACGCCCCATTTTCGCCAGTCCGGCCCATCAGCGCATGCAGGACCTGCTGGACATCATCTCGCCGTTGAACCTGACCGATCCCAACGCCGCAGCGTTTGCCCCCGAAGGGTGCCAGAGCGTGCATGACATCATCCGGTTCTGCCATGAAATGTCGATGCGCGAGATGTTCCGTTTCGGGCAGGTCGCCGGCCGCAACCGCAACGCTGTGCGCCTGAAGGTGAACATCCCCATCCAGCTTTTTGCACTGGATCTGGGCAATGGTCTGCGCCAGGCACTGACCACCTGCGATGAGGTCAACGCCCATGACGTGGTCTGCACCCCTTTCCGGGCCTTGTGGCGGGGGCTTTCTCACCCCGGCCTCAACTGGGCCAGCACGGTTGCCGTCGGCGTCCACAACTTCATGTCGCTGATGGCTGGCGGGGCCATGCCCCAGGACAACAGCCAACTGGGAGGGGCCAGCTACGCCTTTGTTTCCCAGGACTATCTCAACCTCAACGTGCGCTTCGGTTATCATTTTGCCACGGTGGATGCCCTGTGCGGCCCGGACAGTGAGCAAAACTACATCAGCCTGCATTTTGCCGGCGGCGCCGGTTCGTATTTCGGCCGGTCCCTGAGGGTTCAGTACATGGCCAATGTGCTTTCCCGCTTGGGATTTGAAACCACGCTCAAAGGCGATCTCATCGAATCGTCCGTTGCCCGGCTGGATCAGGGGGCCACGGAGGCAGCCCTGGATCAGTTGGGCCGGCTATTGGGCACCAGCCGTTTGCTGGACATGGCCATGAACAGCCCGCAACAGGTGGACAGGCTGACCGACGATTTTTTCCAGGGCAGATACGATGTGCTTGAGCAAAAGCGCGAGGATGCCCCCGCTGGCTTTTATCTGGTTCTGGGAAACTGGAAACAGGCCGCCATCGAAGACGGTATGGGTATTTTGCAGGACGGTTCCCCATTCGGGACATGGATCGGGTCCAATGTGGCCCAGACCATGGGCCGCTTCATGGGCAAACGCTATCAGGAATTGCTCGACAACATCGGCGCCTATTATTACTTTCCCCTGGCCATTGCCAAAGACAGCCGCATGGACCACGGATGTGCCGCGGTGATGGTCAAGCCGGTGGCCGGGGCCATCGATCAGGCCGCAGGCCTGGCATTCGCCATCCGAGACTGGAGCAACTATTTTGTTTTCCGGGTCAATGCCCTGGAAGACAACGCCATCTTGTTTGAGTTCAAAAACGGCAAGCGCATCGAGCGGGCTATCATCGACATCCCCATCCGCACCGGCCAATGGGTTCACTTGAGAGTGGAAACGGCCGGCCGTCTCATCAAGGCCTTCCTTGATAAACAGTTGATCATCGAGTGCCAAGCGCAGCGGGACCTTGACGGTTATGTGGGGCTTTGGACGAAGGCCGATTCGGTGACCACTTTCAAGGAACTGGAAGTTGAACAAGCGGCAGGTTGAAAGACTGTCGAGACTGAAAAGGAAATCAAAGATGACTTTGCCATCATCGGCAACCGTGCCTTTCAAAGACGCCCTGAGATTCTGGACCAAATTGGGTTTTATCAGTTTCGGCGGTCCGGCCGGCCAGATCGCCATCATGCACGCAGAGGTGGTGGAGCGCCGGCAATGGATCGGCGAAAACCAGTTTCTGCGGGCGCTCAATTTTTGCATGCTGCTGCCCGGCCCCGAGGCCCAGCAACTGGCCACCTACATCGGCTGGCGGCTGCATGGGACATGGGGCGGCATCGTCGCCGGGTCCTTGTTCGTCATCCCCTCGATCTTTGTCATGCTGCTGCTCAGTTACCTGGCCGTGGCCCATATCGATGTCCCCGCCGTGGCAGCGGCGTTTTACGGCATTCAGCCGGTGGTGGTGGCGGTGGTGATCGAGGCGGTGCTGCGCATCGGGAAAAAAGCGCTCAGGCACCGGGTGCTGTATGCATTCGCCGCTGCTGCCTTCGTCGCCATCTTTTTTCTCAAGGTACCATTCCCCTATATTGTGGCGGTTGCCGCGCTGGGCGGATTGCTTCTTCAGGGCCGGTTGCCGGAGGTTTTCTGCAAGGGGCAATTCGACGCTCAAAGCCGCGAATGCCGCATCGAGCAGGAACCTTCAGCCACCGGAGACGCTGCCCGCCCCTCCTTGGCGCATGTCGTGCGCGTTTTCCTGGTCTGTTTTGTTCTGTGGGCGGCGGTGGCGGGCAGCGTCTGGGTCTGGCGCGGGGGTGAAGATACCCTGACCCAGATTGCGCTGTTTTTCACCAAGGCCGCTTTTGTCACCTTCGGCGGTGCCTACGCGGTGTTAAGCTACATCGCCGATGTCGCCGTTTCCAAAGGTTGGCTGGCCATGAGCCAGATGCTCATCGGCCTCGGTCTTGCCGAATCCACCCCCGGCCCGCTGATCATGGTCACCCAGTACGTGGGGTTTCTCGGGGCCTGGAACCAGCCCGGAGACCTCCATCCGTTAACAGCGGCAATCATCGGCGCCTTGATCACGACCTATGTGACGTTTCTGCCCTGCTTTTTTTTCATCTTCGCCGGAGCCCCCTTCATCGAGGCCATGGCCGGCAACCAGCGGCTGCAGGCGGCACTGACCGGAGTGACGGCCGCTGTGGTCGGTGTCGTGCTGAACCTGGCGGTCTGGTTCGGCATCAAGGTGGCCTTTCCCAATAACGGGGCGGATCTGTTTGCGGTGGCATCCGCTGCGCTCTCGTTTGTCCTCATGCAAAAATACCATTTCCCGATCCACTACCTGGTGCCAATCGGCGCAGCGGCAGGTGTGATCTGGAAGTTGGCCGTTTAAACAACCTGCTTGACCGGCTTTCCCCGGCCGGTAAAAAAGCGCAGTGTTGGACAATCGATCCGGAGGCAAGCCGTGTTCAAGTTCATTCATGCCGCAGACATTCACCTGGACAGCCCCTTGCACCGGCTGGCCGAATACGACGGGGCCCCGGTGAGCGAGATCCGCCAATCGTCCCGGCGGGCTTTTGAAAACCTCGTGGATCTGGCCATCGACGAATCCGTGGATTTTGTCCTGATCGCCGGGGACCTGTTCGACGGCAACTGGAAGGATTTCAACACCGGATTGTATTTCGTCAGCCAGGTGCGGCGCCTCAAGGCCGCCGGTATCCCCGTTTGGGTCATCTCCGGCAATCACGACGCCGTCGGCCAGATGACCCGGTCCCTGCCGTTTCCGGATAACGTCCATCTTTTCGACCACAAAAAACCCGAGACCCGCAGGCTGGAAAGCCTCAAAGTGGCCGTGCACGGCCAAAGCTTTGCCACCGCCGTGGTGATGGACAACCTCGCCCTAAACTACCCGCAGCCGGTGGCCGGTTGGTACAACATCGGCCTGCTGCACACCAGTCTCACCGGGCGGGATGGCCATGAGACCTATGCCCCTTGCACCCCGGACGACCTGAAAACCAGGGGATACGACTACTGGGCCCTGGGCCACGCGCACCGCTACGAAATGGTGTGTGAAGACCCGGCGATCGTCTATTCCGGCTGCATCCAGGGCCGCCATATACGGGAAACAGGCGCCAAGGGCTGTGTGCTGGCCACCGTTGAGGAAGGCCGGCCCCTGGAGGTTTCGTTCATCCGGATTGGCGTCATCGCCTGGGAGCAGGTGGCGGTGGACCTTTGCGGCGTGGACGACGAGCCGGGCTGCCTGGATCGTTTCAAGGCGGCCCTTGAATGCCAAGCCGCCAGCCACGTGCCCTTGCCGGTGATCGCCAGGGTCGTGTTCTCCGGTTCGACCCGGGCCCACGAGCAGATCGCCGGCAATCCGCAGCGTTGGGTGGAAATGGTCCGATCTGCGGCCATCGACGCGCTGGGCGAAAGGGTGTGGATCGAAAAAGTGGCCGTGAACACCAAACCGGGTCCACGGATCAAGCCCATCGACCACGGTCCCCTGCTGGAGCTGGAGCAGCTCGTGGCTGAAATCGGCGCCAGCCCGGCGCAGTTGCTGGAACTGGGCGAGGAACTGGCCGACCTGTTGCGCAAGCTGCCGGCCGAGTGCCGCCAGGGGGAAGACCCCATCGCCGCCAATGGGCCGGAACGAATGGGCCGCATTCTCGAACAGGCCCACGCCGTGCTGGTCCGGTGGCTGGAAAAAGGAGGACCTGACGATGAAGCTGATTAGCCTGCGATTGATCGCCTACGGGCCGTTCACCGATCATCGTCTGGATTTTTCCGGCAGCACCGGTCTGCACATCGTCTACGGTCTCAACGAGGCGGGCAAAAGCTCGGCCTTGCGCGCCGTGCGGCACCTGCTTTTCGGTATCCCCGAACGCACCGCCGACGGTTTTTTGCA
>Ga0116204_1001096_pt1 | contig 15210 bp, 16 predicted proteins | sample LakKivwa52mmetaG_FD_94481 | JGI IMG/M metagenome (GOLD analysis project Ga0116204, IMG submission 94481) | Anoxic lake water microbial communities from Lake Kivu, Rwanda to study Microbial Dark Matter (Phase II) - Lake Kivu water 52m metaG | ecosystem: Environmental > Aquatic > Freshwater > Lake...
GCAAGTGCTTTAACCATGTCTCCAGAGTATGCTATGCCACCATCTGCAATTACCGGAACTCCAGCTCTTTTTGCTATGGGATATATTTCCATAAGGGCAGTTATCTGTGGAACTCCCATACCAGACACAATGCGAGTTGTGCAAATTGCACCTGGTCCCATGCCAACACGGAGCGCATCTGCCCCTGCATGGATAAGTGCTTTTGCACCTTCTTTTGTTGCAATATTTCCCCCGATTACCTGCAAAGCGGGATACTTATTTTTAAGGCTTTGTATTGCCTTAATTATTGTTGATACATATCCATGTGCTGAGTCAACAACAACAGCGTCAGCGCCTGATTTAAGAAGTAATTCAACTCGTTCTTCATATCCTTCCGCACCAACAGCTGCACCCACCAGAAGCCCCAATTTTTTAACAGCAGACACCTCATCTGCCTGCTGGGTGGGTGTAAGATTACGATGTATGATGCCGAAGCCCCCCAAACGAGCAAGAGCAATGGCTAATCCCTGCTCGGTAACCGTATCCATCGGTGCTGATACAAAGGGAATACTAATTTCGAGTTTTTTTGTAAGTTTTGTAGAAAGTACAATATCATCTCGTTTAAAATCACTATATCCAGGATAGAGAAGCACATCGTCAAAGGTGAGGCCATCGATAAATTTCTTAGAGATAGAGGTTGCCATTTTTGTTCTTTAAATTAATAAATGTATATTGGAGCGACCACTTGATTGTTTGTTTAAGTTGAGCAGTCGTAAGAATGTTGTTTTTTTCAAGATACTCAAACTGTTTTATCAAATGAGCATTCTCTATCATCTCTGGCCAATCAGTATTAATAGTGAACTTAACTCCATTTTTGAAAAATGTTTGCAAGATAAACCGCAGTTCTTCATTATCTCTAACTGCTTTTGTCATAAGGTTACTTAATGGACAAACCTCTAAAACAATATCTTTCTTGTGCAATATGTTCATGAGTTTTACATCATATGCCGCCTTGATTCCATGTCCTATTCGATTTGGCCTTGCATATGTTACACAGTCCCACAGATCGTTTGTATCAACAGTTTCGCCTGAGTGCGCCGTTATTTTTAGACCAGCCCTACGAGCTTTGTTAAGGATGCCAACATAGTCTTTAAAGTAGAAATTACCTACGTTATAGTTTGAAAAATCAATACCTATAACGCCTCGACTATGATATTTAATCGCTTTTTCAACTATGATAGAGTTTTTTTCGACAGAAAACTGTCGATCAAGGCAAAATATTAATCCTGCTCGGAGTTTGGGATATTCAAGAAGTGCTCGTTCCATCCCTCGCAACATAGCCATTATAGCGTGATCAAGATCAACTTCGCCATCTCTGTTGTGCTTCATTGGATTACCACGAAGCTCAAGGAGTCTAATGTTATTTGATCGATAGGCACCGCTCATTGTTTCGTACACTCCCTTTTCAAGGGCAATTGAACCAGAAGATAACTTATCTAGGATGGGATGATATACATTATCAAGGTATTCCTTGAGAGTTGATTTGCGTTTGGGAGAAAGAACGATAAAATTCACAAACTCATGATAGTCTCGCTTCGAAAGTTTATACCCTTCGCTTTGAGCTATATGCCAGTATACCGACGGGGGTATTGACGGAGCAATATGAGCATGTAAATCTGCCAGATTACAAAAAAACCCGCTCTGACGGCGGGGTGTTTTTGAAAGAACTGCTTGTTTGGGTCTTTCCATATTCAATAATAGCACGGAATCTAAAAAACACAAGAAGAAAAAACTTTATTTATTATTTCAAATAAAGTTTTTTTTAAAGGATTGATGTAATGAGAGCGCTCATTTCTTTTCCTGCTTTATTCGCCTCAGCAACTACCTCTTTGTGATCGTGTTTTACAAATGCAAGATTTGTTACAAAAGCTAGTCCCAGAACACGAACACCAAGAGCACGAGCAGCAAGTGTTTCGGGTACTGTACTCATACCAACCACATCAGCTCCTAAAAATCGGAGAGCCATTTTGTCAGCGGGAGTTTCGTAGTTTGGGCCATGGTAGTACACATATACTCCTTCATGAAAGGGGATAGAGTTTTCTACACAAATTTGCCTGGCTTTAGTTCGAAGTTCAGCGTCAAACACCTCTGACACATCAATAAACTGAGGACCTTTAAGCGGATTATCAAGCGCAAGGAAAAGCGTAATCATGTCTGAGAGGATAACAAAATCTCCTACCTTATATTTTTCGTTTAGACCCCCACAGGCCGCAGTAAGGACAAGTGTTTTCATACCTACATCGGTAAGTACTCGATATGGCATGGTGGCATCGTGTGCATTATATCCTTCATACATATGAACTCGACCGGACAAACAGGTAACTCGTTTTGAACCAATAGTTCCAATAATAAGTCGTCCTTCGTGTCCTGGTACTGTAGCTGTTACTCCAAACAAGGTTGAGTAGGGAATTGAAATCTCAATCTTCATGCCGTCAAGTATTTTGTTCCAACCTGAACCAAGAACAAGAACTGTTTCTGGAAATACTTTTACATTTTTTTTTAAAATTGAGAGCGATTTTTTGTGAGTAAACATTACGTTTTTTTTAGATAATGGGTAACAAAATGAGTGGGTAATTTTATTTTTTTTAGCTGTTCTTTTGTATGGTGCAAATCTTTACCCGCTTTTGAGTGAATAGTTTGAAAAGCTTCAACTGTTTCTCGTACATCATACGGAAACACGATCCATTTATCGGTCTCTTTAATTGAAAAATCAGGAATATACTTTGTCCATGGCTTGCTATACGGTGATGCAGTAATGATGGTTTGCGCTCCTAACTCTTTGAGATACGCCATACCCCGAATAAATGTTTTTCCGGTATCAGAAACATCATCAACCAATAGTATTGATTTATTTTTTAAGTCGCCCCCTACATGAAATGTTATATCAGAAAGCTCTTCTTGTTTCATGTCCTTGTAGCTTGATATGGTAAATGAAGCAACAGGAAGATGAAGGAAATCAGACATCATATGCGCAATAGTAAATCCACCACGAGCAATTGCTACAATAAGATCGGCATGCTTACCAGCTGTATGAATTTTCTGAGCGAGTAAGTGTGTATCCTTATGAAGTTGTTTCCATGAAACACTATAGTACTGCATATATTATTTATGAATAATAATAAAACATTCTTCCAGTCGTTTAGTTTTATGTTTTTCAAGCATAACCTTGACATCTTGTATTTGTGATTTGTGCTCCTTAATTGCTGCAATTTTTTTATCTAAAACAGGCATGATATCTACTCGTCTTGATATCTCCCCATCTTTTTTTCCCGGAGGAAAATACACAAAGTATGTTTGACCAACACCCCTTTGTTCTTCGTCAAGACAAAAATAATAAAGCTCTTTTACGTACTCTTTTTTATAAAAAACGAATGTGGTAATCATTGATATTGCAACATGATCAAGGTGGCCTGATATGCCATTTGGTTCATATGTTATAAACATTTCAGGAGAGTACTTGTCTGTAATTTCTCCTATTTTGTCCGCAACGCTGTGATACGAGTTATTTTTTAACTCTCCATCAATGAAATCAAGGAAAAAAACCTGTTTTACGCCAAGATGGGCAGACGCTCGTCTTAACTCTTCTACTCGTTTTTCAGGAAGTGAGTGCTGGGTACCAGAGTGATCCTCACCCGCCTCTCCACGAGTGGCACAGATACAATATACATCATGGGTGCGGGTTAGTATGGCGATTGTCCCCCCAGGTCCGAACGATTCATCATCGGGATGGGCAAAAATAGCAAATGCAACTGGTTTTTTCATTTTACTATTATATATAATTTGCCAGAATGATTAACACATCAATCCAATTTAAGATAGGAAACCTAATAATTGAAGTTCAAACAAATGATAATGAGCTATTACACTTTATCCATCGCGAATATTCTTTAATTTCAGAGCGGAAAAAAGCCGACATAGTGTTGCAAATAAAAAAAACAAGGAATGTTAGCGTATGGAAAATTAAATTTCAAAACAAAACAAATACAATACGATTATGTAGGCCAACCATGGTCCAATACAGAGAATTTTTAATTCAAGGACTACTCGCAATTGCCCTACTTCATTTTTCATTTTTTTTATTTCACGCATCATCTGTTTTGGTGAAAAATACACTGCATGTTTTTTTAGGAAAATCAGGAAGTGGCAAAACTACGATACTAAACTCGTTATTGAAAGAGAAAGATACCATAGTAGTAAGCAACGACACCCTTATTGGTCAGCTTGATGAAAATGAGTCTTTATGTTTTTATGGCTCAATTTTTGATAAAGAGTTTGATATTAAGCTAAAAAAATATCGACCAAAAAAAATATATCTATACACACTTGTCCAATCAAAAAATAATCTCACTTCTGAGGTAAAACAGTATCAAAAAATAGAATTGGTTTTATTGAATATGTACTCATACATGTTGGCAGCGCAAGAAAATGTGCTCGTTAATAAGTTGCGCATTGCATATAAAACCAAATCATATCTACTGGCTTTAGGATTAATAAAAAAAACCCAAATTGTTCAACTTATGTTCAATAAAAGGATTTCAGCACATCATTTACCAAGCTAAAACCATGCTATACACACTAGGGATAGTGACTCGAAATAGGCCAACTCTTCTTGCAGATTGTTTGAAGTCCATATTTCAACAATATGTGTTACCCAAGGAGATTATTATTATTGACCAGAGTAGTGACGGAAATTCTCAGAGCATTGTTCGTTTATTAGCAATTAAATACCCAAAAATATGTTTTTCATATAAAAGAGTCAAACAGCAAACACTTGCTGCCTCAAGAAATACGATTGTCAATTCCGCAACTACAAAATTTCTTCTATTCACAGATGATGACTGTATTGTTGATAGAAACTGGGCAAAAGAGGCCATAAATGCATTAGAGTCTGGGTATCATTTTGTGCAAGGAAAAACCGAACAGAATAAGACAAAAAGAAATCTTATCTCAGATGTGGAGTTTAAAATGGTTGAGCGTTTTTTTCAAGCATTTAGGTACGTGAGTCATAAAAATATGTTCAGTTACTTGTTGGATCCTAAAAATTGCGGCATTGATCGCATGATATTCTTGAGAATGAAATTACGTTTCAATATAAGACGGAAGTGGTTTGAAGATGTGGATATGTCGATGCAGTTATATTCAAAAAAACTTAGTGTATATTATCAACCACATATGAAGGTCTCTCACTTATTTAGAACAAATTTAATCGAAGCACTAATACTACAGTTCAAAATGGGAGCAGGATTCAAAGAGTTACATGCGTCATGGATAAAATATCCGAGAATTATTACTCTTCATCAAGATGTAATGTTGCGGTATAGAAACAGTCGCCCCAACATCCATTTCTTTGAAAAAGTCTTATCGATAGTATTTAACTTTGTTCGTTGGACTGGGTATAGGTTTGGTACAATTGGAGCATCGCAGTAAAGAAAATCATCGGGATGTAGTTCAGATGGCTAGAACGTGCGCATGGGGTGCGCAAGGTCGCCGGTTCAAGTCCGGCCATCCCGACATATGAAACAAATAATAAGACCATCTTGGGACCAGTATTTTATGCACTTAGCACATATTGTCTCAACACGATCAAACTGTATTCGCCGTGCAGTTGGAGCGGTACTTATTCAAGATCGACGAGTAATTACAACTGGATACAATGGTACGCCCTCAGGCGTTACCGATTGCGACCATGGTGGATGTAAAAGATGCATGGAAAGGGAAAATGGAGTCATTCAGCCAAAAGAAAGAAAAGACAGGTGTATTTGTGTTTGCGCAGAACAAAACGCTATTTTTCAAGCTTCGCTTCACGGCATTTCTACAAAAGATGCGGTAATGTATGTCACATTACTACCTTGTCCGACCTGTACCCGCGCTATTATCAACTCCGGAATACGGGAGGTAGTCTATGATGTGTTTGATGAGGGGGACAGCGACATAAGAGAAGATCTCCTTACACAAGCAGGTATACGGGTTCGTGTTTTTAACCACAAGTAAGAAGCAACATATGGCAAAAAAGATTCTACTATCAATACTACTTTCTGTGTTATTTATTAATTTGACTTCTCTTGTACATGCGCAAAACAACAAGTATGGCATATCACTTTTGCAGCCATCATCTGAAGACATTGAAGAAGCGGCCCGCTTGGTAAATGGGAGCGAGGGCTCGTGGGGATATGTTACTCTCGTTATTCAGGAAGATGATAAAAATGTGCACAAATGGCAAGATATATTTGAACATCTTCGTCTAAAAAAGCTAATTCCCATTATTCGAATTGCCACACGCCCAGAGGGAGATGTTTGGAGACGGCCGCAGCCTGATGATGCAAACAGTTGGATTGAATTTCTTGACAAGTTAAATTGGGTAGTTCAAAATCGGTATATCGTATTGTTTAATGAGCCCAATCATGCATCTGAGTGGGGCGGTGAGGTTGATCCGCATCATTATTATGATGTTTCCTATACATTTGCAAAGACGTTTAAAGAAAAAAACAAAGACTATGTGGTTATGCTCGCAGGACTAGATGGAGCGGCGCCACAGTATGGCACGCAGTACTTTGATAATCTTCAATTTATACGCGATATGTGCGATAAAGGGTGCAAAGAGTTATTTCACTATATAGACGCATGGTCTACACATGCCTATCCAAATCCTGGATTTTCAGGTTCTGTGTGGGATAGTGGCAAACGTTCAATTCGAGGATACAACGAGGAACTATCAACAGTTGTCTCACTTGGTATAACAAAAGAGCTTCCGATTTTTATTACTGAAACTGGGTGGAATACCGAAAAAGTCTCAAACAGTCAAGCTGCTTTCAACATGAAAACTGCTTATACTGAGATATGGCTTCCGGATAGCCGCATACAGGCAGTGACCCCTTTTGTATTTAAATATCTATCTCCACCTTTTCTTGGATTTTCTTGGAAAACTGAGCAGGGGAATACGGAACAGTTTGTAGCTGTGTCTGAACTACCAAAAACCAAAGGTAAACCGAAACAATATGAGAGGGGTGTATTAGATTTTAAACTTCCAAGCAAGCTACTTGTCGAATCAACATATCACCTCACCTTTCAAATAAAAAACACAGGACAAACTATTTGGGACTCGCAAGACGGCTATGTATATGCACTCGAACACACAGGAGAGGAGCGTATCTCAGCGCTACTTCCGGAAATTCATCAAATTCGACCGTATGAAGAAGAGAGAGTAGATCTGTATATTAAGACATCCTCAATTCCCAAGGATTTTTCAGTTCGATTACTACTTATGAAAGAGGGTGGCATTATTCTCGCCTCAGAGCCCCAAAGCGGGCTACTTGAACCGCTCCCCTCACTTGAAATAACAACATCGCTTTTTCCTAAATTTATCTCGGATGGAAATGATTTCGAACTTCAACTATTTAACAATCAAGAAGAGTTGGTTTATAGGAAAAGAGGTCTCACTATGCGAAAAGGGAAGCTTGTGATTGATGCTATAACGAATGTAATTCCAGGAGACTCTTATAGAGTTGTACTTGTTGGATACCCTTATATTCCTCGTCAAGAAATCATTTCAATCCACAAAGGAGCAAACACTGTCCGACTTAAGCGCATGTTTCCCTTCGATGCAGATGGTGATGGTGCATGGACCATTAAGGATGTTGGAGAAGTATTAAAACATCCCTCATTTCTCATTCGGTTTGTTCCCTGGAACCAGTTGTGATCTAAGAAATTCTACACGAGCAGGTAAGTCATCATCACTTGCCTTAGTAAGATAGCTCCCAATTCCCAGTATGTCGGGGGGCGAGGTTAGTTTTGTAAAAACAGGAATAGTCTTGTCATTCACCGATCCGTCGATAAGAATTTCACCCAAAAATCCTGCCTTTTTCAGTTGTTCAATCTTCTTGAGCATATCTGGCAAAAAGGGCTGACCCTGAAATCCAGGAGTAACTGTCATAATCTGAATACTATGAAGTGTAATCAGAAGGGTTTTATCGATCGAGGCAACTGCGTCTTCGGGGTTTAAGACCAATCCAAAGTTGAGATCTGGATGAGTGGTAGTAAGTTGTTGGTGGTTGGGGAATACGGATGTATGGATGAGAATGGTGTCAATACGAGAGTTGGGAATACTCTGTATGTCGTCAATATGTTTTTGTGGGTCCTCTACCATAAGGTGAAAATCATAGATGAGACCACGGGGAAGTTGGGGAACGATACTCATGAATTCGCGTATCTGAATTGTTGTATTTGGGACAAACAACCCATCTGCAATATCAATTTGAAACCGAGTATAAAACGGGGAAAGACGACAGACATTAGCAACAAGAGTCTCAATATTTGTTTCAAGGGGCGCTGGAACAACTTTCATACGTTAACTCTTTTTTGTCTGGTTTTTAATACCTTCTATAACTCGCTGTACCTCTTCATCTGGTGCGAGGTAATAGTGCTTTATTGGCTTAAGTGATTTGTCAAATTCGTATACAAGCGGAATGCAATACGGGATGTTTACCTTCATAATTTCTTGCTCTGATAGTCCATCAATATACTTAATGATTGCACGAAGTGAGTTATGATGACCCGAAATAATTATTTTTTTACCAGATCGAATTACTGGTTCAATTTCTTTTTGCCAATAGGGGACAGACCTCATATATGTGTCTTTCAGACACTCACTTGCGGGAAGGAGTGAAGAGTTAATGCCCTTATACCGTGGATCTTTTGAAGGATGTCGTTCATCATGTGTTTCAAGTGTAGGCGGTGGTACATCGTAACTTCGTCTCCAGAGGGTTACCTGCTCTTCACCAAATTTTTGAACGGTTTCTGCCTTGTTAAGGCCTTGGAGTGCTCCATAATGGCGTTCATTTAACTGCCATGCCTTGGTGACAGGTATCCAATCAAGGTCCATAGCGTCAAGGACAGTGTTAAGCGTTTTGATACCTCTTTTCAGATATGAGGTGAAACCAACATCAAAAGTATACCCAAGTTCCTTCATCTTTTTGCCGTACTTATATGTCTCAGTAATACCAGATGGATCAACATCAATATCAGTCCACCCGGTAAACCGTGTCGGCCAAACTGATAGACCATGACGAACAATGACGATTTTATACATACATTATTTTCTTGCAACTAGTATTTTGTAACATATAACTCAAAACTTGTAACTTACAACAAGCTACAAGTTATAAGCTTCGAGCAACACGTTGCAGATCTCCTAGATTATAATCTATTACACAGATCATGAAAAGAATGTTTCATAGAAAAATTGCACCGGTATCACAAGTAGCCGGAGGTGGTGTGTCATTTGGGGGGAAATCAAAGGTTTCTCGATTTTCAACAATTACTGCGCTTGCTCTTTTTCTCGCAATGATTTTTGTTGTGTTAACCACACGATTGTTTTATCTCACGATTACTAAGGGTGGATATTATTCTCGACTATCAGAGTCAAACAGAGTGCGTGAAATATATATTGAGCCACGGTATGGAACAATTCGCGACAGAAAGGGAACGGTGCTTGTAGAAAGCAGAGCAACGTTAATTACACTGCAAAATGATTATATTCGCTCAGTTCGTGAATATATCTATCCAGATGAAATGGCTCATCTTACTGGATACAGACAAATTGCAAATGCAGAAGATATAAAACAAGATAACTGTTCACGGAAGTTGGTACTCGGTGAAAAAATTGGTAAAAAAGGAGTGCAACAGATATTTGATTGCGATTTAAGAGGAAGGCCGGGTAAAAAAATGATTGAAGTGAATGCTCAGGGCAAAGAAATTGGAGTTATTGCGGTAGTTCCTCCCATAGCAGGCAAAGATATTCAGCTTGCAGTTGACGCAGAGCTACAAGTTGCCGCATTTAAAGCGCTTAACGGGAGAAAAGGCTCTGTCATAGCTACAAAACCATCAACTGGCGAGGTCTTGGCGTTTGTTTCTTCTCCTTCTTTTAATCCAGAGCTTTTTGAAACTGGTGACAAGGATGTGGAAAAATACTTTAAAGATGAAGAAAAACCCATGCTCAACCGCGCAACTGAGGCGGTTTATCCTCCAGGATCTGTATTTAAAACCATTGTGTCTGCTGGAGCTCTCCAGGACAAAGTTGTCACAAAAACTGACATTATTCAGGATAATGGATTTATTAAAGCAGGATCTCTAACATTTGGTAACTGGTACTTTATCCAATATGGTAAAACCGATGGACCTGTTGATGTAATTAAGGCACTACAACGCTCTAATGATATTTACTTTTATAAACTAGGTGAAAAAATGGGTCCGGATAAAATTCGCATTTGGGCAGAAAAATTTGGTATGGGAAATGCAGTACCGTTTGAATTTTCTCAGGCAGATGGCACGCTTCCATCTCCTTTTTGGAAAAGTGAGTTCTTGAAAGAAAGATGGTATTTGGGTGACACATACAACTATTCAATTGGGCAAGGGTACCTACTCACCACACCACTTCAAGTTCATTATGCAAATAGTGTATTTGCAACTGATGGACTACTATGCGCCCCACGTATTTTGAAGGGGGCAACTCCTCAGTGTAGGAGAGTTCCCGTATCAAGTGAAGTGCTCGACATAGTGCAAGAGGGAATGGAGGTGGCGTGTGCGCCAGGAGGAACTGGCTGGCCACTTTTTGAATTTAAAGTGCGTAATGTCAGCGAGATTCAAAAAATACTTTCAACAACTCAAGATGACAAAAAAGCCTCAATAGAAGCTTCCCTTAACAGAGATCTCCTATATCAAACCCCTATTACTACTGGCTGTAAAACAGGAACCGCAGAGTCTCATGCACGCTCTGGTATTCCTCATGCATGGTTTACCGCCTATGCTCCGCTTACCAATCCCGAAATTATGGTAACAGTGCTACTTGAAGAGGCTGGTCAAGGGTCTGATATTGCAGGGCCAGTGGCAAAAGAAGTGCTCACCTCATATTTTGAACGAGTACAATAGCAGTAGACATGATCTATCCTGCGAATGTGCTTATTACCAACTACTGTAATCAAAACTGCCCATTTTGTTTTGCGAGTCGGGAGATGAGCTCCGCAACACTTGATCGTGAGATGTCTCTTCATGACTTTAAGCGTAGTTTGGATAAAATTAAACGGAGTGGCTATTTTACTGCTATCAAGCTTCTGGGGGGTGAACCAACACTCCACTCAAAACTATTTGATATGCTTGATCTTACAAAAGATAACAATCTAAAAGTGCAGATTTTTACAAACGGAATTATGGGTACTCATCGTGTTTCGCAATTAGTAACGTATGGAAATATGATTGGGTACACATTTAACTGCGTTACACCGGGTTTTCAGCATAATAAAGCACTCAGAAGTACTGTTATTACAAATATGAAGTTGTTAGGGAGGGTGAGTAATATAACAACTTCTGTTACCATTGATCCTTATTTTCAAAGCAAGAAATTTATAGCAACAGTAGGCGATATATTACCAGTTCTCCACTCAGTACGCATTGGATTTTCAAACCCAATTGCTGGACAAAAAAATTGGTATTCATTTCAAGATTTTCCAAAAATGGGGACAATTCTTGTTGAGTTTATACAGGGGTGTAGAAAAAAAGGATTTTTAGGTAGATTTACGCTCAACTGCGGATTTACTCGCTGTATGTTTACGGATGAGGAATTTGCATTTGTTAAAAAACACATTCCCCATATTGGTTGGAGTTGTTTTGGGAAGGAGAGTAGTATGGATATTGCGGTTGATATGACCGCATTTCACTGTTTTCCGCTTTCAGAACACCAACGAGTAGATTTAAAGAAAACAAGTTATACAGCTGCAAATACCGCACTGATAAAAGAAAGAATGAGGCTTTGGAACAATCTAAAAAAAGACATTTGTCTTAGATGCCCGTTTTATGGATATGGAGGCGACAAGTGTCCCGGCCCCTGTCTTGCATTTTCTATGAACGAAAAAACTGCGCAGTATTGACAGATATCTTTTATTCAACTATCATCAAAGCATGAAAAAGGTTATGAGAAAAAACCACCGATATACAGCACCACAGGTGCTTTCTCGTCGAAAAATTCGCGTTTCATTAAACGGAAAGAGAAATGATCCTGACTTTGAAATGTTGCTCGCAGCCTTAAAACGTTAGTTTTTTAACTGAACAAATCCTCCCTTGCTCAATTCTTTAATATATTCTTTGCAGTCTGTCTCAATTTTATTTCGAGACGTGTTTTTTGAATTTGTCTTAACCTTTTCAACAATGGAATACAGGTTGGTTTTTTTCTTTTTTTCAAGATACTCCATAATAAATAAACCCGACTTATTAATTGTTAAAACTTCCTCAGTTTTATTATTTCTGACGAAATAAACGTGTCCCGATCTAAAAAGCTCGATGTGATTTGGAAGACTAACCATAGTTTGAGGGGTTAGTTTTAATGTAACGACTTTTTGTTGCGTTTGGTTTTTTTTAACCTTACTTTTTACATGTTTGTTTTTTTTGTTAAATAGAGACATAAACCTTTTTATTAAGTGTCTAAGGGAATCAGAAACTAAATACGTGGTTTTATCGCGAATTCCTGTTTGGATAAAAGATGCATGACGATACCGACAGGCGTTACAGAACCCACAATGAACTGGAAACGGTCTAACGCAGCTCCACGTTTTTTCAATAGGAAGGTTATGTTTGATAGCTATTTGGATTGATTTTGTTTTGGGGAAGTAAAAACCATGCTCCCTGTCTACTGGCCCCGCAACTTGCCAACTCCAGTCTCCCAGAAGTAAGCACAGATAAAGGTTGAGCGATCTTAGTACTGCAAGGGTTGGCTCTCTTCCTATAGTCGCATCTTCAGGAACTACACCAAAAAAAATATTAGAAACCATTATTCCCTTCGCTTGTAAAGATAGTCCGTATTCATATGCCGACAACATAAATCGAGCAAATCGAGTAGGATAGTCTACGAGGTAAGTACTGTTTTGTTTATTTTGGCTCATTCTCGCATTGCTTAGTGCTACTTTCCAATTGTGTGTGAGAATGGAGAGATTTTTATTGCTAGTTAGAGAAAAAGAGAGATTATGAGAAATATACGAGACTGGCTGGACTTGCTGCGGAAAGATTTTTGAAAAATAATGATAAAAAAAAGAAACAGCAAAACGTTCCCCTGGAATATTGTTTTTATTAAAAAGCGAACTTTGAAAAAAGATTGGATAAACTTTTAGCTTATAAGTATGTAATAAATGAAACCATAGGAGTGTAGAGTCAAGGCCACCCGATACGATAAGGATTACCGGCGTACTTGGTTTCGGCATACGAAAAGCATATCCACGATTTTTAATAAAAGTTTTATTTAAATCCTTTACAACTGTGGGATTATCAAAGTTGTGCTGATAAAAAATCGGTTTTGAAGAAGGGATGTGTCTCATATTGACTTATTTTTTTCAATCCGCTATAGTATAGTTGTGTGTTTTTAAATATTCAATTGAATTGATATGAAAAGGAGTATCCAAGCTCAAAGTAAAGATAAAAAACGTTTGATATACGCAAAACCGCTTCTAGTTGTGAATAAGATTCAAAGCCTCTCGACACTAACGGGCTATTAACTCACGTATTTTTACCTTGACATATTGCAAAGTAACTTCGGTATAATGATTAAGTTATATGGCAGGTAAACAATCACTTTTTATTTTTATTATTCTCTTTCTTTTTGGTGTTCTTTCATTTCAACTTTACTTTTTATTTGTTAAACAATCACCTAAAACACCTCAAAGATTAGTTGAAGATACAGCTACACAGAATAATTTGAATAATTTATATGTGAAGATGCCTGAAAAAACGGTACAAGTAATTACAGATGGTATAAATCAAAAAGCAGAGTCATTAAAGCCTCTACTTAGGAGTGGAGTTCTTAAACAGCTTGAGATGACAGAAAATTATAAAAGCATAATAATCGAGAACGGTAAGACCAGCACTGAACGCACTATAACAGATGGGTCTTCAGTCAAGGCAGATTATCTCATTTCTTTTGCAACCATGAGCGAAGACGGAAAAAAGGATTTTGGTTATTTATTTTCAGAAAGAGACCTTGAACGTATAGAGGCGTATCGACTTCAAGGAGAGGAGGAGATTGAGATATCACTCGAACAAATACAGCCTGGTGACTTTGTAAGTATAACCATGGTAACTAGTTTGACGACACACCCAGAAGACTCACTCATCAGTTTTAAAATAGTGAAACTTCTCTAAGGGAACGATAATCATAGCAACTTGTTTTTTTGGAGAGTTGAAACCGTAGAGCGAACATCTGCGAGTGCAGTTTTGAGATCTATGTCGTACTTCTTGGTAAGGTATTGTGCTATTTCTTTTTCTCTCATCCCGTTTCTTGCCTTTTTATAAATTATTTCAGCAGTTTCATTGAGTGTGTAGAGCGATGATTTGTTGATATCAAAACCAATAAGTTGTGAGTCAATTTTCTGGAATATAATATCACTATTTTTTTTCTTTGTTATGGTTTTCATAGCGTCATTATACCGAACTTTCAGTCTACTGGTATACTTGCTTTCATGAAGCTCGGTAAGACGCAAACACTACTCACCATTTCGATTGCTGGAGTTGTGATACAAATAAAGATAGAACCTATACAATCACCATTCTTCTATAAGCAAATTACAGATTGGATTATTACACAGTATGGTCAGTTTTCAACAACGACTAAAAAAAAACAGGTTACTATTATAATCACTTCCTATCCGGGAATTCTCACGGAGCACAGAATTAAAAAAAAAGTACAGGTTAATCTTACTCCCTATGCTCGATTTGACTGGAAGAGAGGAGAAATTGTTGCCCCGTTTCATATTAGCCAAGCTCAGTTTGAGGTTATTATAAAAGAAATTTTATTTCGAGAAATTGCTTTTCCCTATGTCTTTATTCACTCGTCTGCAATTCGCACAAAGAAAGGATCTGGCACATTATTTATCGGTCCATCAGGTATAGGCAAATCAACTATTTCTCGTAACTTACATGGTGCAAGTGGAGTACAAAAGTACGCAGACGATTATTGTATAGTTTTTCAAAATAGGAAAGAGTTTTTTATATATCAAACTCCATTTATTGAGACTCATTGGAATTATAGAAGGGGTTCTCAGTCGGTCCCTTTGACACATATTTATATTCTCAAGCGGGGAAAAAAGACGAATGTTGAAAGAAAAATGACTCTCAGTGAATCGCAGATTCGGCTATTAC
>Ga0116204_1001098_pt1 | contig 15191 bp, 13 predicted proteins | sample LakKivwa52mmetaG_FD_94481 | JGI IMG/M metagenome (GOLD analysis project Ga0116204, IMG submission 94481) | Anoxic lake water microbial communities from Lake Kivu, Rwanda to study Microbial Dark Matter (Phase II) - Lake Kivu water 52m metaG | ecosystem: Environmental > Aquatic > Freshwater > Lake...
ATCAATAATATACAAGGATCTCTTTCCCCCTCCTTGCGAAGCAGGGAGAGCCTGCACTGAACGAAGTGAAGTGGGGATTAAGGGGGTGGGTATGTGTGACAAAAGAAGGAGGTGAGGTCTGTTTTAAAAAAACCATTAGCTTTGCAGGGATTTTTTATCAGTTCCCCATATGGAGACGGTAGTCAGCGGCATAAGATCGACCGGAAATCTGCACCTTGGCAATTATTTCGGCGCTTTAAGCAACTTTCTTAAGATGCAGAGAGAGAATAACTGCTTTTTCTTCATTGCCGATTACCATTCACTCACAACACATCCCAAACCCGAAGACCTTCAGGGAAATATCAGACAGGTACTGGCTGAATACCTTGCCTGCGGCATTGATCCTGAAACAGCCACTGTGTTTGTACAGAGTGATGTGCCTGAAGTGACAGAGCTGTACCTGCTTCTTAACATGAATGCCTATGTAGGTGAACTGGAAAGGACAACATCATTCAAGGAGAAGATAAGAAGCCAGCCCGATAATATTAATGCCGGACTGCTTACATACCCAGTACTGATGGCTGCCGACATTATAATTCATAAAGCCAGTAAGGTGCCTGTAGGAAAGGACCAGGAGCAGCATCTTGAGATGACGAGACGCTTTGCAAGACGTTTCAATACAATGTATGGCGTCGATTATTTTCCTGAGCCTGATGCATATAATTTCGGAAAGAAGCTTATCAAGATCCCCGGGCTTGACGGGACGGGCAAAATGGGGAAAAGTGAAGGCAACGGCATCTTTCTTGCCGACACTCCCGATGAGATCCGCAGGAAAGTTATGCGGGCTGTAACAGATACCGGACCCAAAACCCCCGGGGAAAAACCGTCTGAACCTGTCCAGAACCTCTTCACGATAATGAAGATCGTCTCCGGCCCTTCCACCGTTAAATATTTCACAGAGAAGCATGCCTCGTGCGAAATACGGTACGGGGATATGAAGAAGCAGCTTGCTGAAGATATTATCAGGGTCACGGACCCTATCCGGCTCAGGATAAACGAGATCCTGGCCGACAGGAAATACCTGGCAGGAGTAGTGAAGGAAGGCGCTGAAAAGGCTAGGGCAAGCGCTTCAAAAACTATCAGGGAAGTACGTGAAATAATAGGATACAGGCCGTTCTGATATAAAAGATGAAAGCCCCGATTACTCGGGGCTGAACTTGAAGGATCAAGTATATGATTGAGATTGCCTGTACTTTTTTACATTCAAATAGCGTGCCAAAAATCTTCGCTTCAGGTTAATTCCTTCCTGCCCCTCCACTCTGTTTAAGCAATAATTCGTATATTTAATGAACTGTTTATTATTGCTTTATCATGAAAATAAAAGAAATCAACCGGAAACCCGGACCGGGACATAAAATTGTAACAAATGTTACAAGACGCCGTTTTTTGTCATCATGCTCTGCATGCGCTACCTGCCTGGCTCTGAGGCCGGCTTCATTCCTTGATTCTTCCGGGAATATCCCGGGGGAAGCACCAAAGATGAAAATACGGGTCCTCTATTCACTTCACGGCCCCGTGCAGACCCAGCCCGACTGGCCAAACGTGGGATTTGACTTCAACCCCCCGATGGAAATGATCAACAATGCACTGAAGAATCATTTCCCTGATTACGAATTCATCCCGACACTTGCAAGGGGACCTGAAGATGCTGAGAACATTGTCCTCCAGGACTCGCAGGAGAACATTCAGGGTTACCTGGTATACCAGATGAACTGCTGGAACCAGGTTGTCCAGACGATAGCAAAAACCGGTAAACCGGTGCTGTACGCCGATTTTCAGTACGCCGGAAGCGGCGGGTTTCTTGTATACACTTCCACATTCCTCAGCAGCAACACACCGAATGTAGGCTTTGTGGCTTCATCAAGGATGGAAGATCTTCTCGCAGCAGTCGCCTGCTTTGAGGTAATCAGAAACAATGGTCCTGTGACCGCTTTCGTTGAAGCAACAAGGAAAGCACGCATCAACTCCACTCCTGCTGCAGGTCAATACACGGCAGAATCGAATATCATCAAAACAATCTCAACCGATGAATGTGTAAAACGACTGGCTGATTCAAGAATACTGGCTGTCAGGGATCAAAATGCGAACACCGCGGATCCGGTCATGGGTATTCCTATGGAATATATACCCTTTTCGGAAGTCAACGAAGCATGGAGTAAAGCCGATAAGGAACAATGCGCAGGGATTGTAAGGAGGTGGCAGAAAACAGCCCTTGAGGTGATTGACGTTTCACACGAAACACTGCTTACTTCTGCAGCTATGTACCTGGGCATGAAAGATGTGCTTAAAAGACATAATGCCAATGCCATAACCATAAACTGCCTCGGTGGATTTTACGGGGGCCATATTCACGCCTACCCCTGCCTCGGATTTCATGAACTCTGCAATGAAGGCCTGGTAGGTGCCTGCGAATGTGATGTCAGCTCCACAGCCGCAATGCTTGCATTCTCAACACTTACCGGAGGACGCCCGGGGTTTATTTCCGACCCTGTCATTGACACTACAAAACGCCGGATAATCTATGCACATTGCGTCGCACCCAACAGGATGTTTGGCACGGATGGCAAAACCAACCCTTTCAGGATAATGACTCATTCCGAGGACAGGGCAGGAGCTTCAGTCCAGTCAATACTCCCCTTAAATTATATGACCACAACCCTTGAAATAAACAATTCCCGCAAAGAGATACTTATGCATCAGGCTGTTTCGCTTGACAATGATCCGGACGACAGGGCTTGCAGGACAAAACTAAGCGCCGAGCCTGTCGGAGATATTGAGAAACTCTTTACAATGTGGGGAAAATGGGGATGGCACAGGGTTACTTTCTACGGCGACCTGAAAGAGTCTGTTTACGCACTGGCTGATGCAACCGGATGGAAAGTGGTTGAGGAAGCATGACGCAGATTGCCATTTATTGATTATTTTTGAAGCAGGTCTGTTATTAAAACTCCACAGGTGAGGAAGCGAACTGCTGTCATTTCTGTTATCGTACTTATAGCCGGGCTTGCAATAGTGGGATACCTGCTCTACCAGGGACGCAGAACATATTTCAGCGACCCCTATAAAGCTGTAATGCCGACAGCCTCCTTCATAATTGAGACTCCCGATCTTCAGAGCTTTCTTAACTCCCTCACCAGCGATAAAGGACTGACAGGAGAAGCTGCAAGGGTAAAGGAATTCAGCACTTTCTTCACAAAAACAAAGCTTCTGGCTGACCAGCTCAATAATGGCGCTTATAAGAGACTGATTACAGGGAGTTCAGCAGTTATTTCATTTCACGCCACAACCCGGGGCAGCCTTCAACCCCTGCTCTCTGTGGCTCTCCCGCCGGATATCAGGTTGCGCCAGGTTAAGGCAAACCTGCGCCTTGCAGGCATCAAAACCATTAATGACATAAACACCGGGGGCAGCAGTATGCTGTCAATACCATTTTCCCTGAACGACAGGCAGGAGACAATATACATTTCAATTAATTCGGGATTGCTGATATGCAGTTCATCTGAAGATATTATTGCCAGGGCGGCAGAACAGACAGGCAGGGAGGACAATGTAAAAAGCGTGCCCGGGTTTAAGAGGGTGCTTGAAGCATCAGGTAAAAATCAAGACAGGCTCTTCGTTGTCTTCAGCAATCTGCCCGGTCTGTTCAAGTCCTTTTTCAATGAAGAATACTCTTCCACAGCACAGAAGACAGGCTCCCTGGCAGGATCGGCTGAAGGAGACATTTTCCTCAGTGACAACAGCCTGGTTTTAAGCGGATATACAGAAAGCATCACCCCGGATAATATCCTTTACAAGTATAAAAACGGAAAGGTGGGCCTCTTCAGGACCTATAAGATCCTGCCTTCCTCCACTGTTCTTTTTGAATCGCTCTTCATCGATGCCTCCACACAGGCAAAAGACGATAATAATATCCTGGTCAAGGCAGCAAATCTTGCATCCCGGCTCAGGACATATACCGGCGACGAGGTTACCCGGGCATATATAGATATCAGGGAAAGACCGGCAGCCGAGAACATCGTCATCATTTATGAGCTTAAAGACAGGTCATATGCCGAAAAGCTGTTTCTTGATGAGTTCTCCTCCGAGACCGGGAAAACAAATATCCTCTATTTCCAGCCTGACGACCAGGTAAAGATCCCTGTATACGTAACACCTTACAGGGGTTTTTCTGAAGCCATTATTCCCGGTTTCACAAAAGATTTTAATGATTCCTATTTTGCGTTTTATGACAATTACCTTATCACAGGCAGCTCATTTATTACCGTGTCAAGGCTCCTGTATGATAACCTGCTCAATAAAACTCTTGCAAACGACCTGATATACAGGGATTTTGAAAGCACCCTCCCTACGGTTGCGGGATATTTCTTTTATTGTGTCCCTTCACGGATCACGGAATACCTTAAGAGTTTCCTGAGCGCGGATGTTATCGGTGCGCTTCAGTCAAACAAAACCTCTCTTGAAAAGATACAGGCGGCAGGTTACCGGTTCACCTCCAGCAACAACATGATATACAACAGCCTGTCAGTGCGCTTCAGGGAGGAGGCACGTCAGGAATCCACGACAGAATGGGAGACGCTTCTGGATACAGTGGCTGCGATAAAACCTTTCTTTTTTACAAATCACATCACCGGCGCCAGGGAGATCTTTATCCAGGACCTGAAGAACAATGCTTATCTCATCAATGCGGCGGGAAGGGTGCTCTGGAAGGTGCCTCTCAGGGAAAGGATAAACGGTTCCATATTCATGATCGACTTTTACAGAAACGGCAAATACCAGCTTCTTTTCTCAGGCAGGAATTACCTGCACCTCCTTGACAGGAACGGCAATTATGTTGAGAGGTATCCGGTTAAGCTGAGGTCGCCTGCAACAAATTCCCTTGCATTGTTTGATTATGATAACAATCTTAATTACAGGCTTCTGATCGCAGGCGAAGACAGGCTGATATATGCTTATGACAAGAGCGGAAGTGTGGTCAGGGGATGGAGTCCGTTCAGGACAGCCGGTACGGTCAATGCTGAAGTGACCTGGTGCCGGGTTTCAGGAAAGGATTACCTGGTAGTTTCTGATAATTCGTCGGTTTATTTGCTTGACAGGACAGGGAATATCCGGCTCCGGCTGAAAGAGCCTGTGACAAAAGCTGCAAAATCATCTCTCAGGCTCTCATCGGGATCAAACCCGTCGCTTGTCTGTACATCACCCGAAGGGACCATACAGCATATCTATTTTGACGGCAGTGTTAAAAAATACTCCCTGAAGACTTTTTCATTTGACCATGCATTTGATTTTTTTGACATAGACGGGGATGGTTTTGGTGAATATATTTTTATTGACAAAGGTATATTGTATCTTTATGATCATAACATGACAGAGATGTTCGTCAGGGATTTCGGCTCATCCCGGCTGGGAGGCCCGATAAATTTCACTTTTTCAGCCTCTGACAGGAAAATGGGTGTTTTTGATATCAGTAAAAACCTCATCTACCTGATTGATAAGAACGGCAGGACAATGAGCGGGTTTCCCCTGCGGGGAGCATCTATGTTCTCAATAGGGAAACTGTCGGATAGAAGCGGCTGGCACCTTATTGTAGGCGGCACCGACAGGTTCCTTTATAATTACAGGTTGGATACGGAGAATAAATAATTCCGGGTATGGAAAGAAAGTTATCTGTTTTTATTCTGGCTGCAATCCTGGCTGTTATTGCCGGATGTGTAAAGGAGACTTATGAAGTCGACAAGCTCTCGAAAAAGGCTCACCTGAAACCCGGATTCGGCATACCGGTGATAAAGGGCAGGATCACCCTGAGTGACATCCTTGAAAAGAATGACACAATACTCTTTGACAGCGATACGGTATTCATAAACCATTCAGGTGTCGTAACATTTGTGTTCAGGAAAGATTCAATAATAAGCTTTAACCTTAAGGATTATTATAACCTTGAGGATATGGTTTCATTCAGCGATTCTTTCAAGATCGGTGAAATTGAACTGGACGGTTTTACAGGCTCCGTCAGCTATACCCTGAGACAGATAAGCAATTACTTCTCTCCTGCATTAAGGGCTCAGTTTGCCGCACTTAATGGTTCAACTGCAAATTTCCCTCCTTTCCCTTCAACCAGCCTTGGAGAAACAGATTTGAATGCATTCAGCAATTTTGAACATGCCACCTTCTCGGAAGGATTTATTGACATCACGGTAAAAAATAATCTTGCCGCACCCATCAGCGGAGCAACCATAAGGTTATATAACATAGCGGATCATTCACAGGTTAACGGCGATGTAATAATACCGGCATTAAACCCGGGACAAACAGTAACTGAAAGCATTGATATCACGGGGCTGACAGTGACAAACCGCCTTACAGCAGCAGTTGTTCTGAACGGGAGCCCGGGAACATCAACACCTGTACTGATCGACCTTGACGGCAGCAATGTCGGGGTTACAGTATCCGGCAGGGATCTGATGGTCAGATCCGGAAGGATCATTATACCAGCTCAGGATATTTTATCCCTGGATGCAAAAGACACTGTCTCAGTTGATGCAGGTGATGATATCCAGATAAGCCTGATAAAAACGCTTACCGGAAACATCTCATATAAGATAAATGCAATATCAGCCCCTGTAACAGCTTCATTATCACTAACACTTCCCACATCAACACGCGCAGGTGTACCCATTACGGAGAGCATAACCGTTACACCGAATTCTGTAATCTCAGGGAGCATTTCAATTGTAAATTCAACCATTGATCTTGGCACCGTAGCTTCAAAGCCATACAACATGCTGCCGATAAGTTACAGCGCTGAAGTAAGCTCGGGAGGCCAGATGGTTGTTTTCAACAGCACTGACCAGGTAGTGGTGGAACTCGAAATCCTTGACCCTGAGATTGATTATATAAAAGGCTATTTCGGGCAATACGGCGATACAATTGATGCCGACACACTTGACCTTGAAATTGAGGATATAATCAGGAATATCTCGGGAAGCTACCTGATATCAAATCCTGCAATAAGACTCAATTATTTAAATTCGTTTGCTATCCCGGTAAAGGCAGGCCTTGATGTAACAGGTTATAAGAGAAACGAGAGCGTTGATCTTGACAGGGCTCCCGCTATCCTGAGCTACCCTTCTGCTCCTGCCGAACGTGATAAAAGAGGGGTCTTCAGCATTGACAGGAATAATTCGAAGTTCCCCGAACTTATATCTATGCCGCCCGAAAAGATACGATTCGGCGGTTCCGCAGTTATGAATCCCGACGGAAATACAGGCTCCAGGGATAATTATATCTTCGGCAACAGCCGCTTCCTGGGTAATCTCGAAGTAGAGCTGCCTGTAGAGTTACGGCTTAATAATCTTCAGTTTGCAGATACCGTGGATAATCCGCTGAAGAAAGAGGATTTCAGCGACAGCCCCCTCGATCCTGAGGATATTGAAGAATTAAAGATCCTTCTTAACATTGAAAACGGATTTCCGCTGGGCATATCCCTAAAGGTCAGCCTTTTCGATTCCGGGACAAACAGGGTCTTAAGCACCATCAATGCCCCCGGCATTCTTAAGCCGGCAGTTGTTGATGCAAACGGAAAAGTCACCGCACCTGCCCACTCTCCGACCGAGATTGAAATAACCACCGATTTCTGGAATTCTGTTTATGATGCTGACAAGATAATCCTCAGCATTACGCTGGTGACTACCGACGGGGGCACGAAGGATGTTAAGATCTATTCCGACTATTACCTCGACTATAAAGCGGCCCTTTTCGTCAAAGCAGATCTTAAATTCAGTTTTGAATGAACCTCAATAACAAATTAATATGATCAGGAGATCCATTTATATTATGATAATGCTTCTGGCTGCGGTAATCTGTGATTCCTCTGCCCAGAACAGCCAGGTCCTTTATCATATGAACCTTCCGCAGAGGCACCTGCTCAACCCCGCCCTGAGACCCACAAATTCAGTTTATATAGGCCTGCCGGTTATATCCGGGGTAAATGTCAACATCAACAACAATTTCTTCAATTTTTCCGATGTGCTGTCACAGAGCGGCGATTCGCTGATCACAATTTTTCACCCTGATTATGATATTAAGGATTTCCTGAAGAAGATCCGGGATGTCAATGCAATTGAACCGCAGGTCCTTGTGCAGCTCCTGGGGCTCGGCTTTAATGCCGGGAAAGACCTGTATGTATTTCTTGATATCAACGAACGTGTTGAGGCAAATGTGGCGCTGCCGGGAGATCTTCTCAGGCTCGGACTCCAGGGTAATGAACCGTTCATCGGGAAAAAGGTGGATCTTTCATCGCTCAGAACGGATATTATGTGGTACCGGGAAGCCGGAGTCGGCTTCTCAAAGAATTTAACCAATGATCTGAGGATCGGGGTGAAAGGCAAGCTGCTCTTCGGGATGGCTTCTGTATCAACGGATGTAAGGTCATTCGGAATAACGATAAATGATGACTACAGCCACATTTTTGATGCAGATATGACGGTGAACCTCAGCGCCCCTCTGACAGTTGACCTGGATGCTGACGGGTTCATTGAAAATGCAGAGTTTGACGATTCCCGGTTTGATGACACAAAGGAGATAATTAATTATGTCCTCAGGCCCGGGAATATCGGACTGGGACTCGATATCGGTGCAGAATACAGCTTCGGCGACAGGCTCAGGGCATCTGCCGCAATAACCGATCTTGGATTTATCAGATGGAAAAGAGATGTTACAAACCTGGATGCTAAGAGCCGGTTCGATTTTACAGGACTGGACCTCGCGTCAGTATATACGAGAGAGATCACTTTCGATTCCCTGATGACAGAGCTGGCAGACTCCCTGATGCGTTCATTTTCGGGCAGCTCCGATAACACGCCTTTCACCACAACGCTGCCGTTCGGTCTTTCTGTGGGAGGAAGCTTTAACCTGACAAAGAATTTTTCTCTTGGTATCCTTTCATATACAAGGTTCATAGGAAAACAGGTAAAAGAGGCTCTTACTTTATCGGCGAATGTCAACCTTGGAAATGCCTTTTCGACCACTCTTGCCTATACTGCCGCAAATCACCAGTATGATAATATAGGATTTGGCTTTGCAGTCAGGGGAGGATGGTTCCAGTTCTATTTCCTCGCCGACAGGATACCGGTAACCTGGCACCGGATCGTTTCCGCCGACATTGATACACCCCGGCCTTTGGAATACTTGTTCGGGGAGAATGCCATGCCGGTCCCGTCAAGCTGGAATACCATACACCTGAGGTTAGGGCTGAACCTGGCTTTCGGGAACAAGGTCAGGAAGAAGAACGACAAACCGATGCTGGTGATTCCCGAACAACTGAAAGAATAATGATCATCCTGCTTAGAATATTTCTTATCGGCCTAATAATCTACCTTCTTGTAAGATCATTCGTCCGTTTTTTCAGTGTTGAAGATCAAAGCAGGAAGTCAGAGGAGGAAAAGAGACCTGCGCCCATGAAAAAGATCTCAAAAGATGTGGGCGATTACGTTGACTATGAGGATGTTGATAAGAAATAGCCTTTTATCTGCCTGAATTACGGAGCTGCTTGGCCAGGGCATTGGCAAAAACAAAATCATTGAGAATGGCACAATCGGAACTGAGGATCTCGTCCTTGTTCCCTTCCCAGCATTTGACCCCTTCATTTATGAAAACGATCTTCTCCCCTATCTCCATGACCGAATTCATGTCGTGTGTATTGACTATTGTGGTCATCGAAAACTCTTCGGTAAGCTCTTTAATGAGTTCGTCAATCAGGATAGCTGTAAGAGGGTCGAGCCCCGAGTTTGGCTCATCGCAGAAAAGATATTTGGGATTAAGGGATATTGCACGGGCTATAGCCACTCTTTTTTTCATGCCGCCTGACAACTCCGACGGATAAAGTTTATTGGCGTTGATTATATTGACCCTCTCAAGGCAGAAATTAACTCTCCCGGCCTTTTCTTCAGGGCTTTTTTTTGTGAACATATCGAGAGGGAACCTCACATTCTGTTCAACCGTAAGTGAGTCAAAGAGGGCGCTCCCCTGGAAGAGCATGCCCATCTCCTTGCGTATCTCCTTCTTTTCCTCAAAACCGAGCTTGTTGAAAAGCACATTTTCATACCATATCTCGCCGCTGTCAACATCATGAAGACCGACAATGGCTTTCAGGAGAACTGTTTTACCCGATCCGCTTCGTCCTATAATAAGATTTGTTTTACCCGGTTCAAAGCTTACCGATACATCATCGAGCACCTTCTTGTCGTCAAATGATTTATTGATATGCTTCACTTTTATCATGACAGGAGGAGTTGGGTAAGGATCACATTGAACAGCAGTATGAGCACACTGCTGTGTACAACTGCTTTTGTGCTGGCACGACCCACTTCAAGCGATCCGCCGTTCACATAATAGCCGTGGAAAGCAGAGACACTGGTAATGATAAAAGCAAAGAAGAGGGTCTTTATCATTGAGTAGGTAATATAATAGGGGATAAATGCGTACTGGATGCCGTAAATGAAATCCTCGGAGGTCACCACTCCGGCCGTGGTGCCTGCGATCCAGCCGCCCAGAATACCCACATTGATGCTGATGAGGGTGAGGAAAGGGTTAAAAACCAGGGTGGCGATCATTTTGGGAAGTATGAGGTAAGAAGCCGAATTGACACCCATCATCTCCAGCGCGTCAATCTGTTCCGTTACCCTCATCGTACCTATTTCCGATGCGATGTTTGACCCTACCTTGCCGGCAAGTATCAGGGCTACTATGGTTGAGGAGAATTCGAGCAGTATTGAATCGCGGGTTCCCAATCCGATCAGGTATGTCGGGTATATCGGATTCTCCGTATTGTAGGCTGTCTGGAGTGTTATTACAGCCCCCATGAAGAACGAGATTATAGCTACAATACCTATTGAATTGATCCCCAGGTAAACCAGCTCGTGCATGGTCTGCTTGTAATAGACTGAAGCTTTTTCGGGCCTTGAAAAAACCTTTTTAAGTAAAATGAAATAACGGCCCAGCTGTGACAGGAACTTAATCATTCAACAGAGTTTACAGCATTCAAAAGTACTAATATTTAGCATATATTCCCTGCCCTGATTTTGGCACAAATAAATTATATCTTTGCAGGGAATCCAAAAAGCAACTGTCTGACTATGGATAAAAGGTATATTATTATAATGGCCGGCGGTGTGGGGAGCAGGTTCTGGCCGCTGAGCCGTCGTGAGAAACCAAAGCAGTTCCTTGATATACTTGGCACGGGGGAGACTCTTATTCAGCAGACTTTCAGGCGTTTCAGGTCAGTCTGTCCGAGGGAGAATATTTTTGTTGTCACCAGCGCCGGGCACACGCATCTTGTTGAAGAGCAGCTCGACATTGATCCTCTGAACATCCTTTCTGAGCCATTCCGGAGGAACACTGCCCCGTGTCTTGCCTATGGCACTTTCAGGATACTGAAAGAGGATCCTGAGGCCGTCATTACAGTTACTCCAGCAGACCATCTGATCGTGAAGGAGGATAAATTCTCCAGGGTGATCCGCGATGCCATGACCTTTGCGACCGGGAATGATGCGCTGCTGACTCTTGGCATCAAGCCCGACAGGCCCGAGACAGGCTACGGCTATATCCAGGCCGACCGCCGGAAGCCGGTTAAAGGATACGACAACCTCCTTAAGGTGAAGACATTTACCGAGAAGCCCGACATTGACCTGGCAAAGAAATTCATCCAGAGCGGCGATTTCTACTGGAACTCGGGGATCTTCATCTGGAATATGAAAAGCATACTTGCCGCTTTTGAGAAGCATCTGCCCGACATGTTTACCGCATTCGACGAAGGGAGGAAACTGTTCGGCACGAAGCAGGAGAAGAGCTTCATAGGAAGGACATATACCACATGCAGGAGCATATCGATTGACTACGGGATCATGGAGAAGGCAGATAACGTGTATGTGATGTGCACCGATATCGGCTGGTCGGACCTTGGCACATGGGGTTCATTGTATGAACATTCAGCGACCGACAAGAAGAACAATGCTATCCTCGGAGGCAATATCTTCTCATATGATAACAAAGGCAACATAATCAACATCTCTCCCGGCAAGGTGGCTGTGATACAGGGGCTTAAGGATTACATCATCATTGAAACGGAAGAGGTGCTTCTGATAGTGCATAAAGATGAAGAGCAGAACATCAAGAATTACCTTGACGATGTGAAGAAGGAGACGAAGGAGAAGTATTTGTGATTGCGGATTGCGGATTGACGATTTCGGATTGTTCTCATTTCGGATTGCTCTCATTTCGGATTGCGGATTGCCGATTTCGGATTTTTCTTTTCGACAAGACCTGATTATCTGATTACCAACTGTATTGCCCGCCTTACTCTGAGGCATATCTTCAACAAGTTTTATAATGCTTAATGCAAATTTCTTTGTCCTGTTTTTAAGTTCTTCTTCCGTCATGTTCTTATAATTCTTTAAATCCGCAATCGGCAATCCGAAATCCGAAATCAAAACCCCGGGCTTTCTAAGTACACCGAAGCCATCTTCCGGTCCCGGGTAAATGTACAGGATCATGGCGAAGGCGTAAGTCTGTGGTAGACGGCTCATGAAGTACCCCGACACTAACCCCGGGCTTTAGCCCGGGGGGGCCGGCTCCCTCATGAAAGCGGGCTTTAGCCCGGAAATTTGTCAAAGCCATACTTCTCCATAAACTCCCGGCACTCCTCCTCCCAGGTCCTCTTCCTGTGATGCTCCTCCTGGCCTTCAATGTATCTTATGACTGCTGATATATCAGATTCACTCACCGATACAGCATAGTATTCCTCCGCCCACTCAAACTTATACCTGGTGAGTTTATTCCTGTTGATCCAGAAAGAGGCTTCTCCCTTAATCAGCTGGATGACATATGACAAAGATCTGTCGGGATCCAGAGAAAGAAGGCAGTGAAGGTGCTCCTTACACCCGTTCAGTGACCTGATAAAAATCCCTTTCTCTTTGGCGTTCTTGTTTATATGTTCAAAGACTTGTGTCCGTATCTCTGGATTGAGATAGGGAATCCTGTTTTTTGTGCCCCAGACGCAGTGGAGCCAGTTTTTTACGTAAGCCATAGTATGAATTGTTTGTTCCGGGCTAAAGCCCTTATTTAATTTGTGTTGTCGCCGCCCCCAGGCTAAAGCCTGGGGTTAGTGGGCTTCATGATGATTCTGGTTGAAGCCCTTGTGTTATTTTCACCTTGTCACCCCCAGGCTTGTGCCTGTGCTATCGCTTCGGCACACGCAGAAAGCCTGGGGTTAGTGGGCTTCATGATGATTCTGGTTGAAGCCCTTGTGTTATTTTCACCTTGTCATCCCCAGGCTTGTGCCTGCGCTATCGCTCCGGCACACGCAGAAAGCCTGGGGTTAACGGGCGTTCCTGATTATCCCTGGCTGAAGCCCCTCTTTTGTCGCCTCCCTGTCACTATATCCCCTTAATAGCGAACCCCGACACTAACCCCGGGCTTTAGCCCGGGGGGCCGGCTCCCTCATGAAAGCGGGCTTTAGCCCGGAATAAAGAAACCCCGGGCTTTGTGGTCGTGCTGTGCGTATGGGAAACGCTTCGGCCCGGGGTTTACAGGCACTCTCTCATCTACCCTGAATAGAACGAGGAATGCAGCGAGGAGGGGGTTATGAATCCAATAATTCTATTCTATATGATTCAATAATTAAGTACTTTTCTCTTAACAAAGAAATATACAATCCAATATAAATGATACTTGGAATAAATGGGAAGAACGACCATCTTGATCTAGTAAAATAAAAAATTGCAAAACAAATCAATAGAATAACTAAATTGATAAAAGCAAACTTTTTCCCGAGTCTCGGCCTTATGGCATAATTAGATTGATCTTCAACCTGTTCATAAGAAACTCTGTTGCTGCTTGTCCACTGTTGGGTCGCATAAATAGCTTCACCAGGATTTACATTAAAAGAGAATGACTCATATCCCCTTAGATGGACTTTTTTAGTCCCCATGTGCAAATAGACTTTACTGTTTTCTGAAAAATCAGTACTCTTTCTTACTTTAATAGTTTTCATATTGATTCCTGCAAACTCAATTTAACTATCACATGCTGTTGGATCACTTGCCACCCCTGTAACCAGACTTATTCCTCCTAAGACGAGAATACCCCAGCCAACAGGATTTGAGGCGAAGGCAAGTGCAGCTGCAAAACCAGCTAAAACACTCATTCCTCCTGAAACCTGAGAGACACATGCGAACACTCTTTTAAAAGAGCCACCAACCACATTTTCCATCTGTTCAATTGTTAATGTTTTCATAGCGAGACGTTTTTTATTCCTGCCTACTCTGTTAAGGCTTTTCGGCTTCCGCCTGATAATAAGTCTGTTATAGTTTTATCGCATACTAATATAAATCATCAGAGTCCAATAATACCGGAGTGGGGGGAAAAAATTTCGGATTGCGGATTGACGATTTCGGATTTTTCTCATTTCGGATTGCGGATTGACGATTTCGGATTGTTCTCATTGCGGATTGTTCTCATTGCGGATTGTTCTCATTGCGGATTGCGGATTGGCTTCGCCGAGCTCGCCTTCGGCTCGGTTGACGATTTCGGATTGTTTTGTCTGGCAGTTTTGCCGAGGAAGTAAGAATCGTTGTAAGATATACTAATTCACGGGAACCTGTAAGATTACTAATGTCGTACCATATAACTTTCAGCCACAGGAACAGGTAGTCTCGAACCCGGGCAATAAAACCGTGAATGGGAAATTTTAAAAATATATTTCTCCGTTTTTTATAAAAACCAAACGGCTACATAATGAAATTGTGTTATCTTCTTTTGGAGAAGTTATTATTTGAGTATTTAGACTCTTTTTATTCAACAATAAAAGAGTATCTTCAATGAACTTTAAAGATGTTTGATCGAGATGAAGGAATGGTTCATCTAGTATTAATAAAGATGGTGAATTAATTAACGAAGATACTATTCCAACCTTATCTTTAACACCTCTTGATAATTTACATATCTGTTTATTAATAATCTGTTCAAAATCGCCACCAAAAAACTGAACATAATTCGAGATAACCTTATCAATGTGCTTTTTATTCATCTTAAAGAAACTGCCAACAAAATACCAGTACTCTATTGGAGTCATGAATTCCAACAAATAATTTCTACTTAAA
>Ga0116204_1001099_pt1 | contig 15191 bp, 15 predicted proteins | sample LakKivwa52mmetaG_FD_94481 | JGI IMG/M metagenome (GOLD analysis project Ga0116204, IMG submission 94481) | Anoxic lake water microbial communities from Lake Kivu, Rwanda to study Microbial Dark Matter (Phase II) - Lake Kivu water 52m metaG | ecosystem: Environmental > Aquatic > Freshwater > Lake...
GATACAGTACTCACGGAAGGGCATACGGTAAGCATTAAGGCAATCGCGAATCCGCAGGTTAGATTTGATAAATGGACATTTATTTCGGGCTCTGTCCGTGGGTTAAATCTAGATTCCTCTATTAACTTGATAACCGTTTATAAGTCTTCTTCTCTTCGGGCAGATTTTATCGGACTTGGAAGTCTCTATATTTCTGGCGTCCATGATTCGGCAAAAATTTTCATCAACCCTACCGAGGCATGGGATGGTGTATATATGCGTACTGGACCAGGTCTTATCGCACCCTTAGATGCTGATTATTACACGGTGCGTGTTATGGATAAAAACACGAGGAAACAAGACTATGCGGTATCAATTCTTCAAGGGAACCCAGATACTCTAAAATGGATGGGTTATGCACCTAAGCCTTGGTCGTGGAAATCGCTCGCACAGATTTTAGATACTAATCAAATCTATCATCGAAATAATGTAATTTCCCCAATATTACAAGATTTGAATGCGGATGGATTGAATGATCTTAGAATAGTGAGTGAGGATGGTATTGGTTTTGATTTTTTAAACACTGCAGGGAAATTTGTATTTGCATCCTCTTATAGCCTTCCGATAAATGGAATTCAAAGTGTTAAAAAGATTTACAATCCAGTTTTGAAAAAATACGATTATGTTTTTGCGCTTTACTCGGGGGCCATACTTAAAACCAATTCAAAATTTCAGAATTTAGATACATTAATTCTTGTGGATTCAATGTTAACTGGATTAACCATTATCAAAACAAATCCAGATTCAATTCCAGACTTTATGATTGGGTATAAAGACGGTAGTATGCGCATTTTAGAATCTGTTCATTCAAAAAACTGGACACAAAGAGCGGTATTAAATAGGGATTCCACTGTACTTAGAATCGGAGTAAACGTTTCACCCATGGTAGTTGATGTAACTGGCGATTTATTGTCTGATCTTTTATTGTTGCAGGAAAATGGAACCATTGATATATATGCACAAGATTCTTCCGGGCGTTATCGTTATCATTCTGTCCTGAGCGAAGGTGGAAATTTGTTTGAGAAACCAAACAATAATATTGGGTATTTAGATTACGATTCCCTAGGCCTACCTACATTATTTATTACGGATGATAAAGGGTTTGTTTATTCACTAAAAGCCAAATTAAAAGGGGATGTCAATGATGATGGTCGTGTAGATCTGCTTGATTTACAACAACTAGGTATTTATTGGGGAAAAAAATCAACCGATGTAACATGGAAGGCCTCGGTAAATATTCATTGTACAAAACCAAATAATCGAATTCAAGAAATCAACTTGTTGGATTTGCAAGTTCTTTCAAGCCAGTGGGGTATGACACCGTAAGTTCTAGAGTGTCCTCATAACCGTGAATTGGGATTAACCCAATTCATTATCGGGATATTGCTCATGTTTTGCATAAGAAGTGCCATTTACGACTATAAGTACGATTCGTCAGAGCTGGCTTCATTAATTTGAAAAAATTTCTTGCATTTATCAGCGATACCTTGAGTACATTGTAAGGCCAAAGCAGGTATATGTGGCAAGTGATTGTAAAAATTTCTAATGGTTTAAGCTTGCTTGTGAATTCTGAGGACGAAAGGTTTAGAATAATTGGCTCTTCGCCCAAGGTTGTGGAAAAGCTAGTATTTGAGGGGTAACAGCCACCCTTTAGTTTACGAGGTGTCACCGCTGAAATTAATTTTCCGAAAAACACCGTTTTAAGATTTCCTGTTTTTTAAACCATAAGATGGTTCCTACACCTCATTTGAATTGGAAGGATTTAAACATTAAGAAGATAGGATTGAGCTAGGTCAGACTGCTTATAGTGGCGTTGAAAGCGTTTAAACACCGAAGATAGAAACCCTACATGTTCCTCCTTGGATAGAGTCTTTGGCTCCGGCACTGTGTGTATATCATCCTTAGGCAAATTGGAGAGACTGACTAACGCACATCCAGCCAATTTTTCTACTGCATCCCGAAAACCCAGCCCCTCCAGCTTCTGTACAAACTGGTTCGCCGTGCCATTCTCTCCGCAACTAAAAAAATGAAATACCCCCTTAGTGGGGTTTATGGATAAACTCGGAGTCTTATCATCATGAGAAGGGCAAGTGGTGAAATAGTCGGCTCCCTGCTTTTTAAACTCAAGTCCATACGAACCTAACAAAGACAGAAAGTCTACACTCTCCTTTAGCTCCTCCAGCTTTGCCTCTGGAATTTGCAGGTCACTATTGTCCATTATGAAAAGGGAATTAAAAAGTCCGAAATGGATAAGCTGCCTAAGATTGCAAAAATTCTAGGGATCTCTATTGCAGAACTTTATGGAGAACAGCAGCTAAAAGAAAAAAAGAGCACCCCTGCTATACATGGCAACTTACGGCTTACTAAAATGCAGGAGATGTTTGGGAAATTATTTATTAATGAACAAAGAGTGGTGCTAAAGCAGATTCAATTATTGGCGGGGAAATGGTTTACTTGCCTGTATTGCAATACGATAAAAAACAAATGTATTAGTTAGTAAAAAGGCATAAGGAAGAGTCAGGCAAACAAAAAAAATCACATTCTTTAAGAATTTAGAGATATGGAAACCTAATAATTCTGGCCATATGTACATGTATTGCATATAAACAACTCGGTAAGGTAAACAAAAACGGGGAATAGATAGAAAAAAAGGTCCAAGTTGAATTATGTTGATTCCAATCATCAAAATACATACCCACCTAACAAAACTGGCCGGCGCAAAACTTGGGCGAAAAAAAATGATCGCAAGAACCCCAAGAATTAAAAAATCAAAGAAAATCAAGTCCCTTTTATTTAGAATCAAACTTGTTCTATCGATAAGGTTAATGGGGGAAATTGTTATAACTATGCCATATACTATAACCAGCATTTGAACTAACAAAGAAAAGCGAATTATTTTATCCAAGTTAATTTCCAGTATGATGGTTCATAGGACCACCGTTTAATCCCGTAGATTTTTCAGTTATATATGCAGCACCAACTAGCGCTCGCTCAACCCTTTCATAGCAAAAGAAACAGTTTGTTGCCAAGTACTCAGCTTTTGGAAGAACTGCCCATATATCCGCATTATGTATTCGGATATAATTTGTATTTGTTGGTTTTTTTAAATATGAATTCCATTGTGGTCTCACCATCCCATTACTATAAACCGGCGAAATGCCTACATTAACAGCTCGATTCCAATTGTTCTCATAAAAGCCAACTTTGTGAAAACCCTTCGCCATATAGCCATGTATCCCTGTTCCAAATGCTGTTGGAGTTTTATTTAAAAAATCAAAAGTAGCCTGCCCCATTAATGCAGATTCACTGATAGATACAAGATCGGGGTGGGCATCAATCCAATTAAATGCGGCTTGAATATCCAGATTTGGTAATGGACCAGCTCTCCAATCTTCTTGTAATAATGGACCGACAAAGTCAGAAGGAACTTCCCGCATACCATCTGGATCAATAAGAGTCCCCGGATTCCCACCAGTATAGGAATACCCATCAAAGAACTCACGCATGAGATCAACACTTATAAATATCCCTAAATCAGCGTCATAGTATCTGGCACCGAAGTAGTATAGGCCGATATTATCATCGAGTTCTTTGCCAGATAAAGTAAGTCTGGTGCAACTTTTTACTTTAGAAAAATTGCAACTTGTTGCAAAACAATAACTTATAGAGGATTTTTCCTGGTGCGTATACATATGATTTGAAAAAAAATCGCTATATGCACTTTTGGAAGGATGCTGAAATTTCTTGGGCGTTGTGCTTGAAGTGAACAAGACTTGGAACATACCCCACAAGCTAAAATTTTTGTGGGGTAGGGAAAAGGTTGAAATTAGGCCTATTTGGGTCCAGGGTATACAGGTAAGGAGTAAATTATTTAGGCTTGTTTTTGCCTTTTTTAAGACCTTACCAGGCGTTTTACACTCCCCCTAGTAACCGGGAATGGGGGGGGGCGATGGTTCCTGTTCTATTGTGTTTAATTTTCGTTTGTTTTGTTTTGTTTCGTTTACCCTGGGTGCCTTTGATTCTAAAAAACGGGGCATTATTACGCATTGTCCAGGTGGACCACCGATAAAAAGGGTAATGCCGGCAGCTTCCCAGCCTCGTAATAACGCTCCATTATTTCGAATCCACAGGTTCCAGTGCAAGCACCACCCACGCTCACTACATAAAACAAAAAAGCGGCCCACCCGCCCTAATCAAACAAATCTGAGTGAGTACCAGCCCTGATAAAAACAACAAGCTTTGCAGATAAGTCAAGCCGATATATAAGCAACCAATCCGGCCGAATATGACATTCGCGGCAATTCACAAAATTACCCTTCAAAAAATGATCCTTGTGCTTTGCGGCCAGTAGCTCACCGTTAAGTATAGAGGTCATTACATTTTTGATTTCTTGCTCTGCCAACCCTCTTTTAAGACACTGCTTATAATCCTTTTTAAATCGAGTGGTAAAATCTGCTGTATACAACACTAGGCATCCAATTCAGCAAACAGTGCCTTTGTTGTTTTGAATTTGCCCTTGCTTATTTCCGAGGCTTCCTTAATGGCTAGGGATGTTTCTTTGGTGGGAATCTTAACTTCAAAAGGAAGGCCACCCTGCAAAGCAACTTGTTTGTAAAAAAGGTTAATGGCAGAGGAAGAAGAAAGCCCTAGTTTGCCGAATATCTTTTCAACTCGGTTCTTGAGCACTTCGTCCGTTCTGGCCCGAATCATGGCGTCTTTAGGCATAACTTCTCCTTTTTCTATAATGTACCCTATTTGGGGAACATAGTCAAATCGACACTCGCCCCTTTCGCGCAAGCCAGTTTATTTCATTTAGTTGCTTTTATAGTTGCTTGAATACTCCGTCTTTTTCAGCCAAATAGCCGGAGTCCTGTTTTAATTGCCTTATAGGTTCTTTTTTATTTGTCCTTAAACTTTTGCGCGGATGGTGGAACATCAACCACTGGAACCCGAATGCGTACCAATATTGCGCTCCATCTTGGCTGGGTGGGTCAGCGCATGCACTGCCTTGAGTTTTTGAATACTCACCTGTGTGTAAATCTCGGTGGTTGATAAATCATTATGACCGAGCAACTGTTGTATATATCGTATGTCAGCTCCCCCTTCCAACATAAGGGTTGCACAACCCGACGCCAGAGGTCTTGGCGAAAATCGCCCAGGCCCTGGGGATCGCAGTCGGTGAACTCTACGGGGTTAGCAGCAAAAATGGAATGGCTGCCGAAAGGAAAGGATCCGGGTTAACAAGGGAAGCACAGATTCAAAAAATCTTCCGCGAGTTGCCGCCTAAAACAGCGAGCGGTTCTGGAGCATGCGAAGGGCTTAAGGAAGGAGAGGCCATAACCTTTTCGGCTACACGCCTGAATAGGCTGTAAACTTAATATTCATGGCTTTGAGGGCATCCTGAATATTTTCTGATATCTCCGTTCTCTTGGTAGGATCAATTTCTGACTTTGAACCATTCCTATCAACATGCCTAATCGAATCCGGATAAATAATCAAATCTAGACCCGGTTCTACCGACATTTCGTAGCGATTGTCTTCAGAAGAGTATGCCACTACAAATCGGTCGACTACCTGAACAGTGTAGTTCTTTTCAACATTGGATACGACGGTTAAGCCTGCTCTCTTGAAAGGACCTTTTACAAACCAGAGCATATTAGTGTTCAATTATTTCTGTGACTTTCCCAGCTTGCTTTGACGCTTCCAGGATCGCCTTTTCAATTCGCGAAAATGTACCTTCAGGTTTCGCGGCCTTTGTAAAGGTGTTGGCGACTCCCGAAGCATTTCTGGCAAAAAACCCAGAAGCAACATCCCATACACGACGGGCCACGGGAACCGACTTATCGTAGAGTCTCAAGTTATTAAGGAAGCCGCCACCCCTAGTCATTTCAATTGTTTTTTTGCCAGCCCCTGCTGCAAAAGTTGTCGCAGCAGCTTGTGCACCAGCTCCTCCAGAATAAAATACAGCAATGTCAGCAGCCGTACCAAAGGCCCAAGCTCCAAGCGCCTCCGTACCCACAATTGCCAAGCCTGGAGCTAAAACAACTCCTGCAAATATAAGCACCGCGGTAGAGCCGCGAGCATCCGCCATTTGATTAACAAACTCTCCTGGAGGAACCGGTCCGTAATCAATAGGTGAACCCCACCGACCATCTTTATCTATGCAACTAAGAGGATTATTCCCGCAATAGGTATATGAGCTTGGATACTGCCTCGCAGGATCAGGTGAAATCCACAGCCTTAAATCAGCGTCATAGTATCTGGCACCGAAGTAGTATATGCCGATATTATCATCGAGTTCTTTGCCGGATAGAGTAAGTCTGGTGCAACTTTTTACCTTAGAAAAATTGTAACTTGTTGCAAAAAAATAACTTATAGAGGGTTTTTTCTGGTGCGTATACATAGAATTTGAAAAAAAATCGCTATATGCACTTTTGGAAGGAGGCTGAAATTTCTTGGGCGTTGTGCTTGAAGTGAACAAGACTTGGAACATACCCTACAAGCTAAAATTTTTGTGGGGTAGGGAAAAGGTTGAAATTAGGGCTATTTAGGTCCAGGGTATACGGGTAAGGAGTAAATTATTTAGGCTTGTTTTTGCCTTTTTTAAGACCTTACCAGGCGTTTTACACTCCCCCTAGTAAACGGGAGTGGGTGGGATCGATGGTTCCTGTTCCATTGTGTTTAATTTTTGTTTGTTTATTTTTGTTTTGTTTACTCTGGGTGCCTTTGATTCTAAATAACGGGGCATTATTACGCATTCCCTAAAGGGTAATGACGGTAGAAAAAACACAACATGGAAAAACTACTCGAAATAGCCAAGGCACTTGGCGTATCGGTTGCTGATCTATACAACGATCAGACAGTCTCTAAAATCATTATTGAAAAGCCCCCAAAGCATCAGCGCATAGGTAAATTACAGGAAGTATTTGAAAGGCTGACTCCTGGACAACAAAGGTCTGTACTTGGACATGCTAAAGCGTTGTTGAAAGTGTAGGTAATTTTTATGTGGGTACAAAAAACACCGGTAGAATTAAAACAAAAAGATTATAGCAAATCCTTTCCAACAAGCATAAGCAGATCTCTCATTGTAGGGCGTGTATACATTATCGGATCACCAGCTTTGTTAATATCTTCGTATCGATATTGAATGTCAAAAAAGCCCGGCTGAAGGACATTTCCTTATATATTATGTATAGAGATGAAACAAACGATTCTCCATACTAAATCTAGGCCATTCTTAGGGTTTCCTTTTAGTTTTTAGACCTACTTAAAAAGAAAAAAACCAAAACTATGAAGCCTATAATCATAAACCCCCATGATCTAATTAAATGCATCCCTTTTAAATTTTTAAAAACCAACTCATAAATGGTATAAAACCAATAAATATAGATACCCCATATAAGTGGATTTTTGAATAAATCATTCATCTTTGCTGTCAGGAGCAAATAATGTCTTAGTAACTGATTTCTCAACTGAAGTTTTTTCTGCATCAGGAAAACCAGACTCTATATAATCTTTGCCAGCTTCATAGCCCTTTTTTCCGAAGCCAATAAATATCAATTTTCGCCCAGCATCATTTAGATCTTCTTTTGCTTGATCCTTTAAAACATTTTTCATAAAATCTGTAGCTGGGATTTTTTCCGCTTTTCTTAAATTATTATAAGCCTTCCCAGCTTTTGATAAATTTTTAAATGCGCCCAACCCTAATGCACCAGATGAGAAGTCTACAGCGGCATCACCCCAACTATCATCTAAACATGATCCACTAAAGCAAGACAACGCATAGCCACCTGCAACCGCACCGAGACCACCTAGACCGTGGGCAATAAAATTCACTGCATTGCCATCATCATCGGTAGCATTCACAGGATTATACCCATTCCCAGTATAACTATACAATGATGCGAACTGCCGAGCAGGATCTGGAGATATCCACAATCGGTGAATTTCGGAAAATTAATTTTGGCAGTGACAGGTGTAATCATTTCAGAAAAGAAAGACAGGCCATAAAAATAAGTATGCTTCCAAGAACTAAACGGAAATTGGGAAGCAACAGTGCGAATTGCTTTTTCTTAATCAGTAAGTATATAAAAGAAAATAAGCTTGAAAAAAAAACTATACCACTTATTACCATCCCAAATACAGCAATGAATTTCATTTATTTTTTTCCACTTTTACCAATCTCCGTTAAAATAGTTGTCTGTACATCAAGTGCATTTACGGTACGTTCAACAACTTTGGCACCTACATCATATTTATTTAGCATACCCAATGAGCCTGGTATCAAGACTGAAGCAGCGTCTAAAGTAAAATCCAATTTAGACACACCTCCCTTTTCTGGATCCACCGCATTAACCGGATTAAACCCATTCCCCGCGTAGCTATACAAACTCGCAAACTGCCTCGCCGGATCAGGTGATATCCACAAACCATATTATAGCTTGTGCGTGTTCATATTTAAAATAAGTGTAAATCGTTCGCTCACTCACCCCAAGCGTTTTTGCAATCTCGTACTACTTTAATCCTTTGTTTTTTAAATTTGGGCTTGTATCATAGCGGTTTTTTTCTCCATTTGAAAGCGGTTCCTATCTTCTTAAGGTTCGAATCTTTCCAATTCAAATAAAGTATAGCTACCATCTTAGGGTTTATAAAACCGGAAATCCTAAATCGGTGTTTCTCGCTAAATTAATTTCGGCGGGGACAAACCCCGCCGCCGTGAGGGCGGCCAAAAGACAGAAAATAGGCAGAATAAATCCAGCACTAGCGTTATTTTTTCTTGTGTATCCTTGAGATTATCACTGCTACTATATTCCAGAAAACCAAAGATATCGGAAAAGATGTAAGTAATGGGCTAATTTTTTTTGGTAAAATTTCGCTAAAACTAACAACAAGAAAACCAGTAACCATAGTTGGGACAAAATCTATAATACCTAACGCCCAGAATTCTGGATCTTTTCTCCCCATTGTATACACAAAAATCCAAAATGAAATTGAACACAAGGAAAAAAACACGCAATAGTATTTAGTATACTTATTCATCCAATAAATTTACAATCATAGGGTGATGCTCAGCAGCGAATTGAACTTCAGCATAAAACAAATCATATCCCATTTTAAAAACATCTTTTGCAAAGTCTTGACAATCTAAATATCCAAGTGAATATCTAAGTTGGTCATTTAACTTTTCAATAGCTCTGGCAACATGTCTATCTGGCAACCAACCCATTCCAACATAGTCCTTTAAATAAGATAGATGCTTAGAATTTTCTGCACGATAAACAGCTGGAATACTAAATATTCCATTATCTCCAAACATGCCATAGTTTGAATACTTGCCTCCATCAATTAAAGTTGGGTTATCAAAGAAGATTTGATCATGCCGAAGTGGACCATAAACATTTGATGCATTTCCATTAGACCCTAGACCCCTTGAATAGATCCAAGCATTTCCATCTGGATCCACCCCATTCACCGGATTAAACCCATTCCCAGTATAGCTATACAAACTCGCAAACTGCCTCGCCGGATCCGGTGATATCCACATCCCTAAATCAGCGTCATAGTATCTGGCACCGAAGTAGTATAGGCCGATATTGTCATCGAGTTCTTTGCCAGTATAGAGGTACTGACAAAGATGAGAAAGGGTTTACTGAGGAGTTGAGTTTTCGATTCTCTTGACTTCTTTGGTGCCGGGTTCTTTAAAATGGTGTAGGATTGATAAAAGGCCTACGACAAAAAAGCCGATTCCATAGAGGGCTAAAAAGGGGCCAACTAGGTACTTTTGGGCTTCGAAGTAAATGGCTACACCAATTACACAGTAGAGAGAAAGACTCAATTCAACCAAGCTGCTCATGGGAAGTTTGGTGCGGTATGATTTTATTGTTTTTTGACCCGCTTTGGGGGTGCGGATAAAAGCACCTTTTTTACCCGAAATTGCAGCTAAGACGGCCATGGTGTTATTGAAAGCTATCCCCACACCAATTGCCATAAGCACGGGAATTGCAGGTATTTTGCGTGCCCAATGTACATTGGAAACACCTTGTGCAACCATGTACAGAATGCTTGGAGCTAATGAGCTAGTAAGGATGATTATGCAAAGAGCTGAAAAGGACCAATTTCCCATGTGCAGGGGATATAAGAGTAAAAGGGGTAGAGCTAAAACTGCTGTTGTAAGCATGAGCGGATGGATCATGTAGTGAGTTGTATGTAAAATAGCTTGGGCTTTAACCTTAAGAGGAAGCTTAGATTTAAGAATACGAGGGAGTAGTTTTTTTGCTGTTTGAATAGAGCCTTTGGCCCAACGGTACTGTTGGCTTTTGAAAGCATTAACACTGGCAGGTAATTCAGCAGGAACAACTACATCGTAGACAAATTTCATTTCCCATCCCACAAGCTGTGCGCGGTAGGAAAGATCCATATCTTCGGTTAAGGTGTCTCCTTGCCAGCCGCCAGCAGAGTCGATGGCGGATTTGCGCCAGATTCCAGCGGTACCATTGAAGTTCATGAAAAGGCGTCCCCAGGAACGAGCAGATTGTTCGATGATAAAATGACCATCGATACCAATTGATTGTGATAATGTAAGGGGAGATTGATTGCTGTTCAGGTGACCCCAACGGGCTTGTACAAGACAAAGCTTTTTATTTTCTAGGAGAAAGGGTATGGTTTTGCGGAGGTAGTCGGCGGGAGGTACAAAATCTGCATCGAAAATGGCCACATATTGGCCACGGGCACTTTTGAGACCGTAGTTAAGTGCTCCTGCTTTGTAATCAACCCGTTTAGGACGGCGCACATGGGTGATGAGATAACCTTGTTGTTTATACTCTTTAACCAGATTAGCCACGATTTCAACAGTGTCGTCGTTAGAGTCATCGAGTACTTGAATTTCGTGCTTGTTTTTGGGGTAGTCAAGAGCACAAATAGATTTGATGAGTCTTTCAACAACATTGGCTTCGTTATAAATGGGAAGTTGGGTTGTAATGAGGGGAAGGTCGTTATCGGTATGGGTGCGGTAGAAGTCGCGCAAAAATTTGCGGTCGTAAACAACTTCTTTACGGCGGTGGCGCAAGAAAATAGAAAGAAGCCAATAGCAATTTATTCCGTACAAAAAGAGACCGGCGGCAGCAACTGAGTATACGAAGAACATGAGATCGAGTAACATGATTTTTCCTTGCCTTTTAGCTGGTAAAGTGATATAAGACAACTCTAAATTCCTTGCTATTATAGCTTTTTTGGTCTGGTTGTCCAAATAAATCTCAGTAAAAAAAACCGCATTTTTGTTTACCCAAAGTAGGGAACCCATTTTTTAGAGCGGAATCAAAGCTTTTAATTTTAAGGTATTCAATGATTTTTTTATCTTGATGCTTGATGAAAACAGATTACCTATCAAAACTAAAAAAGGGAGCTGTTTTAATATCCGCGGATTTACTCGAAGATCCTCATTTTTCTTCCACTCTAGTATTGGTCTGCCATCATGATTCAGAAGGGTCTTATGGCCTAGTACTTAATCGGGTAGCTCACATACCCCTCGGCGAAATTTTTGATGTGGGCCAACCTTGGCAAAGTCAAACTCGTGTTGTTAATCTGGGCGGGCCAGTAGCTCAAACCGAGGTCCAAATAGTTCATATCACCGATAATCCAGTTCCTCAGGCAATCCAAATCGGGCAGGGTGTTTACCTGGGGGGCGTTTGGGAAGATATGCAAACCATTCTCGAAAACCAAGCTCCACAATTGCGCTTGTTTTTAGGTTATGCCGGTTGGGCTGGGGGGCAACTGGAAGAGGAAATTAAGCAAGGTGCCTGGGAAGTCTATCAAGTCCCTTTAGCCCAGTTTTTATTCACCCTACCCGAACCTTGGAGTAATGGGGTAAGCGACCTGCGCCTAAAGTTAAGCTCAGACCAAATGGAAAAAGAATCCTAAGGAAACCCTGCTTTAACTGTCTAGGGCTAAAGAGAATCCCCACAATTATTCTTAAAAAGACTCTCAAGGCTTTTATGACTCTTGAGGAAGGGTATGAGCGCCGAAATCCCTTGATTTTGATTACCCACCCTAGTCCGATAAAAAGATTGTGTTTGTTACCCTACCTGAGATCTGTCCCAATCTACAGTTCCGCAGGGATTTTAAAATCTTGGCTGTCCAGAACTTTCTTATTTATTGGATCTTTACTCTACCCCTGATGATCAGTTTCCCTGCTCTTGAGCCTGAGCTGGGAGGGGGAAGGTGGGGTGGAAAAAGGAGGATGTAGCAGAACATTCTCCCTCCCTTTTATTCATTCCACTTTAATTTCAATCAATTTTTGGTTGAATTCATAGTACGGTCTTAATAAATTGCACTGTTCCATTTATGGATTGGTACTCACCCTCCCCAAGCGGGTAGTTATGTTGTGTACCAGTAAACCTTCCTTTAACCAAAGGATTAGCGATGAAAAAGCAGAGCCCAGGTGCCCAAGGACTTTACCATCCTAGTTTTGAGCACGATGCTTGCGGTATTGGTTTTGTTGTAAACATGAAAGGTCAAAAATCCTTTCAAATCATCAAAGACTCGCTAACTATACTTAAAAATCTTTCTCACCGTGGTGCATGTGGATGTGAAGAAAATACAGGCGATGGCGCTGGTATACTTATCCAAACTCCTCATAAATTTTTACAAAAGGTCTGTAATAAAAAGGGTATAGATTTACCCGAAGTTGGAAATTATGGTGTGGGAATGATTTTCCTTACCTCCCATACTGAAAAAAGAAACATGGCCGAAGAAATCATAGAACGCATTGTCACCGAAGAGGCTTGTAAGGTTTTGGGTTGGCGGGTTGTTCCTACATGTGATGATTCTTTGGGCCGTACTGCCCGTGAGGTCGCTCCTGTAGTTAGACAGCTTTTTATTGAACGCGGTGCAAATATTCAACCTGGTCTTGATTTTGAACGAAAACTTTTTGTTATACGCAAGCGCATTGAGCGCGAAATGCTTAACGAAGAAGATATTGACGCCGAAAGATTTTTTGTTGTAAGCCTTTCATCGCGTACTCTTGTATATAAAGGAATGTTGCTTTCTGAACAGGTAGAACAATTTTATCCAGATCTTCTCGATCGTGATATGGAGTCTGCAATTGCGCTAGTGCACTCACGCTTTGCAACAAATACCTTCCCTAACTGGGATAGGGCTCATCCTAATCGATACATCATTCACAATGGTGAAATAAACACACTGCGTGGCAATTTCAACTGGATGACTGCTCGTGAGGCCAACCTGGCTTCAGATGTATTTGGTTCAGATATACAAAAAATCAAGCCCATACTAGTCGAAGATGGTTCTGATTCTGCTATTTTTGATAATTGTCTCGAATTTTTGGTTTTAGGTGGCCGCTCTTTATCGCATGCCCTATCCATGATGGTACCAGAACCCTGGAATTATCACGAATCCATGGATGATTCCCGCAAGGCCTTTTATGAATACCATAGTTGCCTCATGGAACCCTGGGATGGTCCCGCAGCCATGGCTGCCAGTGATGGTACTGATGTGGTGGCAGTTCTCGATCGCAATGGCTTGCGCCCTGCTCGTTACTGGGTAACAAAGGATAACCGTGTTATTTTAGCCTCTGAAGTTGGTGTTCTAGATATCCCTTCTTCTGAAATTGTAAAAAAGGGTCGACTCGAGCCAGGTCGTATGTTCCGGGTAGATACACGCCTGGGCCGCATTGTCTCCGATGAAGAAATTAAATCTGAGTTGGCGGCTGCACAGCCTTACCGAAGCTGGCTCACAGAAAACCTTGTTCATATTTCTTCTTTGCCTATCAAAGCCTTTCCTGAAAGTTATCAGGGTGATGCCCTAGTTGAGCAACAAGCGGCTTTTGGCTATACCTTCGAAGAAAAACAAAAGCTTATTGGGCCCATGGTTACCGAAGCCGTAGATCCCCTGGGCTCTATGGGCGTAGACATTCCGCTGGCCGTTCTGTCCGACCAACCTCGCTTGCTTTACGATTACTTTAAGCAACTTTTTGCACAGGTTACCAATCCGCCTATCGATGCCATCCGCGAATCTATTGTAACAGCTACAGATTCCCTCTTGGGTGCCGAAGGCAATATTCTGCACTCTAACGAATCTAATTGCCGGCTCCTCCGCTTAGAACATCCCCTTTTGACCAATCAAGAAATGGCCCAAATTAAGGGTGCCCATACAAGCACTCTTAAAACCATGGTATTGCCTATACATTTTCGTCCCGCGGGCGGATATAAAGCCTTAGAAGAATCACTCAGGTTACTTTGCCAACAGGCAGACCGTGCGATTGATGCAGGTTTTAATATTCTTGTTCTTTCTGACCGTGGAGTATCCGAAGGAAAGGCTGCTATACCAGCCCTTTTGGCTGTTTCTGGCCTACATCACCACCTTATCAGCAGCGGTCGCCGCACCCGTGCAGGTTTAGTTATCGAAACAGGTGAAGCCCGTGAAGTGCACCATTTTTCTCTCTTGTTGGGTTATGGCGCGGGTGCAATCAACCCCTATTTGGCCCTCGATACTATCCGCGGCATGATCGCCGATGGCATGATTAGTGGTTATGCTTACGAAAAAGCCGAAAGCATATACATCAAAAGTGCCGTTAAGGGTATTGTCAAGGTTATTTCCAAAATGGGAATCTCCACTATTGCCAGTTACCGGGGTGCTCAAATATTTGAGGCTATCGGGCTTAAAAAAGAACTTATTGATAAATATTTCCGTTGGACTGTCAGCCGTATTGAAGGCGTTGGCTTGTCTACACTTACCGAAGAAGTGCTTTTAAGGCATTCACGCGCTTTTCAAGAGCGGGGTGACAGTACCGATGTTCTCGATGTAGGTGGGCGTATTCAGTGGCGCGCAGATGGTGAGTTCCACCTCTTCAATCCCAAAACCATACATACCCTACAAAGGGCCTGTTCTGAAAATAATTCTGATCTTTATCGGGAGTATGCTCAGGAAATCAATACATTCGAAAAAAACCATGCTACCTTGCGTAGTCTCCTCGATTTCAAATTTGCCAAGGCCCCCATTCCGCTCAGTGAAGTGGAATCAGTTGAATCAATTTGCAAGCGTTTCAAGACGGGTGCAATGAGTTATGGTTCTATTTCTAACGAGGCTCATTCCACCCTGGCTGTTGCCATGAACCGCATTGGCGGTCGCAGTAATAC
>Ga0116204_1001101_pt1 | contig 15181 bp, 13 predicted proteins | sample LakKivwa52mmetaG_FD_94481 | JGI IMG/M metagenome (GOLD analysis project Ga0116204, IMG submission 94481) | Anoxic lake water microbial communities from Lake Kivu, Rwanda to study Microbial Dark Matter (Phase II) - Lake Kivu water 52m metaG | ecosystem: Environmental > Aquatic > Freshwater > Lake...
AATCAGTTTGCTGACTTGAGTGATTTTTCCTTCATCGACCACCAACATGCTTTTCGTGATATCCTTGATCAACTCGGCGATGTGTGTCTTTCCGACTATCGAAACCGGAAAGGCTGTCACCAAATACAGTTTTTCCCCGTTGTGTTCCAATTTGACAAAGGTGTCGTTTTCATTGTGGGCTCTCATCGATATGCAATTTTGACAAACCTTCCTCTTGTTCCAAACCCCATAACAAGACCGATTCAACAAATCGAGAGAACCTTTTCCATCTTCGGCGATGATGATGTTTCTAACGGGGTCGACCAACCGGATGTGTTCATACATCTTATCCATCGATGTCAAATCCCTTAGAATTTTTTTTAATTCCAAATCAAGCGGCATGGCAATCTCCCTCCGTTTTTAACTTTTATGCTTTGCTTTTTTCATTATCGAGCAGTTGATTGATTTGTTGGATGGGAAGAGGCTTGCTCATGAGATACCCTTGGCCAAATTCACATCCTTTGAGATTGAGATATCGATATTGTGATTCGGTCTCGATTCCTTCGGCGACAAGTTTATATCCCAATTTTTTCACTAGTTCGATGACGGAATGGACAATCGTCTCATCTTTACCCTTGTTTTGAATTTGACTGATGAAGTTCCGGTCGAGTTTGATGACGTCGATTGGAAGGGTTTTGATGTGGGTGAGCGACGAATAGCCGGTCCCAAAATCATCAAGAGCGATTTTCGTTCCCAACTGACGCAATCGTTCCAACCGCTTGATGACGAGATCGAGATCATGGATGATCGCGGTTTCCGTGATTTCGATCATGACTCCGGAAGGATTCCCCCCATTTCGAATCAATTCTTGTTCGATTGAAGCGAAATGGGTATCGCTCATCAACGTTTTACTGGAAAGATTAATCGATAAATTGAGATGACCGAGTCCTTCGTCGTCCCATATTTTTCGTTGTCTCAACGCTTGTTTGAACACCCATTGTTCAATTTCAAAGATTTGTCCGGTCTCCTCGGCGAGAGGGATGAAGATACCGGGCGGTATAAAACCTTGCGTGGATTCCTTCCACCGAATCAAGGCTTCCATTCCGGAAACGGCTTTTGTCGAAAGTTGGTACAACGGTTGGTAATACAATTCAAAATCGGCGTGTTCGATCGCTTTTTGCATTTTCTTAGCCATTTCAATGTGATGAAGCGTATTTTCCTCCAACGACGATTGGAAAAACGTTACCCGTCCTTTTCCGTTTTTCTTGGAATGATACATCGCGATTTCAGCATGTTTCGACAAAGTGTCGAAATCCAATCCGTCTTGTGGACTGATCGCAACACCAATGCTGAAGGAGACATAGAAATTATGATTGTAGATGTACCATGACTTTCCAACTTCATGTTTGATCGTCTCGGTCAATGTTATAATCGCATCTTTCGATGGCGGATTTTCAACGATGACAGCAAATTCATCCCCACCGAGCCTAGACACAATATGAGGAGTCTTGATGATTTTTCTTAGACTTCCTCCAATATGGGTCAACAGTTCATCGCCGACGGGGTGCCCCAATGAGTCGTTGATGTATTTGAAATTGTCGATATCAAAATATAGAAGAGCGAAATGGCGACCGCTTGCGCTTTTCCGATCGACTTCTTCTTTGATTGATATGCGATTTGGCAACCCGGTCAAAACGTCGAAATAAGCTAGGTTGCGAAGTTTCACTTCGGCGAATTTTTTCTCCGTCACATTGATACCAAAAGACACGTATTCTTTTTTCCCGGGTTCTTTGTTTTGAAGCACGCCGCTGTTCCAAATGACGTAGATGTCTTTATTGTCTTTACCGACGAGTTTGGTTTCGAAATTTTCAAGTCGCTCTAACCGACGAATCGCTTCGTAAACGTTGACCATGGCCTCCTTGTTTTGCGTTGAAAACAACAATTCAAGCCATTCTTGATAGAAGATGGAATCGGGATTGTATCCGAGCACTTCCAAGGTATAGGGATTGACCGACTTCAAATTTCCACTCGTATCCCATATGACAATCATGATCGGTGCCGATCCGATGATTTCATCGGTGAACGCTCGTTGTAAATAAAGTTCCTCCTCGGTTTTATCCAAAACGCGATTGGTTGCGGCCATGTCCTGAACAAAATCCTTCAAGATGTCGATTCGTCGTTTCACAATCCAAAACAGAAAAAAAATCGTGATGATGATATACAACCACCCTTTGACCAATTGGGCTTGCTTGTATAAAATGGGATCTTCCACCAACCAATCAAGCAACCTATCGGTAATGAATATCCACGAGAAACCAAACAAGCCATAGTAAAAAGAGACCAGGAGAGACTCTTTGAATGCATTGATTTGAGCACCGCGATCAATTAATGTCTTGATTCTTTTCTTGAACAAGTTTTTTTTGTCGGAACCCATTTCATCGATTCTCCCTTCGTGAAAGCGCTTTTTCACTCCTATGATAGCACAATTTTATAATCAAGTAAATAAAAACGAGTCGTTCTCTCCTTAGAAAAGGGTCATTTGTTCGGAAGAGTGGTACAACTGGAGAAGTTCATGAATCTCGTTGTGCTTATATACGATCCGATGCGCCTCACAAAAGGAAACAAATTGCTCGGTTAGTTTCTTTCGATTTGGGGAGTTGCATGCATAGTCAAATCCGAATCGTTGAATGTATTTCGATGAAAGACCAGGAAAATGCCGATCGAGCATTTCAAGAAAATGCTCGCGGTTTCCCGCTCGAAGCGTCAATCCCATTCCGAAATTCATGATGTATCGAACACCAGCCTTAGAACATGCCTCGACAATTCCTGTGATGTTCTCGAGGGTATCGTTGATCCATGGCAAAATCGGTGTCATCCACACCCCTGTCAACACCCCTGCTTGTGAAAATTGTCTCAAACACTCCAGTCGTCGCGAGGAATTCGCCACATTCGGTTCGAGGATTGCACATAGTGCATCATCGATCGTCGTCACCGTATAGCAGACAATCGCCTTGTATCGTTCGTTGATTTGGCGAATCAAATCAATGTCCCGCAACGCAAGGTCGCTTTTTGTCAAAATCAAAACACCGTGGCCGGTGTTATGAATCAATTCCAACATCTGCCTTGTCAATTTCAATTCCGATTCAAGATGCAAATACGGATCGCACATGGATCCCGTCGTGATGATGCTTTTTTTTGTTTTCCGCGACAATTCTTGTCGCATGATGGCAATCGCATCTTGTTTCACCGCGATGTCCTCAAACGGTCCGACTTGATAGACAAGACTCCTCGAGTCGCAGTAAATGCATCCGTGGCTGCATCCGCGGTACAAATTCACATTGTTCGATGGCGATAGAATCGATTTTGCTCGTATCATCCTCATTGGTTGACCTCGTGATTGGCTTGGTTGGTCTTTTCTGAGCGAAGATGGTCTTCCTTCACCGTGCGGATGTCAAACCCTTTGTACGGTCCCAAGTATGGTTTTTTCAACGGTTTTTTGGAAAAAACAGTGAGCGCACCCGTTGGACAATGGTTGACGCATCGATAACAAAGGATGCATTTGTCTTCATCGCAAAGAATTCCCTCCTTGAAAAACAAATTTCCCGAAGGGCATAAATCGACGCATGTCCCACAAGCGATGCACGCTTTTTGATGAATCCGAATCCGCGGAGGTCGTTTGGAATGCTTGAAACCATCGTAAGGAAGGCGCTGAAGCAATCCTAAAAACAGTGAAAATGGATTCGATCCCATTTTTCGTGGTTTCATCGATTCGATTCGCTTGACTAGTCGATTGGCTTTCTTTTCGATTCTTTTTTGTATTTTTTCATCGCTTCCGGGATCAAACAGATGTAAAAAACCGACATCGGTGAGGTTGTTCGGCATGTTGAAATGTTCTTGCCACAACACTTCAAACCCTTTTTTTCCAAGAATGCGGCCGCCATAAGCGGCACCATCGCCCGAAAACATCATTTGTGTACAAAATGTGAATGCCCTTTTTTGGTGGGTGTCCAATCGATTGATGAACTCGAAGACGATTTCCGGTAGGCTGGACCCGTAAATTGGATACCCGATTCCGACAAGATCGGCATCTTCGATGATTTTTGATGCGTCCAACATATGTTTTTCCATACTGTAGACCGAACAAACAAACGAATCGGAAAAAGCGTCTTGGATCTTTTTCGCAACATAATACGTATTTCCGGTTCCAGAAAAAACGAACAAAGCAACTTTTTTCATCCAATCCCCTCCAAAATCCTGTTTCACTGAATTCATTATACCCTATTTTTTTCTAAATCGCCACAGGAAAATCATTCCTTGGACCGTTTTGATCAATAATTTCTTGTTGATTTCTTTTTTTCTTTTCATTGACCTAAAAATACGTTATAATATCGATGAAGTGAGGCGATTTTCTTGTTTTTTCAACTAAAAAACCAAAAACTGACTGCGACTGTGAACATGATTGGTGCGGAACTGAAATCCTTAAAAGGTGTCGAATACGAATACCTATGGCATGGAGATCCGGCCTATTGGCATCGGAGTGCGCCCATTTTATTCCCGGCCATCGGTCGATTCAAGGACGACCGTACCTTCTTCAACAACAAGGCCTACCAAATCCCCAAACATGGATTTCTCAAAAACATGCGTTTCACGGTCGTTTCCCACGATGAAACCAATTTGATACTCGGATTTGATGCCAACGATGAAACGAAAAACATGTATCCGTTTCAGTTTGAATTCCGTGTCCATTATGTGCTCGACCATTCGACATTGACGACAACCTTGACGGTTAAAAACACGGGGGATGAACCGATGCCGTTTCACATCGGCGGACATCCTGCATTTAAGATTCCAATCGAACCAAACGAACGCTTCGAGGATTATGCGATCCATTTTCCGAAAATCGAACATTTCAACAGCCCGAAAGTTGTTTTGGAAAACGGAACAATCGATTGGACAAAAACCGCCCGGTCATTCAAATCGCTTCGCGTTCTTCCTCTTTGTTACGAAGATTTCAAAGACGATGCACTCATTTTTGACAACATCAAGTCCGATTATGTCATTCTCCAAAACAAACGGGGAACCCAAGGAGTAAAATTTTCCTTTGAAGGTTTCAAAACACTCGCGATATGGACTCCTTCGCATATTCATTCCCCATTTCTTTGTCTTGAACCTTGGATTGGATGTGCGGATTCACCGGATTCAACGGGAGTTTTTTTGGATAAAAAGGATGTGATTGTTCTACCCTCCCATCAACAACTCACCAAGTCCTATTCCATCACAGTACTTCATCAAGGATGAAAAAAGCGTTGGATGTCATTCCAACGCTTTTCGTTCGATGATGCGCAATTTCGCAGAATGCGCCCGTTTGTTTTGGTCCAGCTCCTCTTTTGTGGCGGTGATGACGTGTTGGTTGATGAGTTGAAATTTGATTTCATATTCTTTTGGTACAAACGGCAAGTCTTTTGGCAGTTGCAACGTAGTCGCTTTCCGAAAAATTTGTTTGCAAATTCGATCCTCAAGCGAATGAAATGTGATGACGACAATCCGTCCTTTTGGTTTCAACAACGTCAATGCATCGGAAAGGGATTTTTCGAACACACTCAACTCATCATTCACGGCGATTCGCAGTGCTTGAAACGTCTGTTTCGCCGGATGACCTTTTTCACGTTTGACGGCGGCAGGAAGAGCGGATTTGATTACATCGACGAGTTCAAACGTTGTCGTGATCTGTTTTTCAAGACGGGCTTTGATGATTTTTCGAGCGATTTGGGGGGCGAATCGTTCTTCCCCGTACCGCCAAAGAATTTCCCGGATCTTATCCTCCGGATAGTCATTCACAATCTCTTTCGCATCGAGTGTTTGCGATTGGTCCATTCTCATATCCAACGTGAAATCGTGATTGTAACTGAACCCGCGGTCCGGAATGTCGAATTGAAAACTCGACACCCCAAGGTCGTATAAAATGCCGTCGACCTCCCTCACGCCAAGCTCCATCAAACGGCTTTTCAAATGAACAAAATTGTCCTTGATCAAAGTATAATTCGAAGCGATCGCACCGAGTCGTCTGCTCGCCTTGTGAAGCGCGAACTCATCTTGGTCAAAGGCGAACAAATGTCCATCGGGGATCATCGCCAACATTTCTTTCGCATGGCCCCCTCCGCCCAAGGTGCAGTCGACATAAAGGCCATCCTTTCGGATCGCAAGTCCATGAATCGCCTCATCAAGCAAAACGGAAATGTGCTTGTTTTCTTCCATGTCGATTCCCTCCCTTTCCATTATAACACATCCGCTTTCCTTTAAGCAAAAGAAAAAACGCCCATCGGCGTTTTTCTTTTTTACTTTTTCGAATCGGTTTCGGTCTCTTTGACCTTGATTTCTTTCACCAGTTTTCCGTCGTAATGACCACATTCTTTGCATACGCGGTGACTGAGTTTAAGTTCTCCACAGTTCGGGCACGTGATCATTCCGGGTACCTCCAACTTGATGTGGGTCCGACGTTTGCGTTTGCGCGTTTTGGATGTTCTTCTTTGGGCGACAGCCATTTCTTCTCACCTCGTTTCCTTATCCCAAATGGCGTTGTTCATTTTTCTTCTTCTTGGAGCCGAATTCCCCGTGCTTCCAAAATGTCATAGGCATCTTCTTTCACGATTCGAATCGGTTTTTCAAGCAAAATGCTTGCCCAAACAAATTCGGATAAATCGAGCGTATTCGACTGGAGTTCAACGACATCATCGGACGAATCGGGAACAAAACTGACGATTTCGGTGGCATCGAAATCCAGAAGATGCTCCATCTCGTCGAGCGTAACATCGCACAAGACGAGGAGTGAGACATTGATGTGCATGTTGAGTTCATACTTTTCCGTCGTGATGCGATGAATGGAACCACTGACATGCGCCGGTCCGATTGCCTTGATGGTTGAGGCGTTGGTCAAAGCGGAAGAAAAATCGAAAATGGTTTCAAACGAATGCGGGAACGTCTGAATTTTGAACAGCTGTTGTTGCGTCCATTTCATGAGAAGCCCCCCTTTTTCTGTTCAACGGGAATATTATACTCCAATTTCGGTTCAAAGTCAACCGAAATCGCCTTCGATTCAACCATGGACAACGATTGTCGAAAGAACCATCGTACAAAATGAAAACCCCCATGTTCGGATCGACATGGGGGTTTTGCCTCACAACACCCGGATTTTATGGATGCCTGGGAGGTTTTCCCGTTTTTTCTCTAAGGTTTCGAAATCAACGCGTGTCGAATCAAACATCGTGCAGGCGAACTTCCCATATTCGTTGGAGAGCGACCGAAAAACGGTTGCACATTCAGCCATCATCCGTTCAATCGTTTCCTTGATTTCAAGGGAGGCATCATGTAAAAAGACAATACGAGATTCGGATTGCTTGTTGCCTAGCGATGTGTTCGGATAGTTGACGCTGTTGATGATGTTTCCGTGGATCAAGTATTCAAGCACTTGATGGACGGCCATCGTCGCACAGTTTTCTTCGGATTCCTCGGTGGATGCCCCCAAATGCGGGATGGCAATCACGCCGTCCATGTTCGCCGTTTCGGGATTTGGAAAATCGGTCACGTACTTGCGGATTTTGCCGCTTGATATCGCATCCGAAAGATCTGCGTCGTTGACCAATCCGTCTCTGGCGAAGTTCAGAAGGATCACGCCATCTTTCATTTTTGAAAACAACGATTTGTTGAACATTTTTGACGTTTCTTTTGATAAAGGGAGATTCAAACTCAAAAAGTCAACGCGAGGAATGAGATCCTCGATGGAAGGGACGAGTTCGGTCTCTGTCGATACGGCGAATCGTTTCGCATCAAGCGTCGCTTGGTCGCGTTCGGTCGCCAAAACCTTCATTCCGAGAGCAAGACACGCCTTTTCAATCAACAATCCGATTGCACCCAACCCGATGATGCCGATCGTTTTTCCGAAAATTTCGGTTCCTCCGAACTGGGATTTGTTTTTTTCAACCGATTTGGCGATGTCGGGATCTTTTTTGTTTTCTGTGAGCCAGTTGACTCCCCCAATAATGTCGCGGGAAGCAAGAAGCATACCGGCAATCGTCAATTCCTTGACGGCGTTGGCATTGGCTCCTGGCGTGTTGAAGACGACGACGCCTTGCTTGCCATATTTTTCAAGCGGGATGTTGTTGACTCCGGCTCCCGCCCGTGCAACAGCGAGCACCGTTTCAGGCAATTCCAGTTCATGCATTACGGCACTACGAACCAAAATGGCATCGGCACCAGACAAAACCGAAACGACTTCGACGTCTTCGGGCAACATCGACAATGCGGTTTTGGAAATGTTGTTCAGGCAATGAATTCGTTTCATCCCCATCCTCCTATCCCGACCGTTTCGCTTCGAAATCCTTCATGAAGGAAACAAGCGCTTCAACACCGGCAACCGGCATCGCGTTGTAGATGCTTGCGCGCATGCCGCCGACCGAACGATGGCCTTTCAGATTGTCAAACCCGGCCGATTTGGCTTCTTTTAAAAATTGGTTGTCGATTTCCTCATTTCCCGTCTTGAAACAAACATTCATCAAGGAACGAGAATTTTTTTCGACGGTTCCTTTAAACAATGAACTTTGATCGATGTAATCGTACAATAGGTTCGCCTTGGCGATGTTTATTTTTTGGATCGCCTCCAATCCCCCCAACGAGATCAACCATTTGAAGACCTTGCCGCACAAATAAATCCCGTAGGTTGGAGGAGTGTTGTACATCGAAGCGTTGTCGGCGTGGATTTTATATTTCAACATGGTCGGCGTTGCCGGCAAAACATCTTCGGTGATCAAATCTTCGCGGATGATGACGATGACGGTTCCCGCCGGACCAACGTTTTTCTGCGCGCCGGCATAAATCAGTCCGTATTTGGAGACATCAAACGGTTCGGACAAAAAACAGCTCGACATGTCATTGACGAGGACTTTGTCCTTCACGTTTGGAATTGTCCAAAATTTTGTGCCATAAATCGTGTTGTTTTCGCACATATGGACATAATCTGCGTTTTCTGTGATATTCAAGTTTGAAACATCCGGAATATATGAAAACATTTTGTCTTTTGAGGAGGCGATGATGTTGGCCGTGCCGTAGATCAACGCTTCGTCATAGGCTTTTTTTGCCCAATGTCCGGTGATGATGTAGTCTGCGACACGGTTTTTCATCAAGTTCATCGGAACCATTGCGAACTGTGTCGTTCCACCGCCTTGCAAAAAGAGAATCTTATAATTGATAGGAACATTTAAAAGTTTTCTCAAGTCGGCTTCTGCTTCTTCGATGATCGTTTCATACGCTTTCGAGCGATGGCTCATTTCCATGACCGACATGCCGGTGTTTTGATAGTTGAGCATTTCGGCGGCGGCCTCTTCGAGCACCGCCTCGGGTAAAATCGCGGGGCCTGCTGAGAAATTATACACTCGTTTGTTCATGTTTGTTCTCCTTTTCGTGGATCATTTCAAGATTTTTTTGCTTTCCAGATAATACCGTTTTTCCGATGCGTGTCCCATGGAAAACGACTTTTTCGGAAGAACGTACGACTGTTTGATATGAGGGAACAAATCCGCCTTCGCAATCGACGGCATAAAGATGCCAACCGCATCCTCAAATTCCTCACATACTTCAATCAGGTGGTCGTTTCCGTGGATGTAATCGATGACTGTTTTTGGGTGTGTTTTTCGGTACGATTCGAGATACGACTCCACAGCCTTGTAACATTCAGGAACACAATCCGGTACGGACATTGTCGAAAAACCACCCTTTTTCGAGTATGTTCTCAACACCATGGTCCCCCTCAATGCATCCGACAAGCCAAACTGAAAGTCCTTTCCAGCGTTGAAAACGACTCGGTGTATCGCTTCAAACGAAAGTCCCTCATCATATAAATTGATTACTTCCACCAAAGCAAACCGAGCGGGGTGATCGAGGATCGAGGACTCGGACAATCCCTTTTTTAATGTTTCCCAGTGGGCTTTCGCTGTTGCCAGTGAATGGTTGCCATCCCCGACCAAAAACAAAATTGGATCATAGGGATCCCTCACCAAATCGTGGAAGCGTAGGATCCATGGCTGAACATCGGTAATCTTGTATCCTCGGATGTGTCCGCCTCCCATGTTGAGTTCAAAGTCGTAGACCAATTCGAACAAATTCTTTTGATCGTACATCGCTTCAATCAAATGTTTTTTGGGATCGTCGATCAAAAGGAGCGTATGTGGAAATTCCAAAGTTGCATGTTCACGGATCTTGACCCGAGGAGGGATGCGTTCAACAATCGTATCTTCGGTCGCTCGTATGAGCGATTTCGATCCTTTTTTCCAATCGTAGTCCTCAAGGTCGACCGACAAGACGACCCCGAGGCGTCTTGGGGTGTAAGGCGTCGATCGCTCGACGAGGATCATCGATTCGCCGATGTCTTCGAACATGCCCTCATCAAGATATTGTTTCATTGTTTGATTGATGGATTGAATGGTGGCATCGTTGTCTTTATGCAAATAGACTTCCGGGAAAATCAAACGATAGGTTGAAGGGTGCTCTGCGATCCATTCCTGAAGCGCTTCCCAATACGAGGGTTGGCTTGTGTATTGATCACAAGCGATCACCGCCCATCGGGACAAATCGATTCCCTTCTTCGGAAGCAGGATGCTCGAAGGGTGAATCGTTTGAATCGGTCGGTTCGGATTCATTCTAGATGACTCCTTCTTCTACCATCGCCTGATAAACTTTCATAAATCCAGCGATATTGGCACCCAAAACCATGTTGGTTTCCTGCCCAAACCGTTTCGCGGTGGTGACGACTTGTTTGAAGATGTTTTTCATGATCCGCTCCAAGGTCTCATCGACTTCCTCGTACGTCCAACTCATATGCATTGCATTTTGAGTCATTTCCAGACCCGATACGGCGACCCCTCCGGCATTGGCGGCTTTGCCGGGGCAAAACAAGACACCGTGATCGAGGAAATACTTTGTCGCATCGAGGGTTGTTGGCATATTCGCCCCTTCCGCAACGAGATAGCAACCGTTTTTAACGAGGGCTTTGGCGGATTCAAGGTCGATTTCGTTTTGGGTGGCGCATGGAAGCGCAATGTCACATGGAACCGTCCACATTTGGGTTGGATTTGGGGTGAAATGGGCTTTTGGATGCTTCTTCAAGTATGCCAAACTATATTCACCACGGTCATCGGCGACTTCGTTGATCGTTTGGACGTTGAGTCCGTTTGGATCATGGATGAAACCGTTGATGTCCGAAAGAGCAACGACCGTCGCGCCGAGTTCAACGGCTTTGTTGACGGCGTGTTTTCCGACCTTTCCCGCTCCGGAGACGATAACTTTTTTTCCATTGAAATCATCGTTTTTAAAATGCTTCAAGACTTCTATCACGAAATAACAAAGTCCGTATCCGGTTGCTTCTTTCCGAACGAGCGATCCGCCGTAGCTAAGACCTTTCCCGGTGATGACACCGGTGAAATCGTCTTGAAGTTTTTTATACATGCCAAACAAATAGCCAACCTCACGCGCCCCTACGCCCAAATCGCCGGCCGGAACGTCGGTGTTTGGTCCGATGTGACGATAAAGTTCCGCCATATAGGCTTGACAAAAACGCATGATCTCAAGATCACTTCTTCCGCGAGGGTCGAAATCAGCCCCCCCTTTGCCTCCTCCCATTGGAAGACCGGTCAAACTGTTTTTGAAGGTTTGTTCAAAGCCCAAAAACTTCAAAATGGATTGGTTGACGGAAGGATGGAAACGAAGTCCTCCTTTGTACGGTCCGATCGCCGAGTTGAACTGGACGCGGAACCCGTTGTTTACGTGAATTTTTCCGGCATCATCGACCCATGTAACACGGAACATGATGATCCGTTCGGGATGGGTGATGCGCTCCATGATCGCATGCTTTTGGATGTTCGGGTCTTTGTCGACGAGTAGATCCATCGATTCGAAAAACTCCTCGACGGCTTGCAAAAACTCCGGTTGGAACGAAAACCGTTCCTTGAGATTGGTGAAGACTTCGTTCAAATACGCGCTGTTATACAATTTCTTTCTCCTTCTCCTATTTTTTTCAACCGCTCTTTTCGCGGTCGTTTCGGCCCTTTTCAATGGCGTGAAATCCCCTTACAATGAAAAAGACGGGTTTCACTCGCCTACGGACATTGTATCATGAAAACGCTTCAAAAACAAGGGAAACTTGGCACTTTCTTCTCTTTTTTCATTACAAAATGAAAACGGCTTTGCATTTTCATCAAAGCCGTGGTTTTGGTTTCCCCTTCATTCGATGGAGAATTATTCCTTCAAAGACAGTTTTAGAATATGAACTTGTTCGTTCACGGCAAGTTCTTCATACCCAAGTTTCTTGTACATCGCGACCGGTCCGCGGTACTCTTTTTGCTTATCGCTTTTTAGATCAAAGGGAATCGCCAACATCGTTTGATAACCGTCCATTTTGAAATCGGCGATGGCTTGTTTCAACATGGCGGATGCAACCCCTTGACGTCGATACTTCGGATCGACAACGAAGCAAATCGTACAGGCAGTTTTTTCGTTTTCAACGTAAGGTCCCACCTCTTTGGTGATTCGGATCAATTTTGTCACATCCGCCGCATTGAGCCATGCGATGCATTTCAATCCGTCAAAAGCGAGATATCCACTCATATTTCCTCGTTGAATTTCCCGAGCTGCTTCGACTTGATTGCGTGCTCCGCTTCGCTTTACCCAATCCGCCATCGAACAATCGGTATAATAAAAACGACAAAAACACGTCGCCCAGTGTGGGGTCGGAGAGAAATCCACGTTTTCCATGAATGTGATGAACGCCGGGGCATCGTCTTCCGTCAATTTTTTAATTCTTAACTGCACATCACTCACCTCGTTTCCATTATATCATAATAGAGGGATGGTTCACAATAAAAAATGGGGAAAAGTCCCCATTTTGAACGTTCAGGAATTGATGGGGTCCTCCTCAAACCATGCATGGATTTCCGGTAATCCTCGCTTGGTTTCCGAAGAAAACACAACCACGCCATCATCGGATGCGATCGAAAGCGTCTTCTTGATGGCGTGCACATACGAAGCAAGGCGGGTAGATCCGACTTTGTCCGCTTTCGTCGCCACGACGGTGGTTGGAATTTTGAAGTGTTTCAAATATCCAATCATCAAGACGTCGTCCGGGGTTGGTTCATGGCGAATGTCGACCAATAAAAATGCCCGTTTCAACGTCGATCGCGTTTGTAAATATTGTTCAATCATCCCACCGAACGCTTTTTTTTGTTCCTTGCTGGAAGAGGCATACCCGTATCCCGGCACATCAACAAAAATGATCGACCCATTCACGAGGTAAAAATTGAGCGTTTGGGTTTTCCCCGGTTTCGCACTCGTCCGTGCGATTTGCTTTCGTCCGACAATCGTATTCAAAAACGTACTCTTTCCGACGTTCGATCGCCCCAAAAAGACATATTCCGGAAAACCATCCTCCGGGTAATGTTCTCCTTTTACGCCGCTTTTCATAAATTCCACCGTTTTGATGACCATTCGTATCACCCCACCTTATTGTATCATAAAACCGATTTGTCTCAAATCAAAAAGTGGCGAAAGCCACTTTTCAAAAACGTGTATTCTGTAAGCCATGTTCTGTACTTTCCCTTTCGGAAAAGCGGTAATCATTTATCTCAAGGTTTCCCTTGTTCCGGACATCGTTTGATTCCTAGTCCGAAATGCCCCTACCAAAATTTGGGTTTCTAGCTTGCGGGGTTTACCCTTTCCACGTTTTGGTTTCCCAAAATTCGTCACTGTGGCACCTTAAGGGAATCACCATGTCTTTCGATTTAGGTGAGGATCCCGCCGTCGGCCGTCACACCGCCCTGACTCATCGCCAGGCACAAACACTACCGGCATCGCAGCCGGTGCTAGCATGGACTTTCCTAACGCGACAAATGTCGCGCTCGATTACCCGAATACAAGAATATGATAGCACGTTTGTCTTCTTTTGTAAAGGATTGTCGCTTTTACTTGGGTTGAACAGCAGCAAGTGCTTCTTTTCTGGAAAGATTGATTCGACCCTTGTCGTCGACGCCGGTGACTTTGACGACGATTTCATCGCCGACTTGGACGACATCGGATGTTTTTTCGACGCGTTCTTTGGCGAGTTGGGAAATATGGACAAGACCGTCGCAACCATCCCACAATTCAACGAATGCGCCGTAATTTTCAACGCGGAGCACTTTTCCAGTATAGATTTTTCCGACTTCGACTTCACGAACGAGATCGGTGATGATTTTCGCCGCTTTTTCAATCCATTCATAATCGGCATGCATGAGGAAGACTCTTCCGTCTTGTTCGATGTCGATTTTGATGTCGTTGCATTGCTTAATGATTTCTTGGATGATCTTGCCGCCTGAACCGATCACATCGCGAATCTTATCCGGATTGATACGGATGATGCGGATTTTCGGTGCATATTTGCTCAAGTTCGCGCGCGGTGTGGAAATCGTTTGAATCATATGATTCAAAATTTCCATCCGTCCGGTGTGTGCCGCAGCGAGCGACTCTTCCAATATTTTGCGACTCAATCCACGGATTTTGATGTCCATTTGGAGAGCAGTGATTCCGTTTTTGGTTCCTGCCACTTTGAAATCCATATCGCCAAGATGGTCTTCCATTCCTTGGATGTCCGTCAAGATCGTGTAATGTTCGCCTTTGGTGATGAGTCCCATCGCAACACCGGCGACCGGTGCTTTGATTGGAACGCCTGCGGCCATGAGCGCCATCGTACCCGCACAAATCGAAGCTTGCGAGGTGGAACCGTTGGATTCCAAAATCTCACTCACGACGCGAATCGTATACGGAAAATCTTCTTCAGAAGGAATCACCTGCAATAATGCCCGTTCGCCAAGCGCACCGTGTCCGACTTCGCGTCGGCCGGGGCTGCCGTAGCGTCCGGTTTCACCGACCGAAAACTGTGGGAAATTGTAGTGTAACATGAATCGTTTTCCGTCTTCCTCGCCAAGACCGTCGATGATTTGTTCTTCGCCGAGCGCTCCGAGTGTGACAATGCCGAGGGCTTGGGTTTGCCCGCGGGTGAACAAGGCCGATCCATGGGTCCGCTCGAGGATATCGATGTAACTCGAAAGCGGGCGAATCTCATCGACCTTTCGGCCATCGGGACGAACCTTGTCTTCGGTGATCAACCGACGAACTTCGTCTTTGA
>Ga0116204_1001103_pt1 | contig 15162 bp, 16 predicted proteins | sample LakKivwa52mmetaG_FD_94481 | JGI IMG/M metagenome (GOLD analysis project Ga0116204, IMG submission 94481) | Anoxic lake water microbial communities from Lake Kivu, Rwanda to study Microbial Dark Matter (Phase II) - Lake Kivu water 52m metaG | ecosystem: Environmental > Aquatic > Freshwater > Lake...
ATTTTGGTAGCCACTAGACCATAAGGAGGATATGAAATGAGAAAGTATGACATTATGTACATCATTCGTCCGACCCTCGAATTGGAGCAAAAAAAAGCACTGGTTGAAGAAATGAATCAATTGCTGAACTCCAAAGGCGCAGGTTCGATTAAAACGAATGAATGGGGAACTCGTGAACTCGCATACGAGATTAACGACCTCAGAAAAGGTTACTATGTTGTCTTAGAAGCGGTTTTACCGATTGAAGCAGTGAATGAATTCGATCGTGTTGCCAAAATCAAAGAAAACATCATTCGCCACATTATTGTTTCTCGTGAAGAACGGTAATCGGTAGGAACCTTTTATGTTAAACAAAGTGATTTTAGTTGGGAGACTTACCAAAGACCCAGAACTAAGAACAACCCAAAACAACATTCCAGTAGTATCGTTCACACTTGCTGTGAATCGTCCATTCCAAGCTCAAGACCAAACCCAAGATAATCGTCAAACAGCCGACTTTATCAATTGCGTGATTTGGCGTAGAGCAGCGGAAAACGTCGCAAAATACACCCAAAAGGGCAGTATGGTTGCGGTCGATGGACGCTTACAAACTCGTGATTATACCGATCGCGATAATGTGAAACGGTACGTGACAGAAGTTGTTTGCGATTCGGTTACCTTCCTCGATTCCAAATCACAAAATGAGAATCAAAACACCCCGAATCGTCCCAATGAACGCAATCAATCATACAATCAAGGTCCCTCTGATGCGGATTTACCGTTAATCGAGGATGACTTACCATTTTAAGAGGAGGCACTCATAATGGCATACGACAAGCAAGGTTCGTCTCAAGGTCAAGGCGGTTTCCGCGCAAATCCACGGAAACGCAGCCGTAAACGTTGCTATTTTACCGATAATAAAATCGAATACATCGATTTCAGAGATTTCGAATTATTAAAAAAATTCATTTCCGAACGCGGTAAAATTTTACCAAGACGAGTTACAGGCACAAAAGCGTATTACCAAAAGCATTTAGCTGCTGCAATCAAACGCGCGCGCTTCATGGCTTTATTACCATATGTAAAAGACTAGTTAGTAGAGGACAGATTCTGTCCTCTTTCTTTTTGATATTCCAATTATAAGCGTATTTCCTTGCCGTTTGCAAAAAACGACGATTATGATATAATATCTATGATTTCACATATATTTGGAGGAACTCCATGTCCAAACGCTTGAGAATCTATTTGATTCTCGCAATCGTTGTTTTTGTCCTCGCTAGTGGCACTGGATTTGTCTTCGTGCTCGGGCAAGGACAGATATTATCCACGATCCTGTATTCACTGCTCATCTTAGCAGTTTTTTTAGGATTCTTATTCAATGTATTGTTTGGCAAACAACGCGTTTTTAAAATCAAAACGTTAGAAGAGAAGTTACGAGATGCGAATATCTTACAAAAACGACTGAAGAACAGCGAAGAAATCGTTTTAAGTCATCTTCCAGTTGGAATGGTGCTTTATGACACCAATTTAGTGATTATTTACGCCAATAATTCGGCGAAGGACTATTTTTCAAACTTACTCGTCGATCGTCGAATTGCCTTAGTTCATGAGAATTTGGCCAATCACATTGAACAAAAAGAAACCAAATTCCTCATCAATATTTATGGGAAAGACTATGATATTATCCATTATCCAAAGAACCGCGTCTTGTATTTATTTGAAGTATCGGAACGGGAAGAAATGCGTCAACACATCCACAAAATGATGCCTACCATGGGAATCATTCACTTAGAAAACTTTGAAGAAGCAACTCAAAACTTCGATTTACAACTGAAATCAACCATTCAAGGGAAATTCGTTGGGGCGATTAGTTCCTGGTGTAAGAAGTATGAAGTGTACCTAGTGAATGTGAAAACCGATCGATTTATGATGTTTATGACTCGAGAACAACTCGAACTCATCATGAAAGAAGAATTTTCTCTCTTAGAAAAAATCAATCAGGTTTCCAATGAAACCGAAGTTCGGGTTACCTTATCGATTGGGGTTGCTTGTGCGGACGGACTTCAAACCGATTTAGGAGATTTGGTTGAAGATGCATTGAAATTAGCCATCGGTCGCGGTGGGGATCAAGTGGTTGTTAATATCCAAAATCAACCGATTACTTTCTTTGGTGGAAAAACGAATACAGTTGAGAAACGAACAAAAATTACCGCTCGCATCAACTCTAGAATCATTGCGGACGTCATTCAAAAACACGCTAAAGTTTATATCATGCCTCATAAATGGACGGATATTGATGCCTTAGGTGCGGCAGTTGGACTTTTACATTTAGCTTTGGTTCAAGGAAAAGATGCACGGATTATCCTTGATTTTGATATGATTGATGTTACTTGTTCGAAAGTAATGAACATGTTAAACCGCGAGTATATCAAGTTGCTTGAATACTTCATGGATCCCGATTATGCATTAGACCAAATAACAGAATCCGATTTATTAATGATTGTCGATCACCACGCACCTAGCCAATCTATCGAACCAAAAATCTTTGAAAAAACGAAGAATTGGATTGTGGTAGATCACCATCGGCGAATGGAAGGAGCCATCACCGATGCGATTTTAAGTTATGTAGAACCTTACGCTTCGAGTTCTGCAGAACTTGTCATCGAGTTGATTGAATTGTATAATTATGAAATTGAGTTGGATTCTTTTGAAGCGACTATGATGTTAGCAGGAATGATGATTGATACGAATAACTTTACGTATCGAACCGGTGTAAGAACTTTTGAAGCTGCTGCGTCGTTAAAACGGTTTGGTGCTGATCCTTTTAAAGCGCGTTTGTTATTAAGAGAATCATTAGATCATATTAAGACGAAATCGAATTTAATCAACCAAGCCCAAATCATCGCAAATCACTTTGCGATTACTACCTTAGACCCAGAGATTCAAACCGAACGGGTTCAATTAGCGAAAACAGCAGACGAATTACTTGAAATTGATAATATCATCGCATCCTTTGCGATTGGTTATATTGGTCCAGGAACGATTGGAATTTCTGGTCGGAGCGTGGATAAGTTCAATGTCCAAGTCATCATGGAACAGTTTGGTGGTGGCGGGCATTTAAACAACGCTGCTGCTCAAGTTACCAATCAATCGATTCCTGAGATTGTAAAAAAACTCGAAGAAATTTTGAAAACTTCGTACAAGGAGGAAACAAATATGAAAGTCATCTTAATGAAAGATGTCAAAGGAAAAGGCAAAAAAGGCGAAGTCATTGATGTCGCGACAGGATACGGTAATTTCCTACTTACGACCAAGCAAGCGATTGAAGCGACCAGTGGAAACTTAAAAACCTTGGATGAAGAACGTGCAAAACTCGAAAAAGAAGCGAAAGCTGAAGTAGAAAACGCAAAATTACTAAAAGCCGAATTAGAAGATCATCCAATCAAACTTTATGTAAAAATTGGGGAGTCCGGAAAACTCTTTGGTGCTATTAATACCAAGCAAATCGCTGAAGAATACAAACGGGCTCATAACATTGAAGTTGATAAACGGAAGATTATTTTGGATGAGAATGTCCACTCGTTAGGAACCTATAAAGTTTCTGTCAAACTACACAAAGATGTGATCGCAACGATTTCGCTCCAAATCCTTGAAGAAAAATAGCGTCACCCCAGGAGGTCCACATGGAACAACGCATTCCCCAAAATATTGAAGCCGAACAAGCCGTCCTGGGATCCGTCTTTTTTGACCAAGGGGCGATTAAGACTGTACTAGATAAATTACATAAGGAAGATTTTTATCATCCCCAACATCAAGTCATCTACGATGGAATGAAAGAGTTATTCCAAGAACACGTGATGATTGACCAAACGACCCTATCGGATCGACTGGACGCACAAGGCGTTTTAGCTCGTGCTGGTGGGATGGAGTATTTGGTCGATTTAGTTCATTTTGTTCCTTCATCCGCCAACCTAATTCACTACATCAATATCGTAAAAGATAAAGCGATAACCAGAAAAGTCCAAGATGCTTGCCGAAAAATTATCGAAGACTCCTATTCTGTGGATTATGCGCCCGATTTTATTGATGATGTGGAACGTCAAATTGTAGCGATCACGAAGGAAAAACGGACGAGTGATTTTAAAGGGATCGGAGAAGTTGCGACAGCGCTACTAGAAAAAATCGCTTCTCAAGCCCAAGTGAAAGACCATATTACCGGAATTGATACCGGATATACTCGCTTAAATCAATATACCCTAGGACTTCAACCCTCCGATTTGTTAATTATCGCAGCGCGTCCATCGGTTGGGAAAACAGCATTTGCATTGAATATCGCTTTAAACGCTGCTAAGAGCGAAAAAAAGCCACATATCGCCTTTTTCTCCTTGGAAATGGGTGTTGACCAACTCGTTATGCGGATGCTTAGTTGCCAAGCTCAAGTCGATAATTTCAACTTAAGAAAAGGGGAGTTATCCAATCCAGACTGGGAGAAACTTCAATTCGCAACCGATGTTTTACAAACCTTAAATATCTATTTCGATGACTCAGGGACTGTAAAAGTAACTGATTTACGAAGCAAATGTCGGAAATTGCATCAAGATGGAAAACTTGATTTAGTCGTCATCGACTATTTGCAATTACTATCTGGTTCACAAAACAACCAACAAAATCGGGTTCAAGAGGTATCTGAAATCTCACGGGTCTTAAAAGAAATGGCCCGTGAATTAAAGATTCCTGTTGTAGCCTTGAGTCAGTTATCCCGTAATGTGGAAACCCGTCAGGATAAGACACCAGTCATGGCCGACTTACGGGAATCTGGATCCATTGAACAAGACGCCGATATTATATTATTCTTATACCGTAAAGACCAAAATGAAGAAGACAAGACGATTAACAACCATATCGTCATTAACATCGCGAAAAACCGGTCAGGTACCGTTGGTGACTTCGAGTTACTATTTAATAAGAACATGTCTACGTTCTTAAATACACGCGTTCACTTCTCACAACACGATGAAGAAGAACAGTTTGAGGGAAGATAATCCGTCCTCACTGTTTTTTTTGAGAGAAACCCCACAGAAGAAAGGAAATATATTATGCTACTCGATCGTTTAAACCAAATTGAAGAACGATATGAGGTTATTAACAATCTAATGTTAGACCCCAACGTTACTTCTGACATAAAACGCTTAACCGCCTTATCCAAAGAACAACGACAATTAGAAAAAATCGTCGTTGTTTATCGTCGTTATAAACAACTAGAAGGTTCTTTAGCCGATTTAAAAGAAATGGTTCGCGATACCGATGAGGATATTCGTGAAATGGCAGAATTAGAATTAACCCAAGTCAATGAAGAACTACCTAAGTTAGAAGAAGAGTTAAAAATGATGTTACTTCCCAAAGATCCCAATGATGACAAAAATGTTATTGTGGAAATTCGTGGTGCAGCCGGTGGGGACGAAGGCAATATTTTTGCCGGGGACTTATTACGGATGTATAGTAAATACGCCGAAGCCAAGGGCTGGAAAATCGAAATGCTAGCTTTGGAAGCCTCTGAAGCTGGGGGCTATGCACAAATCGAATTCATGATGAATGGCGAAGCCGTGTATTCGTTAATGAAATATGAGTCCGGTGTTCACCGCGTTCAACGGGTGCCGCAAACGGAAGCCCAAGGTCGGATTCATACTTCAACAGCGACCGTATTGGTACTACCAGAAGCCGAAGAACTTGATTTTGAACTGAACATGGAAGATATTCGTGTTGATACATTTTGTTCTTCTGGACCAGGCGGACAAAGTGTCAATACCACGAAATCCGCTGTCCGATTAACTCACGAACCAACCGGAACCGTCGTTCAATGCCAAGATGGGAAAAGCCAACATGAAAATAAGGCATCCGCTTTAAAAATGCTACGAGCAAGACTTTATGACCAATTGATGCAAGAAAAGTTAGATAAAGAAGGCCAAGAGCGGAAAAGTAAGATTGGAACGGGCGATCGTAGCGAAAAAGTAAGAACTTACAACTATCCTCAAAACCGGGTCACTGATCATCGCATCAACTTTACAATTCAACAACTAGACCGCGTCATGGAAGGAAAATTAGACCCTGTAATTGATGCTTTACTCGCCGAAGAACAACGCCGGAAACTAGCTAAAGAAGGCGAGTAAGCATGGCAACGTACCAACAACTCTTAAAAGAAGGCGAACAGATTGTAAGAAAAAAAGGGTTAGAAGCATCCGCTGTAAAACTCCTTTTACTACATTTTTCCAAATTATCAAATACAGACTTATATCTATCGTTAGGAAAAGAGTGTCCTGATGAGGACGGAGAACAGTTTAAACAAGGATTAAGACAGTATGTCGAAGAAGGCGTTCCAGTTCAATATATTATCGGGTATGTCTATTTTTATGGGTATCGATTCTTTGTTTCACCAACCGTGTTAATTCCTCGTTTTGAAACGGAAGAGTTGGTCGCGAATGTATTAATTCATTATGATGAAATGTTTCAAAATCAAGTCGTTGAATGTTATGATATTGGGACAGGCTCTGGTTGTTTAGCCATCAGTTTAAAACTAGAAGAGCCCAACCTTCAAGTTTGGGCTAGCGATATCAGTGAAGCTGCTTTAGACATGGCTAAGAAAAACGCTACATCACTAGGCGCAGATGTCACCTTTTACCAAGGTGATTTATTAGAACCGTTCCAAGGGAGAAAAGCAGATATCATTGTCTCGAATCCCCCCTATATTCCTGATGATGAAGTCGTAGACCCGATCATTAAAAACAATGAACCCCATATAGCCTTATTTGGTGGAAAAGATGGACTAAAGTTTTATCACAAGATTTTGGAACAAGCAAAAACCATTGTCAAAGACACCTTCTTAATCGCTTTTGAACATGCTTATGATAAGGCAGAAGAACTGCGAGCCATTGCTTCGTTCCATTATCCAGATGCATCGATTCATACGCAAAAAGATTTACAAGGGAAAGACCGAATGACATTTATCAAACGAGTGAGAGAGTAGTTATCTTTCACTTTTTTATTTTTTCACGAAAATATTATTATTAATATAATAAAGAAAAACCACACAAATTTCTCAAATAATTCCAGTTGACATCTCACACATGACAAGGTAAAGTAATAGGATGAAAGTGAGTGGTTACCATGAAACCCAAGTTAGTGATTGTGGAATCACCGAGTAAATCTAAAACCATTGGCACCTATTTAGGGAAAGAATATGTTGTTTTATCTTCCAAAGGACATGTTCGCGATCTTGCTAAAAAAGGAAAAGGTGGACTCGGAATTGAAATCAATAACCGTTTTAAACCGATCTATGAATGGATTCCAGATAAAAAACCTTTAATTCAAGAATTGATTGACGCTGCTAAAAAAGCATCTGCCATCTATCTAGCAACTGACCCTGACCGAGAAGGGGAAGCTATTTCTTGGCACTTAGCAGAAATTCTAAATGTGAAAGAACAACCAGTTCATCGCGTCATCTTTAATGAAATCACCAAGACCGCAATTTTAAAGGCTTTCGAACAACCTCGCGAGATTGATTATCATCTTGTGTATTCTCAAGAAGTCAGACGTGTCTTAGACCGAATTATTGGCTTTGAGTTATCCAAATTACTTCGCAATAAAGTGAAATCCGAGTCCGCTGGACGAGTTCAGTCAGCAGCACTCAAGTTAATCGTTGACCGAGAAAAAGAAATCAAAGAGTTCATTATCGAAGAATACTACGAAATCAAAGCTGTTTTCGAACACTTTGAAGCCGACCTTGTTCGTCTCCATGATAAAACTCCCAAACTAGCCACTCGGGAACAAGCTCTTCAAGTGATTGAAGGACTGAAACATTCTTTCTTAGTAGAATCAATTGACACCAAAACCAAAAGCAGTGACTCGAAAGCTCCCTTTATTACCTCAACCTTAATACAAGAAGCAAGCAGTCGGCTCAACTTTACATCAAGTAAAACGATGCAAATTGCACAAACTCTTTATGAAGGGATTAAATTAAAAGAAGAAACCAGCGGTTTAATTACCTACATGAGAACCGATTCCACCCGATTGAGTGAAGACTTCGTGAAACAGGCGAGTGAATACATCGTGAAGGAGTTTGGGAAACAATATTTGGCTAGCCCGAAACAATCCATCAAAAAAGACAACGTTCAAGATGCGCATGAGGCGATTCGGCCTACTAGTTTGGAATATTCTCCGGAGTTTCTCAAAGCGTATCTTACAAAAGATCAGCTGGCAATATATCAAATCGTTTATGCAAGAGCCGTTGCTTCGATGATGAAGCCTTCCACATACCAACAAACCATTGTTGTTTTCGAAAACAATGGAGCGAAATTTAAAACCATCCACAACAAACCTGAATTTGATGGCTATTTAAAGATGTATGGCAGATACGAAACCAAAGAAAAGAAAGTACCGAAATTACCTCATCTTGAAATTGGAGAAAAACTGGTTTGTCATTCACTATTAGAGAAGCAATGCTTTACTTCCCCTCCAGCACGTTTTACGGAAGCGAAACTCATTAAAGCGATGGAAGATTTAGGGATTGGTAGACCTTCCACTTATGCACAAACGATCATTACCCTAACCAAACGGAAGTATGTCCAAACAGATGATAAAAAATTCGTTCCAACCGAACAAGGGTTGGTAACAATCGATGCTTTAGAACGGTTCTTCTATGAGTTTATTTCCGCAAATTATACCAAAGCCATGGAAGAAGTGTTGGACCATATCGCTGAAGGAACCGAAGAACCCGTGGAAGTCGTCAAATCATTTTATGAGTACTTCATCCCATTGATTGAAAAAGCAAAACTACAAATGGAAAAAATCCCTCCGAAAGAAACCGGAGAACCTTGTCCTTTATGTGGTCAACCGCTCGTGATTCGGAAAGGAAAATACGGGTCCTTTGAAGGATGTAGCGATTATCCTAAGTGCAGATACATAAAAAAAGCTCAACCAATTGACGCGCCCAAATTGCGAAACAGTCAAGTTCCTTGCCCAAGTTGTCAAACTGGAATGCTGGTTGAACGGATTGCGGCGTCAGGGAAAAACAAAGGGAATCGTTTCCTAGGTTGTTCGAACTTTCCCAAATGCAAGTTCATCTCCCCGTTAAAAGTCGTCCAGCAGGATTGCCCCCAATGTGGAAACATTTTAGTCCAAGACGACCAAGCCATGATTCATTGTATTGATGAAACTAATTGTGGATACCATACCCATTAGCACGACTGCGGTCGTGCTTTTTTCATGGAGAAAACGGGGCGTGTAATTTAGGGAAACTATGGTATAATAGACACGATAGAAAGACGAGGGATGAGTATGGGGATATTTTCCAAATTGTTTGGAAACCGTGAAAAAAGATTAAAAGCCGAGAAATATAAAATCGGTATGGAAAAGACACGAAGAGGGGCCCTCTCTTCCTTAAAAGATGTCTTGAAACAATCCAAAAAGATTGATGATGCCTTGTTTGATAAACTCGAAGAAATCTTTATGATGGCTGACATCGGAGTCGATACCGTCGTCCTGTTTTTAGAGGAATTGAAAAAGGAAATTAAGAAAAACCAAATCTCATCACCGCTCCAACTCGAACAATTAATCGTTGATAAAATGTTCGATTTGTATTTAAAAGGCGAAATCCTAAATACCAACATCCGTTATAATCCCAATGGATTAACAGTTTTGTTATTTGTAGGGGTGAATGGTACGGGCAAAACAACATCGATTGGGAAATTGGCTTACCGTTTAAAGCAAGAAGGTAAAACTGTCATGATGGCAGCGGGAGATACCTTCCGCGCTGGAGCGATCCATCAGTTATCGATTTGGGGCGAACGAGTAGGTTGTGAAGTCATACAAAAAACCGAAGGTAGTGATCCTTCAGCCGTCATTTTCGATGCGATTCGAGTTGCGAAAGAAAAAAACATCGATGTGTTGTTATGTGATACGGCGGGAAGGTTACAAAATAAAGTCAATTTAATGAAGGAACTCGATAAAATCAAACGAACGATTGAACGAGAACTTCATGGAGTTCCTTATGAAACCTATTTAGTTGTCGACGCAACAACAGGCCAGAACGGATTATCTCAGGCAAAGATTTTCAAAGAAGTCACCGAAGTATCAGGAATTGTCTTAACGAAATTAGACGGAACTGCAAAAGGTGGCATTGTTCTTGCGATTCGGAACGAACTAGGCATTCCGATTTCGTTTGTCGGACTTGGAGAAAAAATTACCGATATCGATTACTTTGATATTGAAGATTATATATACGGATTATTTGCGGACTTTTTCGAGTAGGAGGAATCTATGCCAACGACCATTGAAAAAACGATTCGCATGAATCAACTCTACGACTTTTATGGGTTCTTACTAACCGAAAAACAAAGGACTTACTTTTTACACTACTTTCAAGATGACTATTCCTTATCTGAGATTGCAGAGTTATTAGGAGTCAGTCGCAACGCTGCATTTGATCAAATTCAAACGGCAGTAGTACATTTAGAAACCTATGAACAGCATCTGCGATTATTAGAAAAGCATCAATCGCGGATGGAAATTTTACAAACAATGAAGGCTCTAGAAGATCCTCGTATTCAAACGTTGATTGATGAGTTAGAGCGATTGGAGTGATACTATGGCATTTGAAAATTTAACCTCAAGACTACAAATGGCAATGCGTCGGTTGACTGGTAAAGCCAAATTAAACGAACAAGATATCGATGAGATGATGCGAGAAGTCCGCTTATCACTCCTTGAAGCGGACGTGAATTATAAAGTTGTTCGTGATTTTACTGCAGAAGTCAAATCTCTGGCTATCGGCGAAAAAATCTTAAAAGGATTAGATCCGGGACAACAAGTCGTTAAAATCGTTCATGACGAATTGATTAAATTGATGGGCAGTGAAGCGGTATCCGTTGCATTTAACCCAACAGGTATTTCTACCCTCATGATGGTGGGATTGCAAGGGGCAGGGAAAACCACTACAGCTGGAAAACTCGCTGCTTATTTACGAAAAAATAATGCCAAGAAACCATTGCTTGTCGCATGCGATATTTACCGACCTGCCGCAATTGATCAATTAGTGACTGTTGGGAATAAGTTAGAAATCCCGGTTTTTGAAATGGGAACTCAAACCAATCCACGAGTCATCGCTGAAAAGGGATTAAAACATGCGAAAGAACAAGGATTTGACCTTGTAATTTTTGATACAGCAGGACGACTACACATCAATGAAACCTTAATGGATGAGTTGGTTGATATTAAAAAGTTGGTAAAAGCCAACGAAATCTTATTAACCGTTGATGCTATGACGGGTCAAGACGCTGTCAATGTTGCTCTAGCATTTCATGAAGCCTTAGAGGTAACGGGAGTCATTCTAACCAAACTAGATGGGGATACTCGTGGGGGAGCGGCGTTATCGATTCGAAAGGTTACCGGAGTTCCCATCAAATTCTCAGGTACGGGAGAAAAACTTACCGATATCGAAGTCTTCCACCCAGAACGAATGGCCTCCCGGATTTTGGGGATGGGCGATGTCTTATCATTAATTGAAAAAGCAACTGAAGAAATCGATGAAGATGAAGCGATGAACATGATGGAAAAAATGATGTCCGGAAAGTTCAACTTCAATGATTTATTAAAACAAATGAAAATGATTAAACGCATGGGAGCTCTTTCTGGAATTCTCAAAATGCTACCTGGTATGGGAGCTTTAGCGAACTCGGATAAGATCAATGACCAACAACTCGTTTATATTGAAGCAATCATTCACTCGATGACTCCGGAAGAACGCAAGAATCCTGAGTTAGTGGAACGCAGTTCCTCACGGCGAAATCGCATTGCCCGGGGATCCGGACGTTCTACCACGGAAGTGAACCGATTAATCACGATGCTCGAAAAACAACGTGAAATGATGAAACGAGCACAAAACATGAAACCTGAAACCTTAGAGAAAATGGCTTCAGGAGGAATTCCTTCCCTTCCGACTGGAAAAGGAAAAGGCAAGGGTGGATTCCGCATCTAAGCATTCAAAAGCCAATTGTTTGCGCTTTCAAAGCCATTCCGTTATAATACTATTACAAATATAGGAGACTGTTTTCCATGCAGAAGTTAAGACCCCTACTATATTTACTTGCAGCGATTGTTGTAACCGTGGGATTTGGTGTTCTTCTATCCCACTACACATGGGAAGAATTTCGTGATGAGATTGAAGCGATTGAAGTGGAAGAAATGGATTTAACAACCGTCGATGATGGTATCTACATCGGATCGTATGATGCGAATTTAATTCGCGCAGAAGTCCGTGTGCAAGTCCAAAATCATCAGATTGTTTCCATCGAAATCATCGAACATCATCACGCTAACGCAGAAGCTGCTGAACAAATTATTGACTGGATTGTGGAAACTCAAAGCATTGAAGTCGATGGAGTTGCTGGAGCCTCTTACTCTGTACGCGTCATTCAAGCTGCTATTTTAAATGCTTTACGGAAAGGTGTGAGTCAAAATGACGAATCATGATGCGATTCTTTTACGAAAATCACGAAGAAAATATCGGGATCTTCTCCTTTCGAACGAAGAAAGAGAAATCATTGAGAAAGCGATAACCAAAGGGAACAAACTCGGAAACCTCTCGATGAAATTAATCGAGAATCGAAGCGACTTGTTTGGTGGTTTTTTTCGTAGTTATGGCTTGTTGTCAGGGGTTAGTCACTTCATTGTTATGGCGGGGCCGAAAAATGATCCCCATCTTTTCGAAAAACTAGGATATTATGGCGAAGAAGTGGTCATTGAAGCCACGAAACTTGGACTCGGTACTTGTTGGGTTGGGGGTTCATTTAATAAAAAGGCCGTCAGTGATGAACTCGTCCAAGAACAAGACTTGTTAGCCTGTGTGATTGTGATTGGGCATCCCCTTTTACAACCAACCATGCGTGAACAAATCATCCGTTCCATCATGCATCTTAAAAAAGAAGACCAAGCAAAATTCTATCAAACCGATGGGTCCCATCCGGATTGGTTTATGCAAGCGATGGATTATGTTTATCACGCTCCTTCCGCCGTGAATCAACAACCGGTTTGGATGTTGGTCATACAAGGCAAAGTGATGGCAAAACTACGAACGATTAATCACTACGCTTGGATTGATTTAGGAATTGCGAAACGTCACTTTGAGTATGGGGCTCCAAAAGGGAGATTTGATTTAGGGAATAATGCTTTATTCCATGAGGATCATTAATAAGAAAAATACAGTGCGAAAAGGCACTGTTTTTTCTTGACTTTTTTGGAAAGAAAATCTACTATATAGATAAATATCAATATAGATAAATATCGATATAGAGGTGGAGTATGAAATCAATGGATCGCTTGTTTTACGCCCTTAGTGACGAAAATCGTCAAGAGATTTTGAAGCAGTTATTACAAGGTAAAAACTGTCCTTGTATGTTGCTAAGGGATCTACCGATTACCCAACCAACACTTTCCTATCATTTAAAGACCTTAACCGATTGTGGGATTACTACATCCAAGCGTCATAAGAATTGGAAGCGACATTACGTTGATCTCCAAAAAATCGATGAAATGATCGCCTTTTTACAATCCTTAAAGGAAATTCATGAGGTGGCATGTGATTGTTAATGTTTGGAATTGGCTGAACGACCAACTCCTGAGAATGAAATGGCTTGAGGAACTGGTTCATTGGTTGATGAGCCATGTGATTGGATTAGAAGAAGAATCTGCACTTTTTCATTCTCTAGCCTATTTTGTCTATGATACAGTTAAGATATTTATTTTACTCTCTACCCTCATTTTTATTGCTAGTTACCTCACTTCTGCATTAACCCCTGAGCGAACCCAAGCCATTTTAGGGAAAGTTAGAGGGCTTCCGGCTAATATCATCGGGGCTTTGCTTGGCACGGTTACACCGTTTTGTTCCTGTTCATCGATTCCGATTTTCATTGGATTCACGAAAGCGGGAATTCCTGTTGGAGTTACCTTTTCGTTTTTAATTTCGTCACCATTGGTCGATTTAGCTTCAGTGATTTTGCTTGCAAGCATCTTTAATTGGAATATCGCCCTTGCTTATGTTGGTGTAGGCTTACTCATGGCAGTCTTAGGAGGAAGCCTCATTACAGTATTTAAGATGGAACGATACGTGGAAGGCTTTGTCTTTGCGAATCCCACTACTGCAGCTGTGCAGATGGAAGAAGTACCCTTAACCAAAAAGGAACGTCTTCAATTCGCTTCGAGACAAGTCAAAGATATTATACGTCGCGTTTGGCTCTTTATTTTGATTGGAGTGGGCATTGGGGCTGTGATTCACGGTTATATTCCTGAAGCGTGGATTACTTCAGTATTAGGCAGTCAAAATATCTTCTCGGTTCCCTTAGCGGTGTTAGTTGGGGTCCCGATGTATGCGGATATCTTTGGTACTTTACCTATTGCTCAAGCGCTAGTCTCCAAAGGCGTTGGCATCGGAACGGTTCTTTCATTCATGATGGCGGTTACTGCTTTGTCATTTCCATCCATGGTTATGCTTAGTAAAGTCATCAAACCCAAATTATTAGCATTTTTTGTGGGATTCATTACATTTTCAATTATTCTCATTGGGTATTTATTTAATTTATTTGGATGGTTATTTGTCTAAAAAAACAGAGGAGAAATTTCAATGAACATTAAAGTATTAGGCGTTGGCTGTGCGAACTGCAAACGATTGCACCAAATGGTCTTGCATGTTTTGAAACAAGAAGGCATGATTGCTACTGTGGATTACATTACAGACTTAGTAAAAATTTCTGAATATGGACTGATGAAAACACCGGGACTGGTGATTAATAATCAAGTCGTTTTGTCTGGAAGGGTTCCTACCATGGATGAAGTCAAAGTTCTTATTCAAAATCACTTCGAGAGATAGTCATGAAACTCTCATTTTTTGAAAAATTCCTGACTGGTTTCGTTTTACTTGCGATGATTATCGGGGTATTGATCGGAACGACTCTTCCCGCTTTAGCCACCTTTTTGCGTCAATTTGAATGGGCGAATGTCAATCTTCCGATTGCAGTGTTGATTTGGGTCATGATTTTCCCCATGATGCTAAAGATTGATTTTGCCTCCATCAAGCAAGTGTCCAAGAATCCCAAAGGGTTGGTTCTCACTTGGGTTGTTAATTGGCTAATCAAACCA
>Ga0116204_1001105_pt1 | contig 15158 bp, 12 predicted proteins | sample LakKivwa52mmetaG_FD_94481 | JGI IMG/M metagenome (GOLD analysis project Ga0116204, IMG submission 94481) | Anoxic lake water microbial communities from Lake Kivu, Rwanda to study Microbial Dark Matter (Phase II) - Lake Kivu water 52m metaG | ecosystem: Environmental > Aquatic > Freshwater > Lake...
AATATTTTGTAAAAGTGCTAAAATCTCTGTCATGGGCTTTCCTGAGTAATTTTGGGTTGTGAGAGACACAACTTTACTCGAAAGCCCTACTTTATTCAACTAATTTTGGCGAAGGTATTGATTGAACGAAATTCGCCTGGCAGGGAAGCAGAGAACTTCGTTCTAATTTTGAACGAAGTTCTTAATATTTTAATCGAACCTGGTTATTGAATTAACAAAGGTCTTTTGTTATAAAGTATATGTTTGTGTTTGTCTGATTTTGCACAAGTTTTCCGAGGACGTTACCCAATGACTCTTCCGCAGGAAGCAAAACAGGCTCGACCCTTGCGCGCCCCGATTTTGATGAACGGGGCCGAGGCGGAGGTCATTCGCGCCCTGCGCAGGCAGGGAACGATTTCCCGAACGGAAATTTCAAATATTACCGGGTGGTCGAAGGCCAAAACTTCCCAGGAAATTCGCAGCCTGGTGGGCAAAGGCTATTTGGTAGAAATAGGCGAGGGTGCGTCGCAGGGCGGGCGCAAGCCTCGCCTTTTGCATATCAATGACAGCCTGGGCTACCTGGTCGGCCTGGATATTGGCGCGTCGAGTATCGATATGGCGTTGGCGGACGTAGGCGGGAAAATCTTGCAGCGGCGGTCAGAGCCTGCCGATGTGCGTCGTCATCCGGATGTTTTCCTGACTCGTTGCAGCGAATTGATTCTAGAAATGGCTGCTGCCCAGGGCTGTCGCCCCGACCAAATCCTGGGCATTGGCGTGGGCGTGCCGGGGCCGGTCGATTTTTCGCGCGGGGTGTTGGTTGCCCCGCCACTGATGCCCGATTGGGAGAATTTCCCCATTCGTGAATTTTTCCAACACACTTTCCCGGCGGCTTATGTGATTGTCGATAACGATGTCAATATCATGGCGTTGGGTGAACAACGCGCCGGGGACGGGATTGGGGTCGACCATTTCTTTTTCATCAAGATTGGCACCGGCATTGGCTGTGGCATCGTCTCAAATGGAAAAATGCACCGAGGCAGCCAGGGCGGCGCGGGCGACATCGGCCATATTTGCGTCGATAAAAGCGGCCCCATTTGTCGCTGCGGTAACACCGGCTGCCTGGAAGCGATGGCGGCGGGGCCGGCCATTACCGAGCGGGCCATGCAGACGGCGCAAAGCGGCGCCAGTCCGCTGCTGCGAAAGATGCTGGAAGCCAACGGCGGCGAGTTGCGCCCGGAGCATGTCAATGCCGCCTGCCGCGAAGGCGACAAGGCGGCCCTCGAAATCATCCGCGCCAGCGGGCAAATGATTGGCGATGTGCTGGCAAGCCTGGTGAATTTTTTCAATCCCAGCCATATCTTTATCGGAGGTGGAATCACCAACTTCGGCAACCACCTGCTGGTTGCCATACGGAGGGCTGTGTTACGCCGTTCCCTGCCCCTGGCAACCACGCACCTGTCCATAAATTTTTCACGCATGGGTTCCGAAGCAGGCGTGACCGGGGCAATCGAATTGGCGCGGGAATACCTGTTCGTAATCGAGAATCAGCCCTTTGAATCCGTCTAACCAGATTACTGTCAACCTATTCCAGGAGGCGCAAATAAGTCAATATGTTCACCGTATCAACACAAAACTGTCCATCCGAATTTCACAATTTGAGGAGAAGATTATGTCCAAAAAATCAGTAACCCTTTTCGTGACGCTGGCCACCATCCTTTCGATGTTGCTGGCCGCTTGCGGTACCCCCGCAGTCACTGAAGCGCCTGTTCAACCAACCCAAGCCCCCGCGGCGACCCAGGCTCCGGCGCAACCTGTGGAAGCCAAAAAATTCACGATTGGCATCTCGAATCCTTTCATCAGCAGCGAATATCGCACCCAGATGATTGCGAGCCTCATTGAAGTCAACAAAGAATATATGGATTTGGGTGTCACAACCGAACTGGTGATTGAAAGCGCCGACACGGATGTGGCCGGCCAAATCCAGCAGCTGCAAAACCTGATGGCGAAGAACGTCGACGCAATTCTCGTCAACCCTGGTGATGTCAACGGCCTGAATGCCACCCTGCAAGAAGCCGTTGCCAAGGGCATCATCGTCATCTCGGTCGACCAGGAACTGAACGTCCCCGGTGTTTACAATGTCGGTATCGACCAGAAGGCCTGGGCCATGACTTCCGCCCGTTGGCTGGCCGACAAACTCGGCGGCAAGGGTGAAATCGTGCTTATCGAGGGCTTCCCCGGCCACCCGGCCAATGTGGCTCGCATGGATGGCGTCGCGGAAGTGTTGGCAGGCTATTCCGGCATCAAAGTGCTGGCCCAGGATACCGGTAAGTGGGATGAAGCCACCGGCCAGCAGGTCATGTCCAACTTCCTTTCTGCTTATCCCAACCTGACTGGCTACTGGACGCAGGATGGCATGGCTATCGGCGCTCTCCAGGCTGTGATGGCTGCCAACCCGGCTGTCTGGCCGCAGGGCGTGGGCGAAGGCCGTTGCCAGTACCTGAAGTTGTGGCAGGAAGCCAAAACCATGAATCCCAATTTCGACAGCATCGCGGTTGCCAACCACCCGGGCGTCTCTCCGACTGGCCTGCGCATCGCTGTCAATATGTTGATGGGCAAGAAAGTTGACGAGACCAAACTGGGCGGCGCGAATGGCCTGTCCTTTGTCCTGCCGCTGGCGGCTGTCATTACCAAGGAAAACCTGGCTGACGGCCTGAAGATGTGCGAAGGCAAACCCGATGCGTTCCTGCTCGATAAAATCCTGACCGAGGACGAAGTCCAGCAGTACTTCGTCAAAGAAGCTGCCCAGGCCAGGAAATTCACAGTTGGCGTCTCGAACCCCTTCATCAGCAGCGAATATCGCACCCAGATGATTGCGAGCCTCATTGAAGTCAACAAAGAATATATGGACATGGGCATCGCCACGGAATTGGTCATTGAAAGCGCCGATACCGATGTGGCCGGCCAAATCCAACAACTGCAAAACCTGATGGCGAAGGGCGTCGATGCAATTCTCGTCAACCCGGGCGATGTCAATGGCTTGAATGCGACCCTGCTCGAGGCTCTCAACAAGGGCATCATCGTCATCTCGGTTGACCAGGAACTGAACGTCCCCGGCGTGTACAATGTCGGTATCGACCAAAAGGCCTGGGCCATGACCTCGGCGGAATGGCTGGCGAAAAAGCTGGATGGCAAGGGTGAGATCGTGCTCATCGAAGGTTTCCCCGGCCACCCGGCCAATGTGGCTCGCATGGATGGCGTCGCGGAAGTGTTGGCAGGCTATTCCGGCATCACCGTGCTGGCCCAGGATACTGGCAAGTGGGATGAAGCCACCGGTCAGCAGGTCATGTCCAACTTCCTGGCAGCGTACCCGAACCTGACCGGCTACTGGACGCAGGACGGCATGGCGATTGGCGCGTTGCAGGCTGTGATGGCGGCTAACCCGGCTGTCTGGCCGCAGGGCGTGGGCGAAGGCCGCTGCCAGTACCTGAAGTTGTGGCAGGAAGCCCTGACCATGAATCCCAATTTCGACAGCATCGCGGTTGCCAACCATCCGGGCGTCTCCCCGACTGGCCTGCGCATCGCCTATAACATGCTCATGGGAAAGAAGGTTGATACGTCCAAATTGGGCGGCGCGAATGGCCTGTCTTTTGTTATGCCGCTGGCGGCTGTGATTACCGGCGAGAACCTGGCCGAAGGCCTGAAGATGTGCGAAGGCAAGCCCGATGCGTTCCTGCTCGATGAAATCCTGACCGATGCGGAAGTCCAGCAGTATTTCGTGAAGTAAAAACAACCCTCACCCTCCGCCCTCCCCAGCGGGGGAGGGGACTAAAACCCCTCTCCCATTGGGAGAGGGGCAGGGGTGAGGGAAAATCCCAAGGTGAGTTATGACCCTGTCGCTTTCTGCTCAAAACGTTGTGAAACGCTATGGGGGCGTTGTGGCCCTCTCCGATGGAAACCTGGAAGTCAATTCCGGGGAAGTTGTGGCTTTAATCGGCGCCAATGGAAGCGGCAAAAGCACGATGAGCAAGGTCATCAACGGAGTAGTTGTCCTCGATAGAGGCCAACTACTCCTGGATGGCAAACCTGTACAGTTCAATTCCCCTCACGATGCCAAGCAGATGGGCATTTCGACCGTTTTCCAGGAACTGAGCCTGGTTCCACAGATGACGGTGGCCGATAACATCTGGCTGACGCGTGAGCCACTTGGCCCGGGCGGCGTGGTCAACCGAAAAATGGTCACTGCAAAAACGGAGGAATTGCTTGCCCTGTTTGCAGGCACATTCAAGATTGATTTGCGGCCCGATGCGCTGGTTTCTGAACTGCCGCCGGATGAGAAACAAATTGTCGAAATCCTCAAGGCGGTCAGCTTCAACCCGCGCCTGCTAATTCTCGATGAAGCCACCGCCAGTCTCGATAGTCGTCAGGTACAGCGTCTATTCGAATTGGTGGCGAAGTGGAAAACCCAGGACAAGGCGATTGTTTTTGTCTCGCACCGCATGGAGGAGATTTTCCGTATCGCCGACCGGTACAGCGTGCTGCGCAACGGCAAAACGGTTGGGGCGGGAGCGATGAAAGACATCACCGAAAATGACCTGGTCAGGTTGATGGTTGACAAGGAATCAGTGTTCAGTTTTTCGCGCGCCGCAGCGCAGCAGAACCAGAAACCGGTCTGCCTCGAAATTAAAGACTTGAAAACGGCCACCCTGCGCGGGGTGGAGATCAGCGTCAGGGAAGGGGAACTGGTCGGGATTGGCGGCTTGCAAGGCCAGGGCCAGCGCGACCTGCTGCTCTCGCTGTTTGGTGACATTTCATTCGCCGGGAGCATTCAATATAACGGAAAACCGGTTCACTTCCGGCATCCGCGCCAGGCGATGAAGCATGGATTCGCCCTCGTGCCGGGCGACCGCGCCCGGGAGGGACTGCTCTACATCCGCTCCATCCTGGAAAATATGCAACTGCCTTCGTGGGCGCGCTATGGTTTCCTGCTCAAACTTGGCAAAGCCCGCCAGGATGCCGCCAACATGGGAAACAGCCTGAACCTGAAAATGGCCGGGCTGGACGAACCGGTCAGCAGCCTTTCGGGCGGTAACGCCCAGAAGGTGGTCATCGGCAAATGGCTGATGCGGCAGCCCTCGCTCTTGTTGCTCGATGACCCCACCAAAGGCGTGGACGTTGGCACCAAGGCCGAATTTTACGAACTACTGACCAGGTTGTGCGAGGAAGGAAAAACTATTTTGTTCTACAGCAGTGACGATGACGAACTGGTCGGCCTGTGCGACCGGGTGCTGGTGCTGCACGATGGCAAGATACAGACCGAACTGGCAGGCGCGGCCCTGACCAAGGAAAACCTGGTAGCGGCCAGCCTGGGCGTGGAACATGGAGGCGCGCAATGAAACGCTTCAACCTGAATGCGCTGATGACGCGCAACCCGGCCCTGTTTGCGCTCATCCTGCTCGTCCTGGCAATTGTTGTTAACTATATTTTGCAGCCCAACCTGTTCGCGCGCGATACACTCAATAGCAATATGCGCGTCTTCCTGCCGATTATCTTGCTCTCGGTTGGGCAGGCTGTGGTCATCCTGGGCGGCGGGATAGATATTTCCGTCGGCGGGATTGTGTCCATCGTCAATACTATCCTTGCCACCCGAGTCGGCCTGGAAGGCTCGCCCGAAGCAATGTGGCAGTATGTAGCGGTTTCGCTGCTGGCTGGCGTGCTGGCAGGCGCAATCAACGGCTTTTTCATCGCCTACCTGCGGCTACAACCCATTATCACCACGTATGCCACCAGTTTCCTTTACTTCGGGTTTGCCTTGTTCATCCTGCCCAACCCTGGCGGCGGCATCCCGGCCCAGATTGCGTCGCTGTATCGCAATACATCCCCGCTTGGCCTGCCGCTGGCTTTTTATGTGATTGCCATTGTGCTGGGCGCGTGGTGGTACATCCGCTCGACGCGCTATGGGAATTACCTGTTCGCGGTGGGCGGCAAGGCCCAGGCTGCGTATGAAACCGCTGTTCCGGTGACTCTGGTGCAGTTCAGCACCTACGTCATCTCCGGGCTGATGGCGGCTTTCTCCGGCATCGCCATCACCATGTTAAGCGGCTCTGGCAATGCAGAAATCGGTTCGGCCATGACGCTCAACTCTATTACAGCGGTGGTGATTGGCGGCACGGCCATGAGCGGCGGCGTGGGCGGCGTGGCCGGGCCAATCATGGGCGCGATTACGCTGGGACTCATCCAAAACATTATCTCGTTTGCCCAAATCAATACATGGTGGGAAACGCTGGTCAAAGCGTTGATTATTGTCATTGCGCTGGCGACACCGGGAATCATCAATTTGTTCAAGATAACGTCCCAGCGCGCTATCGGGAGGCCCGAATGAAACGCTTCTATCTTTCCCCCCCGGTGGCTGCGCTCCTTCTGGCAGTCATTTTGTTCCTGCTTTCGGGCCTGTTGCCCAATGGATTTGGCAGTGACCTGAATGTTGCGCGCGCCCAGGCCCTCAACATCCTGCGCCTGTCGGTATTCCTCGGCGTCATCGCTGCCGGGCAAACCCTGGTCATCATCAGCGGCTTCGAGGGCATCGACCTGTCGGCGGGTTCCATCGTCACCCTGACTGCCATCCTGACATACGTCACCGTCAGCGGCGCGGATGAAAAGGTCATTCCCGCCCTGCTTATTTCGCTGGCGGTCGGCGGATTCATCGGCTTCCTGAACGGCGCAGGCATCACCTTCTTGAAAATCTCGCCATTTGTGATGACGTTGGGGATGTCGGGAGTCGTGACCGGGGCGATTATCATCGTCAACCAGGGCAACGTTACCGGCAAGGTGGCCCCCATCATGACCCGGCTGATAGCGCGTCCTTTTTCGCCGGAGTTTCCCATCCCCAACGCCCTCATCATCTGGTTAATTTTCGGTTTCCTGATGTGGCTGCTGCTCGAACGTACCACCTTCGGCAAAAACCTGTTTGCGATTGGCGTAAACCGTGTAACGGCCAAACTCTCTGGCGTCAACGTGACTGGCATGAACCTGGCCGTCTACTCGCTGGCGGGTGCGCTGGCCGGGTTTGGCGGTTTCCTGGTTGTCGGGAATACCGGCGTGGTCATGATTCAGCTCGGACAGCCCTTCCTGTTCCCATCCATCGCGGCAGTAGCCGTCGGCGGGACGCTGCTTTCGGGTGGCAAGGGCAGTTACTGGGGAACAATGGCTGGCGCGATTGTGCTGACGCTCATCACCAGCCTGCTGACCACCATGCAAATGCCTGATTCCGTGCGCCGGATGGTGCTTGGCGCGACCCTGCTCTTGTTGATTTCAATTTACGGGCGGCAGCGGGCGCTCAGGCAATAATTTTTATGTCATTGCAAGCCCGCAGAAAGAGCATCGCCTACTCGACCCTCCTCAGCAATGACACGATAAAAAAGGAGCCTCTTATGTCCAAGACAGTCAAAGTCGGCATCGTCGGCACCGGGTTTGTCGGCGATATCCACCATGCAGCCTTCAAGGGATGGGTTCATAACGCGGAAGTCGTGGCTGTTGCCAGCCCGAACAACGCCTCCAGGTTTGCCCATGAAAAAGGCGTGGAAAAAGCCTACAGCGATTACCGCGAAATGCTCAAAGACAAAGATATCGATGTCATCGACATCGGAATCCCCAACGACCTGCACTGCCAGGTCGTGTTGGACGCGGCCAGGGCGGGCAAACATGTCATCATCGAAAAGCCGCTCTGCGTCACCCTCGAAGAAGCCGACCAAATGATTGAAGCCTGCCAGAAAGCCGGCGTTTTGTTGATGTACGCCGAGGAACTGCTCTTTGCGCCCAAATATGTGCGTGTCAAGACGCTCATCGAGGAGGGCGCGATTGGCGAGCCGTTCCTGGCCAAGCAATCGGAAGAGCATCCCGGCCCGCACATGCCCTGGTTCTGGGACGTGAACCGCTCCGGCGGCGGCGTGCTGCTCGATATGGGCTGTCACTCCATCGAATACACCCGCTGGATTTTGGGCAAGCCCAAAGTCAAGAGCGTGACCGCCTTCATGGGGACATACATGCATCAGGGACGCACCGAGGGCGAAGACCATTCCTACTGTATCGTCGAATACGAAGGCGGCAAACTTGCCATGCTCGAAAACAGTTGGGCCAAAGGCGGCGGCGTGGACGACCGCTGCGAGGTCTACGGCAAGAAAGGCCACACCCGCGCCGACCTGTTGCGGGGCAGTTCCCTGCTGACCTACAGCGAGGAAGGCTACGGCTACGCCGTCGAAAAAGCCGGGACAACGCGCGGTTACACTTTCACCATGTTCGAGGAAATCTGGAACTACGGCTTCCCGCAAGAAATGCAGCACTTTGTCAACTGCGTGCTCGGCAAGGATACCTGCATGGAAACCGGCGAAGATGGCCGCGAAGTGCTGAAAATCATGTACGCCGCTTACCAATCGGCGGGCGAAGGCCGTAAAATTGAATGGCCTTACATCCCGCCGACGGTCAAAAAACCGATTGATTTGTGGAAAAAGTAAACTTGAATCAGGACGCGGACTGACGCGGAGGAACGCGGAAATCGCCTGGAAAAAAGCCGACGACCTTAACGCAAAGACGCCAAGACGTGAAGGAAGTTAAGATTGCGCCATGCGAACAGAGACGAAAAAACTTAGCGGCTCACCTGCACTTGCAGCGCAGGTGCAAGTGTTGCGCCTGTGCGTTAAAAAATCCGCGTTCATCGGCCATTGTCCGCGTCCAACTCAAAAAGGATAACCCATGCTCTCCAGCAAAACCATCACCTACGCCCAACTGGCCAAGGTCATCGACCACTCCCTGCTCAAGCCAGAACTGACCGAACAGGAAGTCATTGATGGCTGCAAACTGGCCGTCAAATACAACACTGCCACCGTTTGCGTCAAACCCTGCCACGTTACACTGACGGCGGACGTTCTCAAAGATACGGATGTCAAAGTCAGCACCGTGATTGGCTTCCCGCACGGCAGCAACCTGACCGTCATCAAAGTCGCTGAGGCCCAGGCCGCCATGGACGAGGGCGCGGTCGAACTCGATATGGTGTTGAACATCGGCCAACTGCGTTCAGGCAAAGCCGATTTCGTTCAGGCTGACATCAAAGCCGTCTGTGACGCCGCTCATGCCCGGGGCGTGAAGGTCAAGGTTATTTTTGAGAATGCCTATCTCACCGATGAACAGAAAATCCTGGCTTGCAAATTGTGCGAAGCCGCCGGCGCAGATTGGGTCAAGACCTCCACCGGGTTTGCTCCCAGCGGCGCGACGCTCGAAGATTTGAAACTGATGCGAGCCAACGTCAGCGACAAGGTGCAGGTTAAGGCTGCTGGCGGCGTCCGCGCGCTGGATGCCATCCTGGCGGTCATCGACGCCGGCTGCACCCGCTGTGGCGCAACCGCCACAGCCGCCATCCTCGACGAGTTCGAAAAGCGCCAGAAAGAAGGCACGGCAGGCGCAGGCGATGCGAAACTCGGCGGAGGGTATTAATATGTTCATTTTTTGTACACGGATTACACGGAAATACGGATTTTCACGGAAATTTAAAGAAATATCCGTGTAATCCGTCAAATCTGTGGAATCCGTGTACAGGTTTTCCGGAGACGACTATGACCAAACTACTCAACAAACAAACGACCGGCGTCGGCGTGGTTGGAACGGGCTTCATCGGCCCGGCTCATGTCGAAGCCTTGCGGCGCAACGGAATCCAGGTGCTCGGCCTGGCCGAAAACACCCGCGAAAAAGCGGAACAAAAAGCCGCCGAAATGGGCATCCCACGGGTGTACGATTCCTACGAAGCCATGCTTGCCGACCCGGACATCAACGTGGTCCACCTCGCCACGCCCAACGTCCTGCACCATCCCTACGCCAAGTCCGCCCTGTTGGCCGGGAAGCACGTCGTCTGCGAGAAGCCCCTGGCGATGACGGCGGCGGAATCGGCGGAACTGGTGCAACTGGCCGCCGAAAAACAGCGCGTCAATGCAGTCAACTTCAATATTCGCATGTACCCGATGGTGCAGCACGCCCGCAGCCTGGTGCAAAACGGCGATATCGGCGACCTGTTCATCCTGCAAGGTTCCTATTTGCAGGACTGGCTGCTCTTTGAAACCGACTGGAACTGGCGGCTGGAACCCGGCCTGGGCGGCACGCTGCGCGCCGTTGGCGACATCGGCTCGCATTGGCTCGACCTGATGACCTTTGTCACCGGCCTGCGTGTCGAGGAAGTCTACGCCGATTTCAGAACCTTCCACCAAACTCGCAAGAAACCCGCCAAACCGGTCGAAACCTTCACCGGCAAGATTCTCCAACCCTCCGATTACATCGACCAGCCGATTCACACCGAAGACTACGCCACCATCCTTCTGCACTACGAAAACGGCGCGCGCGGCGTCGTCACGGTGGCGCAGGTTTGCTCCGGGCGCAAAAACCGCCTGTTCTTTGAAATCAACGGCTCGAAATCCTCCCTGGCTTGGGATGGCGAACGCCCCAACGAACTGTGGATTGGTCACCGCACCGCCCCCAACCAGGTCTTGATGAAAGACCCCTCGCTGCTCTCGCCCGAAGCGCGCGAAACCGCCTCCTATCCCGGCGGTCACGCCGAAGGCTTCCCCGACACCTTTAAACAGCTCTACAACAAGGTATATCGCTATATTTTCGCGGGTGACTACACCCAAAAGCCCGACTTCCCCACCTTTGCCGACGGCCACTACGAGATGGTGCTGTGCGAGGCCATCGAGAAAAGCGCGAAGTCCGGCCAGTGGGTGAAAATCGCGTAAATCTACACTTCACGGAACACGCAACACGAGTCCGCCAACCCATATTGCGTGTTCCGTAACTTAAACTGAAAGGACTCCCTCCATGAAACTCGGATTTTTCACCGCTGCCCTGCCGGGCAATACCCTCGAACAGGCCGCCAAATGGGGCGCCGAAAGCGGATTCCAGGCCATCGAAATTGCCTGCTGGCCGCAGGAAAAGGCGACCCGCCGCTATGCAGGCGTCACCCACATCGACGTGACAACCCTCGACAAGCCCCAAGCCGCCGAAATCCGTAAAATGCTCGACGGTTACGGCCTGACCATTTCATCTCTCGGCTATTATCCCAACCCCCTCCACCCCGACGCCGAACACCGCGAAACCGTCATCGGCCACCTGAAAAAAGTCATCGAAGCCGCCGCGCTGCTCGAAGTTCCGGTTGTTGGCACCTTTGTCGGCAAGGACAAGAACAAAACCGTCCCGCAAAACCTCGAGGACTACGCCAAAATCTGGCCGCCGATTGTCAAATTTGCGGGCGAGCGCGGCGTCAAAATCGCCATCGAAAACTGCCCGATGATTTTCTCCTACGACGAATGGCCTGGCGGAAACAACCTGGCCTCCACCCCGGCCATCTGGCGCAAAATGTGGGAAATCATCCCCGACGATAACTTCGGCCTGAACCTCGACCCCTCGCACCTCGTCCTGCAAATGATTGACTACGAGCGCGTCGTGCGCGAGTTCGCCCCCAAGATTTTCCACGTTCACGCCAAAGACCTGCATATCGACCTCGAAGGCCTCTACAATCACGGCGTACTTTCGCAAGGCATGGGCTGGCAAATCCCGCGCCTGCCCGGCCTGGGCGATATGAACTGGCAGAAATTCTTTGCCGCCCTGACCGCCGCCCGCTACGATTACGTCGTCAGCATCGAGCACGAGGACCGCGTCTACGAAGGCGACGAAGAACTTGTCAAACGCGGTTTCTACCTCTCGCGCGATGTCTTGAAACCGTTTATTCACTGAGTTCGGCCACTATGAACCTTTTTGTCGGCGTTGACCTCGGTGGCACCAATATCAAAGCCGGTATCGTGGATATCGATACCGGCCAGGTGATTTACAGCCAGTCTGTGCCTACATGGGCCCGCGAAGGCCACGATGCGGTGATGGCGCGCATGGCTGAGCTCGTGCTGGCTGCCATCACGGCCAGCGGGCATGAACAATCACAAGTGAAAGGCGTCGGTATTACCGCGCCTGGCGTGCTGGATTTAGAGAAAGGCCTGACACTTTTCTTGCCCAACCTCCCCGGCACGTGGCCCAATGTGCCGCTGCGTGCCACCATCACGGGAAAAACCGGCCTGCCGACTTTCCTGCTCAACGATGCCCGCGCCATCACCTATGGCGAGTGGCAATTTGGCGCGGGACGGGGCGCCGAAACAATGGCCTGCTTCACCCTGGGAACCGGTGTTGGCGGCGGATTGGTCGTCAACGGAAACCTGCACCTGGGGATTGGCGGCACGGCCGGCGAACTCGGCCACCAGACGATTGATTTCAATGGCCCAATGTGCGGCTGCGGCAATCGCGGCTGCCTCGAAGCCTATGCCTCGGGCCCGGCGATTGCCGCAATGGGCGTTAAGGCAGTTTTACAGGGGCGCACGTCCATTATTGGCCAGTTGGTTAGTTATGACCTGAATAAAATAACGCCTGAAGTCCTGGCAGAGGCAGCAATACGGGGTGACAGCGAGGCGAAGCGCATTTTCGAGCTGACTGGCATGTACCTGGGAATTGCCATCGGCAACGTGCTGGTCTCTGTCACCCCGACCAAGGTGGTTCTGGCAGGTGGAGTGGCCGCAGCAGGCGATTTGCTGCTCGAACCTATCCGCCGCACGTTGGAGTCACGTGTTAGCCTGGTGGATGTGTCGAAAGTGGAGATTGTGACAGCCAGTTTGGGCAACAATGCCGGGGTGTTGGGCGCGGCCAGTTGGGCGGCCAACCTGCTCCAGCGCGGAACGGCTCCATGAATCCGTATATCTACGACATTCTTTCCCAGCCTGCGGCTTTGCGCGCGGCGCTGGAAAATTACCCTGCCGAAAAAATAGAAGCGCTGCGCGTCCGTTTGCAGGCTGGAGATTTCGACCGCATCGTGCTGACCGGGATGGGTTCCTCGCTCAACGCTGCGTATCCGGCCTGGCTCAGGCTGGCCACGCTTCCGATCCCGGTCATTTTTATGAACGCTGCTGAATTGTTGCATTATGGGCAAAATTTAATCGGTCCGCGCGCCCTGCTATGGGTCAACTCGCAGTCAGGCCATAGCGTGGAAGTTGTGCGGTTGCTGGAGGCGATTAAAGACCGCCGCCCGGCCTTTCAAATCAGCATGAGTAACTTCCTCGACAGCCCAATGTCCCAGGGCGCCGACCTGGCTGTGCCGATTCATGCCGGGGCTGAGGCCACTGTCAGCACAAAAACGTACCTGAATATGCTGGTGATTCTTTTGTTGGCCGCCGCGCAATTGACCGGCGACGATTGGGAGGCATTGCGCGCATCCATGCGACAGGCGGCGGATGCGATTGAAAATTACCTGTTGGATTGGCAGGAAAGGGCTGCCGAGCTGGATACCCTGCTCAGCGAGGTCGATCAACTCTTGATTTTGGGGCGCGGCGCGTCGATGGCGGCTGTCTGGAACGGGTCGCTCATCAACAAGGAAGCCGCCAAGTGCGCTTTCGAGGGTATGAACGCGGCTGATTTCCGGCACGGCCCGCTCGAACTGGCTTCCCAAAGACTGACCCTGCTCGTCTTCGAGGGGGATGCCCGCACTGCCAGGCTTAACCGTGACTTGGCGTTGGAGGCGGCCCGTTACGGCAGTAGGGTCATCTGGATGGCTTCCCAGCCGGATGAGGAACTTCCGACATTGGTTTTACCATCTGTGGATGATAACGCCCGTCCGCTGGTCGAAATCTTGCCTTTGCAGGTGTTGACCATTGCCATGGCGCGCAGGGCCCTTTTCGAGCCGGGTGTGTTCCGGCATGTCGGCAAAGTGACGACAACAGAGTAGTTTGCAACGTCGCTTTTGCCCGGTTATTCGTCCTCGGCCTCTGTAGTAGAGAACAGGCGCGTGGCGGATGGCAACCCGAGCAGGAGCAGGATGGTCACAAGCCAGGCCGAGGTGATGCACCACATACAAACGGCTTTAATGACGAACAGTTCAAGGTAGGTCAAGTAAAGCGAAAAGACGACCGCGAAGATCGCCATGTACAGGAAGGCCATCGCGGCGATTTTTCCCAGCCGGGGAAGGTATTTGCGCGCCAGCCAGGCTGCTAGCAGGCCGATATAGCCGAGCAGGCCCAGTACGCCCACCGGCAGGACTCCTAGCAGCATAGCGTACGGGCTGTTTTGTACGGCGTTGCAATCCCCGACCGGGCCGCACACGGCGGTGACTTCCTGTGTTTCGATATAGGATAGATAACCCGCAACCCCGATACCAAATACGATGACAACCGGAACCAGCCAGTCGGCCCAGGCAGGCAGGGGGAAGGATTTGCCTTGCACGAAGGCTGCCAGGGTGTAGACCAGCGCGATGAGCATGACAATCATGGTGATGATTGCCACGACAAAACCATTATCGCGCATTCCTTGGGGTTGTGTGGGCTGGAAATCGAGCGGAAGCGAGTCTGCTTGCAGGGGTGCGATGGTCGGCTCTGATTCGGTGACCGCCGGCAGGGCTTCGGGTGTGTCGGTTGGCGCTGCGGGGCCGGTTTCTGTGGGAACAGGCTGGGAAGCGGTGGGCGCAGCAGCAGGGTCGGTTGGGGTGGGCTGGGATTCTGTCGAAATGGGCGCAGGAATCAGCCCGGCGCCGGGGTCGGGGCAGCCGTTTTGACGGCAATCCGCAATAACGGATGCCATCTGCGCTTCCATGGATTTTGCGTATCCCTCCCAATAGCGCTCGCCGATGATGATGGTGGGGACGGCGCGCGGCTCGAAGCCGACCACAGCCGCCATCTTGAAGAAAAGCGCCTGGTTTTCGGCGATGTACCAGACTTCGTATTCGCGCAATTCAACCTGGTGCTGGGCAGCAAAGGCGCGCAGGGCCGGTTTGGCCGTTTCGCAATGCGGACAGCCGTCGCCCCAAAAGAAGTAGATGACGGGTTCGGTGTTTTGCGCTTGGTCGAGGGCATGGACGGGCCAAATGGCCGTTCCTAAAATAATCAGGGTCAGGAGCAGGGTGAGTTTTTTCATATTTGAACACATTCTGGTTTTTGAATGTAGCATACCTGTCCGCGCCTTTTTTTCATAGTGAAACTCGTCACAAATAGTAAGTTCCTGGACTTTGGCCATTTTAGACCGAATAACAGGCCACATCCAGTAGGGAAAACAGGGCAGATCTGGGAATTAGGATCATTTCGTCGTTATTTGACGAGTAGCTGTTATTTTGAGCTTGCCAA
>Ga0116204_1001107_pt1 | contig 15153 bp, 13 predicted proteins | sample LakKivwa52mmetaG_FD_94481 | JGI IMG/M metagenome (GOLD analysis project Ga0116204, IMG submission 94481) | Anoxic lake water microbial communities from Lake Kivu, Rwanda to study Microbial Dark Matter (Phase II) - Lake Kivu water 52m metaG | ecosystem: Environmental > Aquatic > Freshwater > Lake...
AAACTTATCGCTAAAGGCAAAGACCCTAGAATTCCTCATTTGCTTTCAATGACAGCTACCCCAATTCCTCGAACTTTAGCTTTAACTATCTATGGCGACCTTGATATTTCAATTATCGATGAGCTACCTAAAGGAAGAAAAAAAATCATTACCAGAATTGTTAAGCCTAGTGAAAGAAAAGAAATCTATGACTTAGTTAGAAAGGAAATTAAAAAGAAAAAACAATGTTTTGTTATCTGTCCTAGGATTGAAGCCACAGAAGAAAAAACTAAATGGGCCAATGTTAAAGCGGTTAAAGAAGAATATGAAAAACTTTCATCGAAAATATTTCCTGAATTCAAAGTTGGCCTTATCCACGGGAAAATGAAACCCAAAGAAAAAGAGAATATTATGAGAGACTTCAAAAACAGGAAGTTTGACATCTTGGTAGCCACTTCAGTGATTGAAGTAGGAATTGATATTCCTAACGCCTCAGTGATGATAACTGAAGGAGCTGAAAGATTCGGCTTGGCTCAATTGCATCAATTAAGAGGTCGTGTTGGTCGAGACAAACATCAATCATATTGCTTTCTTTTCCCTGAATCAATTTCTCTTGTTACCAGAAAAAGATTAGAAGCCCTTGTTTCTTCTAATGACGGCTTCAGTCTTTCCGAGAAAGACTTAAAGATTAGAGGCCCTGGTGACTTTATCGGCACCAGACAATGGGGCGTACCAGACACAATTATGAATGCCTTGAAAAACATCTCTTTAGTTCAAGAATCAAAAGAAGAAGCTCGCTTGTTGTTACAAAAAGACCCTTTCCTTGAAAAGAATCTTTTTCTTAAAAACAAAGTCCGAGAATTAAGAAAGAATATTCATTTAGAATAATGTGACCCCACGGGGAATCGAACCCCGATTGCCAGGTTGAAAACCTGGTGTCCTGACCGTTAGACGATGGGGCCTTAGGCTTCAACATACTAAACAAAAAATTGAAAAAAAGCAAGAAAAAAGGTAAGAATAAAGTGATGAAAATAATTGGCATTGAAACTTCTTGTGACGATACTTGTGTTTCTTTAATAGAAAAAAGAAAGGCATCTTTTAAAGTTCTTTCCAATATTGTTTCTTCACAAATTGAAATCCACAAAAAATGGGGTGGTGTTTATCCAACTCTAGCTAAAAGAGAGCATGAAAAGAATCTTCCTCTTGTTTTCAAGAAAGCAGTTAAAATTCCTTTGTCTGAGATAACAGCTGTTGCTGTCACAGTTGGCCCAGGATTAGACCCTTGCCTTTGGACTGGAATCAACTTTGCCAAGAAAATTAACTTACCGATTATTCCAGTTAATCACATTGAAGCTCATTTAATTGTTTCTTTTTTCAAACAAAAAAAAGACTTAATAATCCCTAGAAAAGAGAAAATGTTTCCTGCTGTTGGCTTAATTGTTTCTGGAGGACACACTCTTCTTGTTTTAATTAAAAAAATCAACCATTATCAATTACTAGGGGAAACAAGAGATGATGCAGCTGGTGAGTGTTTTGATAAAACAGCCCGACTTCTTGGTTTAAGTTATCCTGGAGGCCCACTTATTGCTTCCATAGCTAAAATGAACCCTGACTTTAAAGTTAAATTACCCCGACCAATGATTAATACTAAAGACAATGATTTCAGTTTTTCTGGCCTCAAAACAGCTGCTCTTTACCGATTACCTTTAAAAGAAAAGAAGTACAAAGCAGCTATGGCTTATGAAATACAAACAGCTATTATTGATGTTCTTTTCAAGAAAACTATTAAAGCAGCCCGAGAAAACAAAGTTCGTTCAATAATTATTGGCGGTGGAGTTTCAGCTAACAAAGAGCTTCAAAAAAGATTCTCAGAAAACAAAGAATTCAAGGTTTTCTTCCCTTCTTCAGGCAATGAAACGGACAATGCTTTAATGATTGCTTTAACTGGATTTTTTAAGAAACCTTTAAAAAACATCGAAGCACAACCTAATTTAAAAATATGATTCCTAAACATTATCAGCCAAACGAAAGTGAAATTTATTCTCTCTGGCAAAAACAGAATTGTTTTAATCCTGATTTTAATTTAAAAAAGAAAACTTTTTCCATGATTCTACCTCCGCCTAATGTGACTGGGGTTCTTCACTTAGGCCATGCTTTAGGTATCACCATTGAAGATATTATGGTTCGTTATCATAGAATGAAAGGATATCAAACTCTTTGGCTACCAGGAACAGACCACGCAGCTATTGCTACTCAATCCAAAGTTGAAAAGATTCTTGAAAAAGAAGAGAAAAAGACTCGTCATGATTTGGGTCGAGAAAAGTTTCTGGAAATGGTAAATGATTTTGCTAATCAAAGCCATGATACTATTGTTGAGCAGATAAAAATGATGGGTGCTTCAGTTGACTGGAGTCGAGAAGCTTACACTTTAGATTCTCAAAGAGCTAAAGCAGTTAATCAAGCTTTTCTTGAATTTTACAAAACAGGCCTTATCTACCGAGGCGTTAGAATCGTTAACTGGGATCCTAAAGGTCAAACCACTGTTTCTGACGATGAAGTTGTTTACCAAGAATCACCAGGAACCCTTTATTATTTCCGCTATTCTAAAGACTTTCCTATAGTCATTGCTACCACTAGACCAGAAACTAAATTAGGCGATACTGCTGTAGCTGTTAATCCAAATGATAAGCGTTATCAAAAATATATCGGGCAAGAATTTAAAGTAGACTTCCTTGGCTGTTCTTTAAAGATAAAAGTTGTTGCTGACAAAGAAGTTGATCCTGACTTTGGCACAGGCGCCTTGGGTGTTACTCCAGCCCATAGCTTTATTGATTGGCAGATTAGCGAAAGAAACAATTTGGAATTAAAGCAGGTAATTAATGAATACGGCAAGATAATGCCTGGTTTCAATGATTATTCTGGAATGAAAATTAATCAAGCTCGTGAGTTAATCGTTGAAAGATTAAAAGAAAACAATCTTTTAGAGAAAGAAGAATCTTTAACAATTAACATTGCTAGAGCGGAAAGAACCAATGGTGTTATAGAGCCCTTGCCTAAAGAACAATGGTTTATTGATGTTAATAAAGAATTCATCTTCCCTCACAAATCTCTCAGCTTTGTTAAAAAAGGAGAAAAAACCACCTTAAAGAAAATCATGAAAAAAGCTGTTATGAAAAAAGAAATCATGATTGTCCCTAAAAGATTTGAAAAGATATATTTTCATTGGATAGACAATTTACGTGATTGGTGCATAAGTCGACAAATTTGGTTTGGCCATCAAATACCAGCTTATTACAAAGACAATGAAATTTCTGTGGGGCACAAACCTTCAGATGAATGGACTCAGGATCCTGACACTCTTGATACTTGGTTCTCCTCTGGCCTTTGGACTTTCTCAACTTTAAATTGGCCTGACAAAACAAATGATTTAAAAAAATATCATCCAACCAGTGTTTTGGAGACAGGCTATGATATTCTTTTCTTCTGGGTAGCTAGAATGATCCTTATGACTTGCTTTCTTTTAGGAGAAATTCCCTTTAAAGTTGTTTATCTCCATGGGTTAATTCGTGACGAACAAGGACGCAAAATGAGCAAGTCTCTTGGTAACTCAATTAATCCAACTGATGTAATAAAGAATTATGGTGCTGATGCTTTAAGAATGTCATTAATCGTTGGCTCTGCTCCTGGTAATGATGTTAAAATTTCTGAAAGTAAGATAAAAGCTCAAAAACATTTTGCTAACAAAATATGGAATGCTTCCCGATACGTTCTCTTGTCTTTGCCTGAAGATAAAAAAGAGTTAAACGAAATTATCTCTAACACTGATCTTCTTGATTCAAGAAATCTTTTCTGGAAAAAAGAATTAGAAAAACATATAGAAAAGGTGACTAAGGATATAGACAATTATCGCTTTGATTTAGCAGCTGAAAAGATATACCATTATTTCTGGCATACTTTTGCTGACGTTATTATTGAAGAAAGCAAAACCCAAGAAAACAAAAAAGCTGCTTTGCAAAGCATTTACTTTCAATTAACTCAACAACTTAAATTAATTCACCCTTTCATGCCTTTCCTCACTGAAACAATATGGAAATTAATTCCCAAGAAAAAAGATGGTTTAATTATTACCGAAGAATGGCCTAAATAAGATGTTTATTTATTACTTTTCTTTCATTTTCTTTTCTTTAGTGCCTAGCTTACTCTGGCTTATCTTCTTTTTAATGGAGGACAAAAACCCTGAGCCAGGAAGAAAAATCATTAAAGCTTTTTTGTGGGGCATGATAATTTCAATTCCAGTATTAATTTTTACTCTTCCAATTAAGAAAATACTTGATTTAACCAATTTATCTGATATAGCAGTAAAAATAATCATGGTAGCTTTAGTGGCTGCCTTTCTTGAGGAATTATTTAAGTTTTTAGCTCTCCGTTATTCAATTCTTAAAAGTTCTGATTGCGATGAGCCAGTTGATTTAATGGTTTATGCTATAACTATTGGGCTTGGCTTTGCTGCTTTAGAAAACTTTTTCTTTTTAACTCCCTTAGCTCCACAAGACATGATGGCTATGGATAGTTTTCTACGTTTTGTCAGCGGAACATTTCTTCATGCTTTAGTTGGTGGAATCATGGGTTACTTTGTTGCTCTTTCAATTCTTTATTCAAAAAAAAGAACTTATTTAATAACAACTGGAGTTTTTCTGGCTATGCTCTTGCATGCTGGCTATAATTTTTCTATAATATATACAATGGTTTGGTCGGAATCAATAATTTTTGCTCCCACTATATTAATAACTCTTTTTATTGCCGTTCTTTTGTGCTTTAGCCGGCTTAAAAAAATGGCTAGTATTTGCCAAACATGATTAATAAAAACGAAGAAAAAAAATGGTTAGAAGCTGAAGGTGAATTAACTGTTGATGTTTATTCAACTGATAAGGAAATCATTATTCAATCAGCCGTTGCTGGAGTTAAATCAAAAGACCTTGATGTTTCAGTTGAAGATGACATGGTGATTATTAAAGGCAAGCGTGAAAATCCCTGCCAAAGCAAAAACGCTCTCTTTCAAGAATGTTATTGGGGGCAATTCTCAAGAAAAATCATTATCCCTGATGAAATAGATCCCTCTAGAATAGATGCCGCAGTTAAAGAAGGTATTTTAACTATTAAGATTCCTAAAATCGTTAGAGAAAAAAGTAAGGTAGAGATAAAGGAGGTAAAGTAAAAAGACACACGGATAAAACCGTGTGTCTTTTTGGTGCCCCCGAGAGGACTCGAACCTCTATCTCTTTCAAGACATGGTCCTAAGCCATGCGCGTCTTCCAATTCCGCCACGGGGGCACACATTTACTTAGTTTATAACTTGCTGCTGAGCAATCGTTTGTGATAGCCAATTAATCACTCCTTTAGCTAGAAGAGCAACCACAATTCCTATAAGGGCAGACCAAAGCATTGTTTTGGCTTTCTTTACTTGTTCATCATTACCAGCTGATGTGATAAACATAATGGCAGCAACAATAATGAAAAGAAGTGCCAAAACTATAACTAAACCAAAAACAAAATCAGTTATCCTATTGATAGCATCCCATGGATTTACATTGGGAGGAGGTGTTGGTCCAGCAAGAACGGCGAAAACTGGCAAAAGGAAGATAGAAACTAGAACAACTGCTGTAATTTTTTTATTTAAAGTCATCTTTTATTTCTTTTCTTTTAAACGACCTTTTATTAATTCTGCGGCGCAATATTAGTCTCAATTAAGTTAACTACACCTTGGGCTAAAATAATTGTCAAAAAACCAATCAAAACATACATGATTAAATCCTTAGCATGTTTTATCTGTTTTTCATTACCAGATGAAGTAATCAGCATAAGGCCAGCCCAAATTATTACTAAAGTAGCTATGGGGAAAGAAATCCAGTAGATATAATGCCATATCCTTTCAATCAACTCTTTCAATCCTCCTGTAATTGGCGGTTGGATAGTAACAGCAGAGACTCGAGTAGCAGAAAGAACTAAAAAACAAACAAATGTGCTTTTAATTATCTTCATATCTTATTCTTTCTTTTTATTTCTTTTTTGTCAACCTAGATACAGATAGCAGAAGCAATCTTATCTCCTTCAGCTAAACGCATTACTTTAACTCCTTGGGTAGCCCGAGAAAGCTTAGGAATCTTGGCTGTTTCGCTTTTAATAATATTTCCTTTCTGAGAAACAACAATTAATTCTTCCTCATTTCCTTCAAGGATTCTAGCTACAGCTAAATTGCCAACCTTTGATGTTACTTTTAACGTTTTCACACCAGAACCACCTCTTTGCTGAGGTCGATATTCTTTAATAAGGGTCTTTTTGCCATAACCATTTTCAGTTAAAACTAAAAGATAACTATTCTCATTGTTTTTCCTTAAAACATCCATGCCAACAACTCTATCGTCTTTCTTGAGACGGATCCCTCTAATACCAGAAGCAGTTCGACCCATTTCTCTAACATCTTTTTCTTTAAATCTTATTGACTGACCTTTGTAAGTGACTAAAGAAATATGATCATCGCCAGTGGTTTTGCAAACTCGATTAAGCGAATCGTTCTTTTTAAGATTAATAGCAATTAATCCAGAGCGCCTAATATTCCTGAACTCTTCTAAGGAAGTTCTTTTAACTATGCCTTTTTCAGTTGCCATAGTTAAATACTTAATACCATTCTCAGCGTCTTCCTTACTTAAAGAAAGAACTGAAAGTATTTTCTCTTGAGAAGATATTTCCAAGAAATTGTATATACCTCGGCCTCGAGCAACCCGACTTCCTTCAGGTATTTCATAAGCTGGAATTCGGAAAACTTTACCTGAGTTAGTGAAGAAGAGGAGTGAGTCATGAGTTTTAGCTTCAGCAAAATGTTCAACTAAATCGTCTTGCATTGTTTTCATGCCTAAAATACCTTTACCACCTCTCTTTTGTATCTTGTAATTAACTGGATTAATTCTTTTAATGTATCCTCCTTTAGTAATAGTGATTACTGCTTCTTCTAAAGGAATTAAGTCTTCTTCAGCAATTTCTTCTAGTTTCTGGGAATAAACTTTGGTTCTTCTTTCGTCTTTAAAAGTTTCCTTAACTGAAACAAGCTCTTTCTCAATTATTCCTTCTATCTTTTTGGGGCTCTTGAGAATAGCTGTTAATTCTTTTATCTCTTTTTCTTTTTCAGCTAATTCATCTTCAATCTTTTTTCTTTCCAGCTTGGCTAGTTGATGAAGTCTCATCTCTAAAATGGCATTGGCTTGAATCTGAGTGAGCTTGAATTCTTTAGTTAAATTAACTCGAGCATCATCTTTGTTTTTCGAGGCTTTAATTATCTTGATACACTTATCGATATTGGTTAATGCTTTAACTAATCCTCGAAGAATATGGGCTCTTTCTTCAGCCTTCTTTAAATTAAATTCAGTTCTTTTGTAAACAACCTCTTTCCTGTGATTGATGTAATGAATTAGAACTTCGGATAAGCTTAAAGTTTTAGGTTGAATACCATCAACTAAAGCTAGCATGTTAAGATGGAAAGTTTTTTGAAGATTAGTGAATTTGTAAAGACGGTTAACTATTTTCTTGGGCTGAGCTTCATTCTTTAAATCAATGACAACTCTTAATCCTTCTCTATCAGACTCATCCCTAATATCTTTTATACCCTCTATCTTCTTCTCAGAAAAAAGCTTAGCAAACTGCTCCACCATAGCTGCCTTGTTAACTTGATAAGGGATTTCAGTGATAACAATTTGCCTTTGCTTACTTTTCTCAGAGTCAATTATGTCAACTTTACCTCTAACCGTGATTGGCCCTTTGCCTTGACAATAAACTGAGATGATTTCTTTTTTGTTGTAAGCTTGGCCTCCTGTAGGAAAGTCAGGTCCTTGGACAAACTGGAACAATTCTTCAGTGCTGGCCTTAGGATTCTTAATTAAATGAACTGTAGCGTCAACAATTTCAGCTAGATTATGAGGAGGAATAGAAGTTGCCATACCTACGGCAATTCCCAAAGTTCCATTCAAAAGAAGGTTAGGCAGGGGAGCTGGAAGAACAGTTGGTTCTTTTTGACTTCCATCATAATTGTCAACTAGATTAACTGTTTCCTTGTCAATGTCTTTAAGCATTTCTTCACCAATCCGAGCCATTCTAGCTTCAGTGTATCTATAGGCGGCTGGCGGATCGGAATCGATCGAATTATGAACAAAAATTCCTGCAGCTAAAGCAAAATTATGCCATGAGTCAATCGTCAAATCATAAACATCTTCTCTTTTTTTAAGAATCTTTGTTTTAATTACTTTATGATTATATTTTCTTGCCTCCTCAACTAATCGATCAAAGTTTCCAAAGTATTGCACTGCTCTTTCTGATTTTGGTATGCAAGCGTTTGCTCTTAGAATATTATCAGGATTGTTATTCAGTTTATTAAAATCCTTGTGATGCCTAATTCGTCCAGAACTCTTTTCGTAAATCTTGTTTTGTAAATTCCATTTGTCAGCTAAATGATGAACCAATTCTTGTTTTTTCTTAAATGGCTGATAAACTGTCTCGTATCCTTTTAAATTCTTGTCTTCCCCATCGTAAAGATCTACATAGAGAGGCATTAATGAGTCATTAGGCTTTAAATCTTTAGCTTTTCTGTATTTTCCGTCTCTCAACATAAAGAGGTGATCTAGTGTAGACTTTATCTTTTCTCCATTATCTAAAGTAACTTCTATTATCTCTTCATTTTTTCTTGTTAGTCTTGGCTTTTTGATTTCCGCTATCTCAACTTCTTTGGTTTGATGGTTAAAAGCAAATGTCCAATGCTTTTTTCCTTTCTTTCTTTCTTTAATCAATTGCTCAAAGCTTAAGCTTTTTCCATCACAGAGTCTTACTTTGGTGTCTTTAGTAAAGCACCCGAAGTTTCCTTGACCATCAACTAAAGGATATCTAAAGGAAAAATCTTGAGCCATTCTAACCATGGCGTCATAAACAGAAGCATCTCCGTGAGGATGGTAACGGCCTAGAACAGAACCGATTACGTTAGCTGATTTACGAAACTTAGCATTATGCCTAAGACCATCTTCATGCATAGCATAAAGAATTCTTCTTTGAACTGGCTTTAAACCATCTCTAACATCTGGAATAGCTCTAGCGATAATAACCGACATCGCATAGTCGATATAGCTATTCTGCATTTCCTCAACAATCTCCCTGTCTTTAATGTATCCTGTATTGATAACTTCTTGTTTTTTAGCTTTAGCCATTTTATTTACAATCTAAAACTATAAATTCTGTTTCACCTTCAGCTGAAATGTCTTTCTTTTTAATACTGAACTTAGACATTTTCTCTTTACTGCCAGCACCAATTACTTTCAAGAACTCTTCCACTGTTTCTTTCTTTTCTTTGAGTCCTGGAATTTTGTAATTAATTGGAATAACTATTCTTGGCTCAATTTGAGATATGATACCAGCTGCTTCTTTGGAGTTAATGGTAGAGCCACCGCCAACAGGAGTAACAAGAATATCAACATTCCCTATCTGCTCAAGCTCTTCTGGGGAAAGTTCTTTTTCTTTTGTTTCTCCTAGATAGCAAAGAGTAATATTTTCAGCTTCAATAACAAAGATTAATTCTTCTTTCTGCTTAACGGCTTGAACAAAGACATCTTTAACCTCGTATTCTCCTGGTGAAGAAACAAGAAAATAGTCTCCTGATACATTATCAGTAGCTGTTAAAGATTTTTTGTTTGAAACTAAAAGAATATCTGCCTTAACCTTAACTGGCTTGATTCCAGTTTCTTTAGAGAAAGGATTAATAACGATTTCGACTGCATTGTTTTTTTCCTTCTGGGCAGTAATGCGCAAAAGGGAGTTGCCATGCCAAGAAATATTCATATTTTTAAATTCTTTACTACTCTATCATAACTATTGCAAAATTTCAACGATTGTTGTATTATCACTTACCATGAAAGATCTTCTTGACAAGTACAATTCAATGAAGTCCCTTAAAACCGGTGAGATTATCGAAGGCGTTGTGGTTGGCAAAAGCCGATCAGCAGTTTACCTTGATTTAGGCTGTTTTGGAACTGGCATAATTTTCGGTAAGGAATATCAAGTAGCCAAAGAGGTTTTAAGAAAAGTTAAAACTGGAGAAAAGATTTTTGCCAAAATCACTGGTCATGAAAATGATGAAGGGTATATAGAACTTTCAGCTAATGAAGCAGGCCAAGAGTTTGCTTGGAAGGAACTTCAAGAAAAGAAAGATAAAAGCGAAATAGTTAAAGTTAAAATACTTGGAGCAAACAAAGGAGGCCTTTTAACTAAAGTAATGGGTGTTCCTGCTTTCTTACCAGTGTCTCAGCTTTCATCAAAAAACTATCCTAAAGTTGAAGGCGGTGATGTTGGTAAAATCCTTAGAGAATTACAAAAGTTTATCGGACAAGAAATGGATGTTCGAGTTCTTGATTTCTCTAAAAAAGACGAGAAACTTATCGTCTCTGAAAAAATCAAGGAAGTAGAAAAAACTAAAGAGCTTCTCAAGAATTACAAAATAGGTGATGTAGTTGAAGGAGAAATCACTGGAACAGCTGACTTTGGTGCTTTCATTTCTTTTGGCGAAGGAGTTGAAGGCTTAATCCATATTTCAGAAATAGCTTGGCAGATAATTAAAGACCCTTCAGAAGTTATTAAAGAAAAAGAAAAAGTGACCGCAAAGATAATTGAAATCACTGGTGACCGAGCTTTCCTTTCTTTGAAAGCCCTCAAAGAAGACCCTTGGGACAAAATCAAAGGCAAATATGTTAAAGGCAGTGTTGTTAAAGGTAAAGTAAGTAAACTTAATCCTTTTGGAGCTTTCATTCAGATAATTTCTGATGGTGATGATGAAGATAAAGTTCAAGGCCTTTGTCATGTCTCAGAATTTGAAACAGTTGAGAAAATGAATGAAAAACTTCATTTAGATCAAGAATATCTTTTTGAAATACTCTTAATTGAACCCGAGGAGCATCGAATGATTCTTCGACTCAAAGATTAACGGAGGTTATCCTCCGTTTCTTTTTTATCTTTTTTGTGTTAAATTCAAAACGGGCCCTCGTAGCTCAATTGGATAGAGCTCCGCACTCCTAACGCGAAGATCCAGGTTCAATTCCTGGCGAGGGCACTCTAAAAAAATGACTAAAAAACTTTCAATTGAAGAAATAGCGGAAATAGCTTGCCCAGCAGTAATCACTATTAGTGGTTTCTCTCAGGATTTGCAGATAATGAAAAAGTTTGAGAACAAGATTGGTGGAGCTTCAGGCTTTCTTGTTTCTTCAGATGGATACATTGTCACTTCAAGTCATGTTGTTGCTGACCAAAAAGCTGACTACCAAGCTGTTCTTGAGCCAACCAAGAAATATCCTGTTAAAGTAATGTCTAGGGATCCGCTTAATGATATCGCTATTCTCAAGATAGATGGCGAGAAACTACCTTTCATTGAATTAGGAGATTCTTCTAAAATCAAACTAGGAGAGCAAGTAGTAGCTGTTGGCAATCCTCTTGGTGAATTCTATGACACTGTTTCAGCTGGCATAGTTTCTGGCTTGGCTCGATTAATTAATGCTCGTAACTCTTCTTTAGATAAATCAACCCGTCTTAAAGGATTAATTCAAACTGATGCTGCTATTAACCCTGGCAACTCTGGAGGGCCATTAATCAACATGCAAGGTAAAGTTATTGGCATTAACACCGCTGTGGTTTCTGGAGCTCAAAACTTAGGCTTTGCTATTCCTATCAACTACGCTAAAAAAGACTTAAAAGAAGTAATGAAATACGGGAAGATAAGGAGGCCTTTCATTGGCATTAAATACATCATCATTAACAAAGAAATCGCTGACCAAAACGATTTGCCAGTTTATCACGGAGCTTTAATTATCAGAGAAAGATTAGGCGAAGAAGCTGTTTTACCTAGTTCAGTGGCTGGAAAGTCAGGCCTCAAAGAGTTTGACATTATCCTAGAGGTTGATGGTGACAAAATTACTGAAGATAACTACCTTTCAGACATTCTGGAAAGGAAGGAAATAGGGGAAGAAATAGAACTCAAGGTTCTGCGTAAAAAAAAGATAATCAATATTTCTCTCAAGTTAGAAGAGAAAAATTAGCTTTTTTTAGATTTTTCTTGAAATGATGGGTGCCATAGGAGATTCGAACTCCTCCCTAGAATTCCACAGATTCTTGTGCGAACCACTACACCAATGGCACCATAAATTAAACTAATTCAATGATTCATTGTGGTTATGAATCAGATTGTATCACAAAAAGTAAAACTTTGAAAATTCTCTCTTTATTGAAAATTGAGAATTGATAATTGAAAATTCTCCCTATGTGCCCCCGCCAGGAATCGAACCTGGATCCGCGGCTTAGAAGGCCACTGTTTTATCCGTTAAACTACAGGGGCTGATATCCGAAAGTATATATCAAAAAAAGCTCTAAATCAAGCTAATCTGGACTTCTCTTACAACAATCTATAATTAAATGCTTTCTAAGGTTCCATGAATTGCCATAGCTTGCATAAGCCATAAACGAATCTATTGACTTAGATAATTCTTGCTGTGTCTTATTTCCAAGCTTTATTTCCTGAATCTTTTTCTTTGTTCTTCTTGAAAATCTTTTAACTGTGCTTTTTCTCAACAATTTATAATCTCCATTAATCACATAACCAAGGAAATCAATACCTTTAACTACTAGAAAAACTTCTGCTTTCTGAGGATGGAATTTTAGCTCTAGTCTATTGCTTAAAAACCCTCTTATTCTGTTCTTGAATTGATGCAGTTTTTTCTTGTCAGTATCTAAAAACAAAAAATCATCCATATAGCGGATGTAATGCTTTGCTTTTAATTCATGCTTCACAAGCTGGTCAAGCTCATTCAAGTAAATATTAGCAAAAAGCTGACTGGTTAAATTACCAATTGGGATTCCTTTAATTTGTTTCTTTCTGTTTGAACAAACTATTTCTTTAATCAGCCAAAAAGTTCTTTTATCGACAATTTTTCTTTTAATAATTTTCAAAAGAATCTCATGGTTCACACTATCAAAATATTTTGAAATGTCACACTTTAAACAATAAATCTTTGCATTTAACTCCCCCCCCCCGAGACGTTAGAGGATTGGGAACTGACTTCAAGAAATTCTCTAATCTTTTTATCGCCTTATGTGTTCCTTTCCCTTTCAAGCAAGCATAACTGTCATAGATAAATCCTTTTTCAAAAACAGGCTCAATTATTTTATGCAAGGCATTATGGACTACCCTGTCCCTAAAAGGAGCTACTGTTATTCTCCTCTTCTTGGAATCATAAATGATAAAATCACGGTAATCGCCGTGAACATACTTCTGGCTTAGTAATTCTTCTCTTAAATCTATTAAGTTTCCCTCTAGATTGTAGCTGAATTCTAAAACTTCTTTTCTGTATCTTTTTCCTTTTCTTGACCTGAGATAAGCAGAAAAAAGATTTTCAAAGGAACAGATTTTTTCAAACATTAGTATATGGCAAAATATAATGGCACCCATTAACCCGGAACAGAAACTCCTCACTTCTTCATCTTGTACTATCCCGGGATAGAGGTGCAATATTTTCCTGTATTATTCAAATAAAGAATAATACAAGAAGGAATAGAATCAGTAGTTTTCGCGGCACAGACTTGTCTCCTTAAAGATTTCGTTCGGGCCGTTTTTCTTGTATAAAAGTACCGGGCACACCGGAAGCCGATATTAGTGTTCGTGTCCGTGGCCGAATTGTTCAGATTCAGCGTGAAGACGCCGGCATTCGAACCATTGTTCCAGTTACCGCCACGCCTCCAGACACGGGCCAGGTTATGCGATTCTATCCCTTCGCTTTGTTTCACAAAGCGAGAGAAGCAGAACTTAAAAGCTCTTCTTTTCTCGTATTGCAAATTACCTGCAACTCTTTATCCATCCGCCAAGCATCTTTCCTATCTCATTAATCTTTTCCGAAGCTATTTCATACTTCCTAAGGTCTATCATTTTCAAGTCTCTACTCAAGCGAATCAAAAACCTTAGTTTATCCAGCTCTATGCTTATCTTTTTCAATAACTCTGCTTTTTTTTGATACGTATTGACCTCTATTATTTTCTCTAAAATCTCTAGAGATAAATTCTCAATATGTTGACCCAAAACAAATCTTTGAGACTTGGGAAATTTGTTCACCGTAGGGTAAAGCCAAAGAATTAAATCATATGTTTTTTCAAGTATTGGAAGTTTCATCGCTAGCATTCTTTAAACATTAGTTTCTTTTTAAGCCGTTCCCCGCGGCGCCCCACCCTTTGGAAAGGGTGGGGCGAAGAGAAGAGAAAAGAAGAGAAGAAAAAAAGACCAAAGACCAAATATCTACGCGAAACTACCGGGCACACCGGAAGCCGAGATAAGTGTTCGTGTCCGTGGCCGAATAGATCAGAAACAGCGTGAAGACGCCGGCAGACGAACCAACGCCCCAGTTACCGCCACGCCTCCAGACACGGTTGGTAGCATTATACCTGTAAAGCTGTCCAATTGAATTAGAGCTACTCCAAGAGCTGTTAGATGGTCTGAGTTGGTCGTATCTGTATGCGCCATAGTTGGTGACTGATGTCCACTGTATCCATGCTCCAGCATCTGGGGCAAGAAGGCAAGCTTCTCCAGGTTGGTTGCAGGGGTCTGCGGTTAGTTCATCTACCCAGTTCCAGACATTGCCTGAGAAGTCCCAGATGGTTTCATTGTTGGAGAGAATGTGTGTTCTTCTTTGTTCTGAGGGGGATGTGTTTCCTGTTCCATGGTAGCCGTCACTGTCATTTGTTGAGGCAGCTAGAGGATTATTTGGGGTTCCATCTGAGTGTCCTCGGTAAAGATGTCCTGAACCTACTGTGTTGGTGCTCCAGTTAGTTGATTGAGCCTCAATATTTCTGGCAATGGTCATCCATTGATTGTTGGTGATAAGAGAGGCATTGATGGCTTGGCATCTGTTTTTGGAGTTAGTCCAGCTGATACTTATCCATGGAGTATGTGCTGCCTGTGACACTGGTAGATATGTTCCTGGATTACCACATGCTCCTGTGGCTGATTCTTGGCATTTAGCCTCATACTTCATGACACAGAAGTCTTGGGTGCCATAGAGAGGATTACCTGGTACTCCTATCCAGTTGTCAGGACAATGTATCTCCTTGAGTCCT
>Ga0116204_1001108_pt1 | contig 15141 bp, 27 predicted proteins | sample LakKivwa52mmetaG_FD_94481 | JGI IMG/M metagenome (GOLD analysis project Ga0116204, IMG submission 94481) | Anoxic lake water microbial communities from Lake Kivu, Rwanda to study Microbial Dark Matter (Phase II) - Lake Kivu water 52m metaG | ecosystem: Environmental > Aquatic > Freshwater > Lake...
AACCTGATGAGAATTTCTCTCAAAAGATCAACCGTAGGATGTTCCGTGCGGGGATTGCTACCATTCTCTCCAAGTTGGCTCAGGATGGTCGTTTGTCCATCGTAGAGGACTTGGGAATTGACGGACCCAAGACTAAAGTTTTGGCAGCCAAACTCAAGGATATGGGAATCAATGATCGTGTTTTGATCGTCTCCCCTGTGGTTGATGACAATCTTTGGTTGTCTGCTCGCAATCTGCATCGTGTACTTGTTCTTGAACCGCATCAGGCAGATCCCGTGAGTCTTGTCCGTTATGACCGTGTGCTCATGACGCGTGAAGCGGTGAAGTCTTTCGAGGAGATGTACGCATGAATACCGTGATGATGAAAGAAGAGCGCTTGCTCCAGATCATCCTCGCGCCGGTGATTTCTGAGAAAGCAACAATGTTGGCGGATAAACGTGAACAGGTTGTATTCAAGGTTGCCAGCGACGCGACCCGACCTGAAATCAAAGCCGCTGTTGAGTTGCTCTTCAAGGTTCAGGTAAAGGATGTTCAAGTTGCCAATGTAAAAGGCAAGGTGAAACGTTTTGGCCGTTTCTTTGGTCGCCGTTCTGATTGGAAAAAGGCTTATGTATGTCTTAAGCCAGGTCAGGAACTTAACTTTGCTGCCGGAGAGTAATTATGCTGGTTAAAGTCAAACCAACTTCCGCTGGACGCCGCTCAGTAGTTAAGGTTGTTACGCCTGGCTTGCACAAGGGTAAGCCCTTTGCTTCACTGGTCGAAAAACAAAGCCATACTGCAGGTCGTAATAATAATGGTCATATTACTACCCGCCACATGGGCGGTGGTCATAAGCAACATTACCGACTGATCGATTTCAAGCGCAGTAAAGATGGCATTTCTGCCAAGATTGAGCGTATTGAATATGATCCGAACCGTAGCGCGCATATTGCATTGTTGTGTTACGCCGATGGCGAACGTCGTTACGTTATTGCTCATCGTGGTGCTGAAGTCGGCCAACAAATTTTGAGTGGATCTGAAGCCCCCATCAAAGCAGGAAATTGTTTGCCTCTCCGGAACATTCCGGTTGGTTCAACGATTCACTGCATCGAAATGATGCCTGGCAAGGGTGCACAGATTGCACGCTCTGCTGGTGCTTCAGTCCAACTGCTTGCACGTGAAGGTAACTACGCACAGCTTCGTTTGCGTTCCGGTGAAATCCGTAAGGTGCACATCGATTGCCGTGCAACGCTGGGTGAAGTGGGCAATGGTGAACATAGCCTCCGTTCGCTTGGTAAAGCGGGTGCAAACCGTTGGCGTGGTATTCGACCGACCGTTCGAGGTGTCGTCATGAACCCGGTTGACCATCCGCATGGTGGTGGTGAAGGTAAGACAGGTGAAGGCCGTGTACCTGTTACTCCTTGGGGCGTCCCGACTAAGGGTTACCGCACGCGTAATAACAAACGTACAGACGGCATGATTGTGCGTCGTCGTGATAAAGCCTAAGAGGTAAGAAATGGCTCGTTCAGTTAAAAAAGGCCCTTTCGTAGATGGGCATCTCATGAAGAAAGTTGCCGCAGCAGCTGCTGCTGGTGATAAGAAGCCGATCAAGACTTGGTCGCGTCGCTCAACAATTCTGCCCGATTTCATAGGCCTGACGCTTGCTGTGCATAACGGCAAACTTCATATACCGGTTTTCGTGTCGGAAAACATGGTTGGCCATAAGCTTGGCGAATTTGCATTGACCCGGACGTTCAAGGGTCACGCCGCCGACAAAAAAGCCAAGAAGAAATAAGGAGAGCTGCCATGCAAGTAACCGCAATATTACGTGGTACGCGACTTTCCTCGCAGAAAGCACGTTGGGTAGCCGACATGGTTCGCGGCAAACCCGTTGACCAGGCATTGAATATTCTGACCTTTTCGCCCCAGAAGGCCGCCTTCACCATCAAGAAGGTTCTTGAATCCGCAATTGCCAATGCTGAGCACAATGAAGGTGCCGACATTGATGAATTGTCAGTCAAGACCATTTTTGTAGACCAAGGCCCGGTACTGAAGCGCTTTACTGCGCGTGCTAAAGGTCGTGGTAACCGCATCACCAAACCCACTTGTCACATTACTGTGACTGTTGGCGACTGAAGGAAGCATATGGGACAGAAGATTCACCCGACAGGTTTTCGGCTCTCGGTTAACAAGAGCTGGACTTCTAAATGGTTTGCAAGTAGCAAGAACTTTGCAAAGACCCTGAACGAAGATATCAAGGTACGCGATTTCTTGAAGAAGAAACTTGCTCATGCTTCATTGAGTAAGGTCATCATCGAGCGTCCGGCTAAAAATGCACGTATCACTCTTTTCTCTTCTCGGCCTGGCGTCGTCATTGGAAAGAAGGGCGAAGATATTGAAAAACTGCGTCAACAACTGAACACGATGATGTCTGTTCCAGTTACGCTGAATATCGAAGAAGTGCGTAAACCTGAAACTGACGCAACACTGGTCGCACAGTCCATTGCAACGCAACTGGAAAAGCGAATCATGTTCCGTCGTGCAATGAAGCGCGCTATGCAAAATGCAATGCGTTTTGGCGCTCAAGGCATTAAGGTCATGTCAGCTGGTCGCTTGAACGGTGCCGAAATTGCTCGTACAGAATGGTATCGCGAAGGTCGTGTGCCACTTCACACACTTCGTGCTGACATCGATTACGGTACAGCAGAAGCAAATACCACATACGGAATCATCGGCATCAAGGTCTGGGTTTATAAGGGCGAGGGTACTAATGCGGGTGAAAAGGCTGCTGCAGCTCCTGAACCTGAGCGCAAGAGCCGTCGTCCTGCTCGCGCTGCGAAGGAGTCTTAATCATGTTGCAACCTTCACGTAGAAAATATCGTAAGGAACAAAAAGGTCGAAATACTGGCCTGGCTACCCGTGGCGCTAAAGTGAGCTTTGGTGAGTATGGTTTGAAAGCAATTGGACGTGGTCGCCTTACTGCCCGACAGATTGAATCTGCTCGTCGCGCTATGACTCGTCACATTAAGCGTGGTGGACGTATCTGGATCCGTATCTTCCCGGATAAGCCAATCTCGCAAAAACCAGCTGAAGTACGTATGGGTAACGGTAAAGGTAACCCGGAATACTGGGTCGCCGAGATTCAGCCCGGTAAAGTCCTGTATGAGATGGAAGGTGTGGATGAAGTGACTGCACGCGAGGCTTTCCGCTTAGCAGCTGCAAAGTTGCCTATCCCGACGACCTTCGTTTCGCGTCATTTTGGGGTATAAGATGAAAGCTAGCGAACTTCGTAGCAAAGCTGTGTCAGAGCTGAAAGATGAATTGAAAGCTCTGCTGCGCGCTCAATTCAGCTTGAGAATGCAGTTGTCAACACAGCAAACCAATAAATCACATGATCTGCGCAAAGTGCGTCGCGACATTGCTCGCGTTCACACCGTTATGCAGCAGATCAAGGCCCAACAAGCCGGTAACTGAAGGTTACGATCATGACTGAACAACAAGTAGCGAGTGTCGTACGTGCTCTGACCGGTACGGTTGTAAGCGACAAAATGAACAAGACCGTGACCGTTCTGGTTGAACGCAAGGTCAAGCATCCAATGTACGGAAAGATTATCCGTATGTCGAAGAAGTATCATGCACATGATGAAAACAATGAGTTTCACGAAGGTGATGTTGTAGTGATCGAAGAGTGCAGGCCTTTGTCGAAAACAAAAGCTTGGACAGTCTCTAAGTTAGTAGAAAAAGCGAAGCTTGTATAAAAGCACTTGCATTGATAGCAAGTAAGATGCTATAGTTTTCGTCTTTGGTTCTAGCCTGATGGCTGTGCCTAATTTAATGCGGGATTATCCCGCAATAACCCGAACGGGATCCAAAACTACCCATCAAAGTGGGTAAGTTGGAGAGAAAAATGATCCAGATGCAATCAATGTTGGACGTGGCCGACAATACCGGTGCACGTAGTGTCATGTGTATTAAGGTGCTGGGTGGCTCAAAGCGTCGCTATGCAAGCGTCGGCGATGTCATCAAGGTCACCATAAAAGATGCTGCCCCTCGTGGTCGTGTCAAGAAGGGTGATGTCTATAGCGCGGTTGTTGTTCGAACTGCAAAAGGTGTGCGTCGTCCGGATGGTTCTTTGATCAAGTTTGATCAGAATGCGGCAGTGCTTCTGAATAACAAACTAGAGCCTATTGGTACGCGTATTTTCGGGCCGGTCACGCGTGAACTTCGTTCTGAGAAGTTCATGAAAATCGTCTCGCTGGCACCTGAAGTCCTGTAAGGAAACCAAAAAATGCGCAAATTACGCAAGGGCGATGAAGTCATTGTGCTGACCGGTAAAGATAAAGGCAAGCGCGGTACTGTCTTACGCATTTTGGATTCAACCTTGGTTGTAGAAGGTGTCAATCGTGTTCGTAAGGCTGTTAAGCCGAACCCGATGCGTGGCACTCAGGGTGGTTTCCAGGATAAAGATATGCCTGTTGATATTTCTAATGTAGCGCTGTTTAACCCGGCGACGGCCAAAGGTGATCGCGTTGGCATCAAGACGCTTGAGGATGGCCGTAAGGTTCGATTCTTTAAGTCCAATGGCGAAGTAGTGGACGCGTAAGGGGTAAATCATGGCGCGCATGTTCGAGTTTTACAAAGATACGGTCGTCAAGCAGTTGACGGACAAGTTTGGGTATAAATCACCAATGCAAGTTCCTAGGATCACCAAGATCACTCTGAATATGGGTGTTGGTGAGGCTGTCGGTGATAAGAAGGTTATGGATTTTGCGGTTGGTGATATGACTAAGATTGCTGGTCAAAAGCCGCTTGTAACCAAGTCTAGAAAATCAATTGCGGGATTCAAGATCCGTGATGATTATCCGGTTGGTTGCATGGTTACTCTACGTCGTGAAAAGATGTACGAGTTTCTGGATCGCTTGATTACTGTTGCAATTCCTCGCATTCGAGATTTCCGTGGTGTGGCCGGTAAAGGCTTTGATGGTCGCGGAAATTACAATATGGGTGTCAAAGAACAAATTATCTTCCCTGAAATTGAGTACGAGAAGATAGACGCCCTTCGAGGTATGAATATTACAGTTACCACGACTGCCAAAACTGACGAAGAGGCGCGTGCGTTACTTGTTGCCTTTAAATTTCCTTTTAAGAGCTGAGGTTGAGATGGCCAAGCTTGCATTGATCAACCGTGAAGAAAAGCGTCGCAAAATGGTGAAGAAATTTGCTGCCAAGCGCGCTGAACTAAAGTCTATTTTTCAGGATTTGAACCGCAGTGAAGACGAGCGAATGGAAGCTTTGTTGAAACTACAGTCTCTTCCGCGTAATGCAAGCGAAGCTCGCCTGCGCAATCGTTGTCAGCTTACAGGTCGTCCGCGTGGCGTGTTCCGTAAGTTTGGACTTTGTCGTCATAAAATTCGTGAAGCAGCTATGCGTGGTGAAATTCCAGGTGTAGTCAAGGCTAGCTGGTAAGGGAGAACAGATATGAGTATGAGTGATCCCGTTGCCGATATGCTGACCCGCATTCGTAATGGTCAAATGGTCGAGAAGGCGTCTATCAAGATGCCATCTTCCAAGATCAAGGTTGCTATTGCGCAAGTGTTGCAGGACGAAGGCTACATTGATGGATTTGTACGCCGTGATAACAATGGTCTACCCGAGCTAGAGGTTGTGCTCAAGTATTACGCCGGTCGTCCAGTTATCGAAAAAATCGAGCGCATTTCTAAGCCTGGATTGCGTATTTACAAAGGTCGAGATGACCTGCCTCGAGTCATGAATGGCTTGGGTGTCGCTATTGTTTCTACATCTCAGGGCGTTATGACTGACCGCAAAGCTCGTTCTTTGGGGGTTGGTGGTGAAGTTCTTTGTGTGGTTGCGTGAGGATAAACTATGTCGCGCGTCGCTAAAAACCCAATTCAAGTACCTAAAGGTGTTGAGGTTCATCTTGCAAATGACAAGATATCCGTCAAGGGTCCTAAGGGTACTTTGACTCAGGCGCTTACGCCTTTTGTCTCTGTTTCTTTTGATGAAAGTCAAATCGTTGTGAGTGCTAACGGTGCTGCACGTGAAGCACAGGCTATGTCCGGTACAACCCGTGCTTTGTTGGCGAATATGGTTAACGGTGTGTCTAATGGCTTTGAGAAGAAGTTGACATTGGTCGGTGTGGGTTATCGCGCACAAGCCCAGGGCAACAAACTGAACCTTTCGTTAGGTTTCTCTCACCCGGTTGAACACGTTGTTCCTGAGGGTATTGTTGTTGAAACGCCTACTCAAACTGAGATCTTGATCAAGGGCGTTGATAAACAATTAGTCGGTCAGGTGGCTGCAGACGTTCGTTCCTATCGCAAACCCGAGCCATACAAGGGCAAGGGTGTTCGATATGCAAACGAAGTGGTGGTCATTAAAGAGACCAAGAAGAAATAATCTGGAGCGAATGCAATGGATAAGAAAACCCGCCGCCTGCGTAGGTCGCGCAAAACTCGCGCCAAAATCGCTGAGCTTGGCACGATTCGGCTTACCGTGCATCGCACGAATACGCATATTTATGCTCAACTCATTGATGCAACTGGTGGAAATGTCGTTGCAGTTGCATCCAGTCTGGAGAAAGCGTTGCGTGATCAACTGAAGCACGGTGGCAACGTTGAAGCAGCTAAATTGATTGGTCAGCGTATTGCTGAGAAGGCCAAAGTGGCTGGCATCGAGAAAGTTTCTTTTGATAGATCTGGATTTGCTTTCCATGGCAGAGTTAAAGCTCTTGCCGAAGCGGCCCGCGAAGCCGGTCTGCAGTTCTAAGCGAGAATATTATGGCGAAACCCGAACAACAGCAGGAAGATCGTGGCGATGGTTTGAAGGAGAAGATGATCTCTGTCAACCGTGTAACCAAGGTTGTCAAAGGTGGTCGAATTTTAGGCTTTGCTGCCCTGACCGTCGTCGGTGACGATGATGGTGGTATTGGTATGGGAAAAGGCAAGTCGCGTGAAGTACCTGTCGCTGTTACCAAGGCAATGGACGAAGCGCGTCGTAACTTGATCAAGGTTCCCCTCAAGAATGGCACCTTTCATCATGCCGTTGTTGGTAAGCATGGTGCATCAGTTGTGCTTATTCAGCCCGCCTCTGAAGGTACCGGCATTATTGCTGGCGGTGCCATGCGTGCAATCTTTGTAGTGATGGGCGTTCATAACGTTCTGGCCAAGTGTCTTGGTTCTACCAACCCTTACAACGTGGTTCGCGCAACGATCAATGGTTTGTCACAGATGATGACGCCTGCTGATGTCGCTGCTAAGCGCGGTAAGTCGGTCTCTGAGATTCTGGAGTAATCATGAGCGAAGCAAAGTCAATGGTAAAAGTTACGCTGGTCAAAAGCGTCATTGGTACTTTGGAGTCTCATCGTGCATGCGTGCGGGGTCTTGGTCTGGGAAAGGTTAATTCCTCACGCGTTCTGTTAGATACCCCGGCTGTTCGCGGCATGATCACCAAAGTTAATTATCTGGTTAAGGCTGAGGTTGTCTGATGAAACTGAATACCATTAAGCCTGCTGCAGGCTCTACGCATTCATCTAAGCGCCCAGGACGAGGTATTGGTTCTGGTTTGGGTAAGACGGGTGGACGTGGTCATAAAGGTCAAAAGTCACGTGCTGGCGGCTTTCATAAAGTCGGATTCGAAGGCGGACAGATGCCTATGGCGCGTCGTCTTCCTAAGCGTGGTTTCATCTCTCTGGACCGTGCCTTCAAGGCTGAAGTTCGCCTGAGTGATATCGCTGCTTTACCCGTTGATACCATTGATTTACTTGTTATCAAGCAAGCAGGATTGGTCTCTAATATGACCAAGTCTGCCAAGATTATTCTCGCGGGTGAAATTACGCGTGCAGTGACCATTACTGGTTTGTCTGTTACTGCTGGTGCCAAAGCGGCCATTGAATCGGCTGGTGGTTCTGTCGCCGTCCAAGCAGATTAATCGGTAGATATCAAATTGAGCGTCACCAACAAACTCAATAAATCCGCAAACATGGGCGACTTGAAGAGTCGTCTGTGGTTTTTGTTGGGTGCGTTGGTTGTATTCCGAATCGGGTCATTCATACCTGTTCCAGGAATAGATTCTGCTGTTCTTGAAGAATTATTTAAAGGTCAGCAGGGCGGCATACTGGGTATGCTCAACATGTTCTCCGGTGGGGCCCTTTCACGCTTTTCCATTTTTGCCTTGGGTATCATGCCGTATATCTCGGCATCCATCATCATGCAACTGATGACGGTGGTTTCTCCGACTCTAGAGGCTTTGAAGAAGGAAGGTGAGTCGGGGCGTCGTAAGATTACGCAGTACACGCGATACGGAACGGTTGTGTTGGCTACATTTCAGGCTATTGGTATTTCAATAGCCCTGGAGGGCCAAGCTGGGTTGGTATTGGATCCTGGTTTAATGTTCCGTATTACCGCGATCATTTCTCTTGTGACTGGCTCGATCTTTCTGATGTGGTTAGGTGAGCAGATTACCGAGCGAGGTTTAGGTAACGGTATTTCGATCATTATTTTTGCGGGTATTGCGGCAGGGTTGCCGTCTGCGATCGGCGGTACTTTGGAGTTGACCCGCACGGGTACCTTCTCCATTCCCCTTGTACTGATTATTTTTGCAGGTGTAATCCTGATCACTGCATTGGTCGTTTTCGTAGAACGTGGTCAACGTAAGATTCTTGTTAATTACGCTAAAAGACAGGTTGGAAATAAGGTTTACGGAGGCCAGAGCTCTCATCTGCCGCTCAAATTGAACATGGCCGGTGTTATCCCTCCTATCTTTGCCAGTTCAATCATATTGTTCCCCGCAACAATGGCCGGCATGTTCGGTGCGGGCGATGGAATGTCTTGGTTGAAAGATATTTCGGCTGCACTTTCGCCCGGTCAGCCTATCTATGTCATTTTGTACGCTCTTGCGATCATTTTCTTTTGCTTCTTCTATACCGCATTGGTTTTCAACCCACGTGAGACTGCAGACAATCTTAAGAAAAGTGGCGCTTTTGTGCCCGGTTATCGCCCTGGAGAGCAAACGGCCAGATACATCGATAAGGTTCTGACGCGTTTAACGCTTGTTGGTGCTGTTTATATTACTTTTGTTTGTTTAATCCCTGAATTCCTGATCGTTAACTGGAATGTTCCCTTCTATTTTGGTGGAACTTCTCTGTTGATTATCGTGATTGTCTCCATGGATTTTCTTGCTCAAGTACAGGCCTACATCATGACTCATCAGTATGAGTCCTTGATCAAAAAGGCCAACTTCAAAGGTGGTAATTTCATCGGTAGGTAACGTTTCTTACCGGGTTACAGCTTTTCGTTTTTGTATTATTACGTAGGTTACTACGTTACTTATTTTTTAAATTAGGAGCGAACATGCGTGTTCAAGCCTCTGTTAAGAAGATTTGCAGAAAATGCAAAATCGTGCGTCGTAAGGGTGTTGTTCGTGTGATCTGTTCAGAAGCACGACATAAGCAGCGCCAAGGATAATTGGTCTTGTCAATTGGCAAGATTGGTTGATATAATTTACAGTTTTCGATTGCTGGGGGTTGGTTAATGGCCCGTATTGCTGGGGTAAATATCCCAAATCATAAGCATGCTGTTGTCGCATTGACTGCGATTTACGGTATTGGTGTTCCACGTGCACGTGTTATTTGTGACGCAGCAGGGATTAATCGTTCAACAAAGATGAAGGATTTGTCTGATGCGGACGTTGAAAAGCTCCGCGATGGTGTGGCTAAGTTCATGGTTGAGGGTGATCTGCGTCGTGAAGTGACGATGAACATCAAACGCTTGATGGACGTAGGTTGCTATCGCGGTGTCCGACATCGTCGTGGTCTGCCTCTGCGTGGTCAACGTACCCGTACAAATGCTCGTACCCGTAAGGGACCGCGCAAGCAACAGCAAATCAAGAAGTAATTAGATTAAGTGACAGGATCACAACATGGCTAAGGCATCAGCAGCTCGCGTTCGCAAGAAAGTCAAGAAGAACGTTGCAGACGGTGTGGCGCATATTCATGCGTCATTCAATAACACCATCATCACGATTACCGATCGTCAAGGTAATGCCTTGGCTTGGGCAACCGCCGGTGGTGCTGGTTTCAAGGGCTCCCGTAAGAGCACGCCCTTCGCTGCACAGGTCGCCGCTGAAAACGCGGGCAAACTTGCACTCGAGTATGGGCTCAAGAACCTTGAAGTGCGTATCAAGGGTCCTGGTCCTGGACGTGATTCAACTGTGCGTGCCTTGAATGGCCTTGGTTACAAAATTACCAGTATTTCTGATGTGACGCCTATTCCGCATAACGGTTGCCGTCCATCCAAGAAACGTCGTATTTAAGGAGAGCAACTGTGGCTCGTAATCTAGACCCCAAATGCCGTCAGTGCCGCCGTGAAGGCGAGAAGCTCTTTCTTAAGGGCGAAAAATGCATGAGCGACAAGTGCGCGATTGAGCGTCGTAATCAGGCCCCAGGCCAACATGGTGCCAAGCAGGCGCGTTTGTCTGACTATGGTACGCAACTGCGTGAAAAGCAAAAGATCCGTCGCATTTATGGTGTTCTTGAAGGCCAATTCCGCCTGACCTATGCCGCTGCAGATCGCCGTAAGGGCGTTACTGGTGAGAACCTGCTTCAATTGCTTGAGGCTCGCCTGGACAGCGTTGCTTATCGCATGGGTTTTGGCGCTTCACGTACTGAGGCTCGCCAAGTCGTTCGTCATAATGGCATCATGGTTAACGGTCGTCGAGTCAATATTCCGTCTTACTCTGTCAAGCCTGGTGATGTGGTTGAAGTGGCTGAAAAAGCTAAATCTCATTTGCGTGTCAAGGCATCTGTTGAAGCTGCTGTAGGCCGTGGGTTCCCTGAGTGGGTTGAAGTTGATGCTAAAGCAATGAAAGGCACCTTCAAGGCTCTGCCTCAGCGTTCAGAGCTCCCGTCTACCATCAACGAACACTTGGTCATTGAGCTTTACTCCAAGTAATCGTCTGCCTCACTGAAGGAAGTACACTATGTCTAGTAATGGCGAACTGCTGAAGCCCCGTATCGTTGAGGTAAACAGCATTTCCCCCAGTCAAGCGAGAATCACGCTTGAGCCGTTTGAACGTGGTTACGGTCACACGCTTGGTAATGCATTGCGCCGTATTCTGCTTTCTTCCATGACGGGTTATGCACCTACAGAAGTGCGTATTGCCGGGGTTGTACATGAATATTCCGCTATGGATGGTGTACAGGAAGATGTGGTCGACATCCTTCTTAATTTGAAGGGCTTGGCTGTCAAGCTTAACAATCGCGATGAAGCGTTGATTTCAATCAACAAATCTGGCGAGGGTCGGGTTACTGCGGCTGATTTCCAGACCGGTCATGATGTTGAAATACTGAATCCTGATCATGTTATTGCGACGCTCACTAAGGGTGGCCAGCTTGAGATGGAAATCAAGGTTCAGAGTGGTCGTGGCTATGTGACTTCTAGTAATCGTGCATTGTCTGAAGAGTCCAAGCCTGTGGGTGTGATCATGCTTGACGCGCTTTACAGTCCAGTCAAGAAAGTCAGCTTCAGTGTAGAAAGCGCTCGTGTTGAACAGCGTACCGATATGGATAAGCTGATTCTGGAGATTGAGACGAATGGCGTTGTAGAACCTGCTGAAGCCGTACGTACCGCTGCACGTGTTTTGATTGAACAATTGTCATCGTTCGCCGACCTGAAGGGCGTTACTGCGGGTGGTGATCAACCGGCCATTATGCGTTCTGCTTCTCCGCAAGTGGATCCGATCTTGCTGCGCCCGGTGGATGAACTCGAATTGACGGTACGTTCTGCGAACTGCCTGAAAGCCGAAAACATTTATTACATTGGCGATTTGATTCAACGCACCGAAACAGAACTTCTGAAGACGCCCAATCTGGGTCGCAAGTCTTTGAATGAAATTAAGGATGTTCTGGCGGCGCGTGGCCTGACACTGGGCATGAAACTTGAGAATTGGCCCCCGAGGGGCTTGGAAAAACCCTGAACTTGGCCCTAGGCTAAGTACCGTACCGATTAAGAGGTAGAACAAAATGCGTCACCGTCTTGCCCACCGCAAACTGAACCGTACAAGCAGTCACCGTGCTGCCTTGTTGCGTAACCTGTCCAATGCGCTTCTGCAGCATGAAGCCATCAAGACCACGCTGCCCAAGGCAAAAGAGCTGCGTAAGGTTGTAGAGCCACTTATTACCTTGGGTAAAAAGCCTACGCTTGCTAATCGTCGCCTTGCTTTCGCTCGCTTGCGTGACCGTGATATGGTCGTCAAGTTGTTTGATGAACTGGGCCCTCGCTTCATGACTCGCCCAGGTGGTTATTTGCGCATTCTGAAATTCGGTTTCCGCCAAGGTGACAATGCGCCCATGGCTTATATCGAGATGGTTGATCGCACTTCTACAGAAGAACCAGTTTCCGCCGAGTAAGACTCACTTGGCTTGATGTTGTAGGTCATACTTAATGCCGGCTTATGCCGGCATTTTTCATTTTGGAATCGGACATGATAGTTTTGTTTACTGATTTCGGTACGCGTGATCCGTATCTTGGCCAGTTGAAGGTGGTACTTTCCGGCCTTTCGCCCAATGTCAGTGTTGTTGATCTGTTTCACTCAGCTCCGGATTTCAATGCCCATGCTGGTGCCCACCTTTTAGCCAATCTCACCACATTGCTTCCTCAGCAAGCCGTGATCCTTGGTGTGGTAGATCCTGGTGTTGGAAGCATCAGAAAAGCTGTAGTCGTTTACGCAGAGGGTCGTTGGTATGTGGGGCCTGACAATGGACTGTTTTCTGTATTGGCGGCTCGCGCACCTGATTTAAGGGTTTGGCAGATAAATTGGCCCGCTTCTACCCCCAGTGTCAGTTTTCATGGACGCGATATATTTGCGCCTATTGCAGCGATGATCGCAAATGGCGCGTTCCCCGAGGATCGACTCATTCCTGCTGAATCGCTCGAAGTTCAGTTTGATTCGGCAGACCTTCCACGCATCATTTATATCGACCATTACGGTAATGCATGGACTGGCATTCGTTCGGGTTTGGTTGACCAGGATACGGTCCTTAAAGTTAAGGATGCTGAACTATCCTGGCGACGCGTATTCAGCGATGCAGATAAGGGTGAAACCTTCTGGTATGTAAACAGTTCCGGTTTGGTCGAGATCGCTACAAATCGTTCGAGTGCGGCAGACTTACTCGGCTTAAAGATCGGAGATTTGGTACGGCTGGTTAAGCCACAATCTTCAAGTGTGCATTGATATCCTACATATCAGGCATGCCTGGTATGGCTTTTACGTTCCTCGGCGCTAGAACTGTTCGTTTGGAAGCAGCGTGCGCCACTGTCCCATAGGTAGTTCGCCTAGTCGGACTTGTCCGATCCGCACGCGCTTGAGGCCAACTACGTGCAGTCCGACCAACTCACACATGCGCCTGATCTGTCGTTTACGGCCTTCTCTTAGTACGAATTTCAATTGATCTTCGTTTTGCCATGACACTTGTGCAGGCCGCAATTTGCGTCCGTCCAGTTCAAGTCCATGATTCAACAAATTGAATCCTCGTTCAGTCAGTTGTCCTTCCACCCGGACGAGATATTCTTTATCGACTTCTGAATCATCGCCAATGAGTTGTTTGGCGATGCGCCCGTCCTGCGTCAGGATCAGTAATCCCGTTGAGTCGATGTCCAATCGGCCAGCGGGTGCCAGACCTTTGAGCATGCCGGGGTTGAATGTCGGCCCACCAATGTCATGCCATTGCGTTTCGGGGCGAATGAGCATGACTGCGGGTTTGTATCCAGGCTCAGGTTGTCCGGAAACGTAACCTATCGGCTTGTTCAGCAGGATGGTGACACGTTGTTGTTGTTGCTTTTGGGCTTGTTGCGCCAGATGAATTTGACAACCTGGGTCGACCCGGGTGCCAAGTTCGCTGATACGTTGGCCATCCACAAACACCAGGCCTTGTTCAATGAATGCATCTGCCTCACGCCGAGAGCAAATGCCCCGCTCTGACATGAGCTTGGATAAACGGACGCCTTCTGGAGAGGTCATTGGGGTCTCAATTGCGATGCACCCAGTCTGCCCCTAGACTGCCAAACAAGGATTCGAGGTAAGCGGGTGATTGAACGTGTTTAAGCTGTGCTTCTGCGCGCATCAGCCGGGCTTCGCACTCAGAACGCTGCGTCATGTCGCAACAGATGGTGGCTTCGCTGAGGAATTTCTTCAGGTAAGCCACCTGCTTTTCGGCCTTTGTCATGTCTCGCTGTTGTTTGATGGACAAACGCTCTTGATACCAGTCGCTGGACAACACATTTTCGCGCGTGAATAGGGCACGAATCTCCGGGTCATGCAGGTCCTTACCTTCGTACTGACCTGTTGCCATGATGTGCAGAAGGGCTTTCAAGGGTGGGCAAGCATCGTTATCTGAGTGGTCGTTGAGATAGCCCTGCGCTACTTTCTGATGCATTTCTGCGATGTGAAGAACACCATCAGCAAAGGAATCCAGATCCTGCGATTCGGGGCGCAACATGGCTTCGTCAAAGATACCGACTGGATCGTCAAAGATCTTACCCAGATATGCGTGCAAGAACCGCGCTGTGATGCGGTAACCCAGGCGGCTTGCCGGCACTTGCACGCCGTTATGGGTAAAGTCGGAGATTCTTTCTAGATGTCCACCTTCAATCAGTCGGCGCGGGTCACGTTCTGCGGGGCTGAGTCGGCACCAGATTTCGGGTATCAGGAAGCTGACATCATGATCAACTCGACGGTCAGGGCCAATGAAGCCCGCCGCAGTAGAAAAACCGTCATGTCCGCAGAGGATGAAAGAGACCAGTGCGTTGTTCAGGTCTGCGGTATAGGTCAGCGCGTTGAATGGGCCCTTGGTCAAGGCAGCTTCAGAGCCGGCGCCTGTTGTAGAGGGCGACTTGCCAGACAGGCTGGCAATGAAATCCATGAATAGTTCGGGCAATTCCTGGTAATGAACCGGGCCATACACCGCCAGCGGACGAATGCCCGGCTGGGGCGGGTTGTTGCGGCGTCCGGGCAACATGGCATCAACGACCCAATGCACGGCAGCATCGCTCGGCATGCGACGCGCCAAGCGCACCCCCATCTGGGCAATATAGCCTTCGCGCGGGGTTCTGATATCGGGGCGTTTTTGCAAGTAGCGTACGTTTGGTG
>Ga0116204_1001109_pt1 | contig 15140 bp, 10 predicted proteins | sample LakKivwa52mmetaG_FD_94481 | JGI IMG/M metagenome (GOLD analysis project Ga0116204, IMG submission 94481) | Anoxic lake water microbial communities from Lake Kivu, Rwanda to study Microbial Dark Matter (Phase II) - Lake Kivu water 52m metaG | ecosystem: Environmental > Aquatic > Freshwater > Lake...
GTCATTCCCGACCCCGATCGGGAATCCAGAAAAACACAAACCACACCCCAAGCCTCAAGCCCTTCCGTCATTCCCAACCCCCATCGGGAATCCAGGAAACACCAGACATCACCCCAATCCTCAAGACCTTCCGTCATTCCCGACTCCGATCGGGAATCCAGAAAAACACAAACCACACCCCAATCCTCAAGCCCTTCCGTCATTCCCGACCCCGATCGGGAATCCAGAAAAACACAAATCACACCCCAATCCTCAAGACCTTCCGTCATTCCCGACCCCGATCGGGAATCCAGAAAAATGATCATTAACTACATACACAGAGTTTAGGAGACACTATGAAACATCTCTTTCTGCTAACAATACTGATGCTACCGGTGCTAATCTTTGCGGCCTACCTTCAGGATCTGCCCACAGAGGTGACTGATCCTGATGGAAACACATTGCACTTGTTTGCATCTGGTGATGAATATGCCAACAGGTTACATGATGCCAATGGCTTCACAATCATGCAAAGCCCCACAAATGGTTACTATTATTATGCCGTCTTGCAGGATAATGAGCCAGTCCCCTCTTCCCACCGGGTAGGCACCAGTGACCCTGTAGCCCTCGGACTTCAACCCAATATCAATATCTCCAGAACTGCCTATAACCGCAAGGTGCAACAAATGCAAGTTCCGAGGCGATTTGCCGATCGCGGTCCCAACACCGGAACCGTCAATAACATCAATGTCTTCATCCGCTTTTCCGATCAAACCGAGTTTGAGGACTCCCGTGCTACCTATGACCTCAAGTTCAATCCAGTAGAGGATGATGCCTATTCACTCCGAAACTATTTCCGGAAGGTAAGTTATGATCAGCTTGATTATGTAACTCACCATTATCCGGTCTGTGCCAGTGATGTCAATCTTTCCTATCAGGACTCCCATCCCAGGAACTACTATGTCCCCTATAATGCCATCACTAATCCCATCGGTTATGATGGATCGGATGAACGGGCTTACAGGGAACAGACCATGCTGGCCAATGCCATTGCTTTTATAGCCAATCAGGTTCCTGCCTCCCTGAATATCGATGCCGATGACGATGGAGCTGTCGATAACGTCTGTTTCATCATCCGGGGTCCTCATACGGCCTGGGCAGATCTGTTGTGGGCGCATCGTTGGGCACTGTATTATGTAAATGCATTTATTCACGACAAGCAGGTTTGGGATTTCACCTTCCAGCCCGAAAACCACAATAACGTCAGAGTCCTGTGCCATGAGATGTTCCACAGCGTGGGAGCACCGGATCTGTATCATTACACCTTCAATGGCATTACTCCCACCGGCCCCTGGGACATTATGGAAAGCGGAATAGGTCACATGGGCATGTATATGAAGAGAAAGTATGGTGGCTGGATCCCGCAGATCCAAACCATCTCCACTCCCGGTGTCTATTCCCTCAATCCCGTGACCAGCCAGACCAATAATGTTTACCGGATAAATGGTACTTCTTCACAGGAATACTTTGTACTCGAATACCGGAAAAGAGGCAACGACATCTTTGAGCAGGGGATTCCAGGCTCCGGACTCCTCATCTACCGCATCCGCAACAACCTCGATGGCAATGCCGATGGCCCTCCGGATGAGGTCTATGTTTACCGTCCAAATGGAAACAACAATAGCAACGGCCAGATCGCAGATGCCACCTTCTCATCTGATGTCTTTAGGACTGAATTTAATAACTATACCAATCCCAGATGCTTCTACACCAATGGCAACCTGGCAGGTATATCCATCCACAGCATCGGAGAATCCGCTGAGACAATATCTTTCACGCTCTCGAATTCCAGCTCTCCATATCCCCCGGTCATCACGAACTTTACACCGGCAAATGGTTCGATCCTCACCCCTGGGGATATTACTGTCTCCTTCCAGATTGATGATCAGACCCAAACCCTGAACCCAACATCACTGTGGCTGGATGATATCCACATCGGCACTGATGCCAATCTTTTGGCCGGACAGACCTTCTATGGCACAATTCCTGCCGATCTGCTCACCCCTGGCTTTCATAACATCCGGATCCAAACCTCGAATTCCAATGGATTTGACCTGGTTCGCCAAAACAGCATCCGCATCGTGAATCCCCAGGTGCCAAACTGGTTCAGTTGGATCACTCCGGAGCCGGTTTGGGAAGCCTACGGACGTGGAGCAGTGCCAATCCAGGCAGCCGTGATCTATGATCTCGGAGATCAGGACTACAACGTAAACAAGCTCAGATTCTATCTCTCGGACAATCCCTGGGGCGATCCTGCCACACCCGGATTGATCAATGCCAAAATCAACCGCTTTGCCTCCGGAGCTATCACAGAACAGACCTTGCTTAACATTGGAAATATCAATTGCACCCTCGACGAATGGTTCGAGCTTGATATCACAGACGAGACCATCCTCAATGGCAAAATCGCCGTTATCCTGGATCTCTATGAATATCAGAGCATTATGTTCGATGTCCTTTCCCCCTGCGGTTTTAGCTGGCTCACTGAGCCAAACCGTCCCTGGACTGATGCTCTGGGAAGAGGAATTCTGGGCTCGGCTGCAATTGAACTGGAACTTCAATCCCCCTATGTGGCAAATGATGATGAGGTCATTCCTCCCACCTTGGCTTCACTCATATCATACCCCAACCCTTTCAATCCTGAAACCACCATCAACTACACAATACACTCCCCTGGCCGAACCCGTCTTTCAGTTTACAACCTGAAAGGCCAGCTCATTAACACTCTTTTCGATGGCTTCCAGGACAAGGGCATGCACAGTATAAACTTCACTGCCCGGGATAAAAATGGTAAATCCCTCAGCAGCGGAATTTATCTCCTCAAACTCGACATCCCCTCCGGACAAAGCGTGTATCGTAAAATACTGCTGAGTAAGTAGCAGAAAATATCTACATAGAGTAAAATAGTTTAGCTGCAATGGCATCCTGCATCCAGGCGATGTTTCGGGCTGCTATTGCAGCTTTTCTTTCATCCCGGCCGCGTTTGTCAAATCATTGTCTCCCTTTGAATTGTCATATCTGATTAAAATCGAAGTTTAATTCAGACTTATTGTCATGGCATTGATATGGCGTGATCATGGCGTTGTCATTGCGTAGAATTCAACGCAATGACAACGCCATGATCACGCCATATCAGCCCCATGAGAATAAGCAGGGTTTAGCATGATAGTAATGGTCTTTCAGTTGTTTTTTGGCGGAAGAATTTGAATTAGATTGACGGATATTGTAGTTATTTTTATCTGGGCATTCAGTGATAACTTGCTTAATTTCGGTTTTGAGAATAGGCATTTAAAATTGTCACTGATGAATGTCAGATTTAGGAGTGACCATGTGTCTTATGGAAGATAACCAGGACTTTCAGAGCCCTGATATTCAGCAAACTGAACCAGAATCTGTGTCCCGCAAGCTTCAACACGCCCAAAATCTGATGGCGAGAGCGCAGCGGATAGGTCATTTCGGAGTGTGGGAATGGAACCCATCCACCAATGAGGTAATCTGGTCTGATGAGATGTATAAAATCTTTGGCATTGCTCCAGGCACAGTAATCGACACAGACACCACTATCAATGCTTTTCACCCTGATGACCGTGATAAAGTCATTGAAATGACCAAAATTGCCATCCAGACTAAGAAGCCACAGGATGTTGATGCCCGGATCTTATTGCCGGATGGTTCTGTCAGATATGTTCACGGAACTGGGGAATCAGAATTGGACGAGCAGGGAAATATCCTGAGAATGTATGGTTATTACCTGGATGTCACAGATATCAGGCAGGCCTTTACCAGGATTGTTGAAACTGAAAAGTTCTATGAATCTCTTATTCGGAAAGCACCGGACGGGGTGGTGTTGATCGGTATGGACGGCCAATTCAAATACACCAGCCCCGCAGCCAGAAAGATGTTTGGATTTAGTGATACAGATATTATCCAGGTTCATCCCGATGATTATACACATCCCGAAGATCTTCCTGCAGTTCTGGCTGCATTGAGTAAGGTGATAGCCAATCCGGATTATGCTCCCACTCTGGAATACCGTTTTCGGATGAAGAGCGGAACCTATGCCTGGGTGGAAAGCACCTTTACCAATATGTTATCCGAACCCGGAGTAGAGGGTATTGTCATCAATTTCAGAAAAATCGACGATCGTAAAAAAGCGCTATTGGCCTTAAAAAAGAGTGAGGAGAAATTTTCGAAAATATTCAAATCCAGCCCTTACGCCATTGCCATTACCCGGATCGAGGATGGCGTTATAGTAGATATAAATGACGCCACCGGCAAGCTTTTTGGATTTTCTGTCGATGAGGTTATCGGAAAATCCTCCTTGTAACTGGATGTCTATTGCAATCCCGAAGACAGGTCAAACATCATCAACAAATTGAAACGAGATGGTCATGTGCATCATTATGAGTTACAATTACGCCGAAAGGATGGATCGATTTTCACTGCCCGACAGGCCTTGGATTTTATTGAATTGGACAACCAGAAAATGCTGATTTCCATATACGAGGACATCACCGAGAGTAAAATGCTGAGGGAGCAGCTGTTTGCTTCCCAAAAAATGGAAGCCATAGGTCAGCTTGCTGGAGGAATAGCTCATGATTTTAACAACCTATTGACTGTCATTTTGGGATATAGCCAGGACCTACTTATTAAGCTGAACCCGGAGGACTCCATCCATGCCGATGTGAATGAGATTGTCAAAGCCGGGAAGAGGGCTTCTAACCTTACAAAACAACTCCTCACCTTCAGCCGAAAGCAGGTTGTTATGCCCCAGGTTATAAGCATAAACCAAACCATTGAAAACATGACTGGCTTGCTGAAAAGATTGATTGGAGAGCATATCATCTTTGAAACTACTTTCAGCAAGGAAGATACATACATCAAAGCAGATCCCGGACAAATCGAACAGGTTATCCTGAACTTGGTTGTTAATGCTCGGGATGCCATGCAAAGTGGAGGTGTGCTCCAAATCCTTAGTTCTGTTTGCGAGCAAAAACACGTCTGTATCACGGTAAAAGATACAGGACACGGCATCCCCGAGGAAATCCAGGAACGCATCTTTGAACCATTCTTCTCGACGAAACCAAAGGACAAGGGCTTGGGACTGGGGTTATCCACCGTCTATGGCATAGTCGCTCAAGCTCAGGGCAAGATTTCCCTGGAAAGTAAACCCGAATCCGGAACTTCGCTTATTATCTGCTTTCCACTTACCGATGAAAAGCCTGTGCAACATACTGCCAAGATAACTGGAAAGGTCCTGGCAGGAAACAACGAACAGGTGATGATCGTCGAAGACGAGGAAGCTGTTGGCAGATATATCTGCAAAATGGTGAAGAACTTGGGTTATCAACCTACCTTGTATCTGCTTGCCACCGATGCACTGAAAGCTGTCCAGGACGGCTTCAAACCCGATTTTGTGCTTACCGATATCGTGATGCCAGGCATGAATGGCAAAGAGTTGTTTGACGAGCTAAGACATATAAATCCTCAACAAAAAGTCATGTTCATGTCCGGTTTCACAGATGATGCCATTATGCAACATGGGGTTTTGATGGAAGGAATGCCATTTATAAACAAGCCATGTGAAACAAGCGATCTGGCCATAAAGATAAGACAACTTCTGGATACTGGTTCCGTAAATCAAAGACGGCATCTGGCTGTATTGATGATAGATGACGATTCTGATATCTGTATGCTCTACAAGCGTCAATTTGAAAAGTCGGGTCACACCTTCTATGAAGCCAATAATTATGAGGAGGCCTTGCAGGTACTCCAGGCATCCTCTGTTGATTGCCTTGTTGTGGATTACAATCTGATTACTATGAATGGGATTGAGGTGATACAAAAGCTCAGAAAAATCGGTTATGACCAGCCAGCTATTCTAAACAGCGGTGCAGTTGGAGGGACGATCGTAGAAGAAGCCGCTTCCCTGAGCAGTTGCATGGTAATGGAAAAAACCTTCGATATCAAGGCTTCGATAGAGGCAATAGAAAAATTCATGAATATCATCTAATGTCAGAAAATAGCTGGTATCTCTCCTGGGCTGAAATAACAGGTATTTGTTGAACATCACCCATACATCTATTTTTTTTTGAATTGAGCATCAGTTTCAATATCGAGTTGCTGCTTGAAGTCCAAGTCTTGTATTCTTCCATGCAAAGCCCAAGCTGCCAATAAACTCTTTGCTATATATATAGTTACGCTGGCAGCTTGAACTTTATGGTGCTATAATGGGTGTTTTGGTCAAATATACTTATTGATCTTGCCTTCTACCAGGGCTTTGATCTCATTCATTCTGGTTTCGGTCTCGGCTTCAAAGCGGAGGACCAGAACCGGGGTGGTATTTGAGGCACGGACCAAGCCCCAGCCATCCTTGAAGGTGATACGGGCACCGTCGATGTCGTTGACATCATAGTTCTCGGCTTTGAATTCATCACAGACCTTTTGGACAACATCGAATTTCCGGTCATCGGCGCATTTGATGTGAAGTTCGGGAGTGTTATACATCCTGGGCTGATCTGCCAGAAAAGTGCTAACGGGCTTATCTGTTTTGGACATCACTTCGATGAAACGGGCACTCACATAGATGGCATCGTCAAAACCAAGATAGCGGTCTCCCAAAAATACATGTCCGGACATCTCTCCGGCAAAATCCACACCCTCTTCTTTCATTTTCATTTTGATATTGGCGTGGCCGGTTTTATACATCATGGGGACGCCACCACAAGCAGCGATGTCATCATAGAGGTTCTTGGAGCATTTGACGTCGGCAATGATCTTGCGTCCGGGATTGGTTTTCAGATAATCACGAGCAAGGATATTGAGGATTTGATCTCCAAAAAGCATTTTGCCTTTTTCGTCCACAACTCCGATCCTATCGGAGTCACCATCCAGACCAATGCCAACCTCATATTCTGCAGCGACAACAGCCCTGGCAAGATCGACCATGTTTTTCTCAACTGTGGGATCAGGATGATGATTGGGGAAGTCCCCATCCGGCTCGCAATACATTTCGATAACTTCACAGCCAAGACGGCGCAGAATACCCGGAAGGTAGGGACCTCCCATGCCATTTCCACCATCTACTATCACAGAAACAGGTCTTTCCAGATGGATGCCCTGAACAACGTAATCCATATATTCCTGATCCATTCCGCTGAACTTGGAGTAGGAACCGGAACCGGTTTCGAATTCACCTTTTTGGATAATGCCAAGGACTTTCTGGAGTTCATCAGCATAGACACTGCCCAGCCCAAGATTGAGCTTTATCCCATTGTATTGGGAGGGATTGTGACTGGCTGTGATCATGGCACCGCCATCTGTTTTGAGTTTCCAGATGGCAAAATACAAAATCGGAGTGGCAGTGATCCCGATATCGATGACCTCACAACCGGATTCGATCAAGCCTTTGGAAAACTGCTCCATGAAACCAATGGTGCTCTTTCGGGCATCACCACCCATGACGACTGATTTCTTTCCTTTTTGGCGAAGATAGGTGCCAAAGCCCTTTCCGATCAGAAACAGGGATTCATCCGTGAGGTCGTCTCCAACGATCCCTCTGATATCATATTGCCTGAAAATTTGGGGATTGATCATAAATTCCTCTCTTATATTTAGTTAATAGGTAATAGCGTAGAGCGTAGAGCGTAGAGCGTAGGGCGTAGGGCGTAGGGCGTAGGGCGCAGAGCGTAGAGCGTAGAGCGTAGAGCGTAGAGCGTAGGGCGCAGAGCTAAGGGGTGGGGCGTGGAAATCATTCTACTGAAAAGAGATCCTGTAATGTGGGAAGCATTTTCCTGAGAGCAATGGCACGATGAGACAGGGTGTTCTTCTCGTGGATATCCATTTCGGCATAGGTCTTGCCGGTTCCATCTACTTCAAATACAGCATCATAGCCGAAGCCCTTTTCGCCTTTTTCCTCGTAAGTGATAGTACCGGAAACTGAACCCAACTGAGTGGAAAGAATTCCATCCGGACTCGCCAATGCCATGACTGTTTTGAAATCTGCTTGGCGCAATGGATTTGAACCGAGTTCTTTGATTAGTTTGAGTCGGTTGTCCCGATAAGTGCATCCCTCCCCGGCAAACCTGGCAGCGAATACACCCGGAGCACCATTCAGGGCCTCAACAAACAATCCGGTATCATCTGCCAGGCAGAAGTGTCCGGTTGCAACTGCTGTCTCAAGGGCCTTTTTCATAGCATTGCCCTCGATTGTATCCCTATCCTCGATCACTGGAGCAAGATCGGGAAAATCATTGGCAGATAAGACTATAACAGGCAGTGGACTTAGAATTGCACCTATCTCTTTGAGTTTGTCCTTGTTGTTGGAAGCCACTACCAGGATCTGTTTTTCCTGCATACTCATGCCCTCTGAGAGAGCCAGTCCTTGATCCTGGCATATATGTTCTTGTTCATAAATTTCTCGGCTGTGGCAGCGATCTTTTGCATCAGGGCAAGCACATCTGTCTCACCACTCCAGTTATCGATCAGGATTTTGTTGTCGATCTGATTAAGGACAATATTGAGACCCAAAACCACCAGAACCAGATCATCCAAATAACCAATAACAGGAATAAAATCCGGAATTATATCTATGGGCATTATCACATAAGATAATATGGCGCCAACAATTAGCTTGGTTTTGGATGGAACTCTCTTATCAGTTGCCAGCCGGCACAGAAGAATGAAGAAATCTGGTAATGAAAAGAGGTATTCACTTAGTTTTCCTCCCAGTTTTCCACCTTTGAGGTCGGTCCATTTCTTGGCTTTTGAGCGCAGGTCTTCATAGAACTTTAGCTTTGGTTCATCGAGATCGATGATCTTTTCCTGATTGGCCTTTTGTTCTTCTTCACTCATTTCCTTGGGTGTAACAATTTCTTCAGTCATAGCTTACTCCTTTCCAGATCATCAGTTGATGATGTATTTATCTGCATAAGATCTTCAACAAAAGATCGATAATAATATGATGATAGATTTTATTAACAGTTATTTGCCTTACCGGCTGCGAAGGGATTGAGAGTCTTTTTCTTGACTGGCTCTTCATGCGGGATCAGGCAGAGGAACTTGAGAGTGCTATCCCCGGCATTGCGAAACTGATGCATGAGACCAGGATCCACATAGATAAAATCCTGGGCAGAAAAAGCCATTTCACCCCGTTCGGTAACAAAACTGCCCTTACCCTCAACGCACCAGATCTCATGCTCCCAATCGTGTTTATGATATGGGGTATAACCCCCTGGTTCCACTTCGAACATCCGCATCGCAAAGTTTGGTGCTCCATCCTTTTGGGCAATCAGCCAACGGATTTTGACCTTGTCCGAACCCTCAGCATAGACGGGCTCGAGTTCGACCTCATCAAAATGTGATAATTTCATTTTATCTCCTGTATTTCAAACTGAACTTGATTTTTGTTTCCTATTTACAGACATAATAATCTGATCCGATTGAAAGAAAAGCATTTTTAATATGGTTCCTCATATTCGTCAACCCGCGCGAACTGCCAGGATAAAAGATAACGCTCCAGCAGCACAACCACTCCATACAACAAAATGGACAGGCCAACGATCGTAAAAATCAAAGCGAAAACATGATCTGTCCGGAAGGACTTTGCAGCCCTGGTCATATAAATCCCAAGCCCGGCATAACCACCCAGCCATTCTCCAATCACGGCTCCCATCACACTGTAGGTTGCCGAAAGTTTTAATCCCGTAAAGAGATTGGGCAGCGATGCAGGCATTTTCAGGTGGCGGAAGATCTTCCAGTTTGTTGCTCCCATCGATCTGAGCAATCTGATCTGTTCCGGCAATACCTGACGAAACCCATCATATAGGTTGAGTGCAATGGGGAAAAAGCAGATCAGGATCACGGCAAAGATCTTGGCCGAGATGCCATAACCAAACCAGATGATCAGCAGGGGTGCAATGGCAATAATTGGAACTGTCTGAGATACTATCAGATATGGATATATGATCTGTCTGAATGGTTTTGATACATCCATCAGGATTGCAGTAAAAATCCCGATAACGAGAGATAGTCCCAAGCCGGCCAACGATGCCATAATTGTATATTTTAGATGGAACCACAGGAGTTCATAATGCTCGAAGAACACCCGCAGAACTGCCAGGGGCGAAGGTAAGATCCAAAATGCAACCTGAAAACCAGCCACAAAGAAATGCCAGATCAAAAGCAGAAGTATCAGGAAGCCAAATGGTAACAGGATATCGTTCCCGGGCTTTTTCATTACTCGCCTATGATCCTGATCTCTTCTTCGAGCTCCACTGCAAATCTATCAAACACGGTCTTTTTGACGTGTTCGATCAGGCACAGAACATCCTTTGCAGTGGCTGAACCAAGATTGACAATGAACCCGCAATGCTTATCCGAAATGGCTGCATCGCCAATGCGAAATCCGCGCAAGCCACAATCGTCTATGAGCTTACCTGTGAAGTGACCGGTGGGTCGTTTGAACACTGATCCGGCACTGGGGAGATCAGTTGGTTGTTTGGATTTGCGTTTTTGATCCAGATCGTCCATTTTGGCTCTGATTTCTTCAATTGATTGGGGGACAAGGGAAAAGATGCTGTATAGATGGATGAATCCGGGAATACTGATCAGGTTTTTGGGGGCAAGATCTGTCTCAAAGGAAGTGGTCATTGGATTCATTTGTTTTTGAAAGATGCTTTTCCGATATGAGAACTGGTGTTGTTCATTATCGAATTTCACTATCTCCAGGGGAAAGGGATAATCAAAAAGCATTCTCATCACTCTTGCTTTCTGGCTGGGAGATATTGCAGTGCTGAGGGAAAGGACATCACGGATCTCACCATCATATGCACCGGCATTCATGGTAACTGCTCCACCCACCGAACCGGGAATTCCGGATGCAAATTCAAGCCCGGACAAGCCCTCGGAGCAGGCAAACTCACAAAGGTCTTTGAGAACTACACCACACTCTGCATAGATCTGATTTCCAAATCGCTTCATCTTGTTCAAGCGCTCTGTGGATATAACCACCCCCCTGATCCCATTGTCGCCAACCAGTAGGTTCGAGCCCCTGCCCAGGATCATGAAGGGATAGTTAAAATGACATGCAAATTCAATGATCAGGGCAAGCGTGAAATAATCATCCGGACGGCAGAAGACATCCGCCTTTCCCCCGATTTTGAAACTCGTGTGCTGGTGCATTGGTTCATCGAATACAATGACAGAACTCTGCAACAGGTCTGGTAAACAGGTTTTTACATCCTTGTAAATTATTTTATCCAGTTTCAATCATCCGTCCTGTTTGCCTGGCCGGGTGCAAAGAAACCGGCTATTTCCGTGATCAACTGATGTTCGTTTTGGGTCTCAATGCACCTGGCGGGAAGCACCATCTTGAAGAATTCACCATATCGCTTTTTTGAAACCCTGGAATCCAGAATCAGGACTATACCCCGGTCGGTCTTGCTTCGTATCAGGCGTCCAAATCCCTGTCTGAGTTTGAGCAGTGCATTAGGCAGCATGAAGTGCATGAAGGAATCCCGGTTTTCCCGATCCAGCTTTTCGATCAGGGCTTCGATGAGAGGCTCTGAGGGCGGTTGGAAGGGCAGTTTGAACAGAATGAGCAGTGAGAGGGAATCACCCTGAATATCAACCCCTTCCCAGAAAGAATTGGTGCCAAGCAGAACCCCATTATTGCTTTTCCTGAATTCCTTCAGGATCGAAGACCTGCTCCCTCCTTTGCCCTGTGCAAAGAAGGGTCTTTTTTTGTGATAAAGCAGATCTCCAAGATGGTCATAGACGGCATTGAGGTCTTTGTAGGAAGTGAACAAAAGCATCGTCCCGATATTGGTTGCCTCGATCAAGGAGTAGATGACCGAAAGCACCTGAGGCATAAAAAATCTATCTTTGTGTTCTGGCAAATAACTGGATATCAAAAGTTTGGCCTGAGTTGTGTAATTAAATGGTGATTCCACTATTGCCTCAACCAACACCTTCTCTTCCAGCAGATCGAGCCCGCTCTGATGGTTGAAATACTTGAATGACTCCCGGATGGATAAAGTGGCAGAAGTAAAGACCACGCAGGGAACGCTTTTGTATAAAAGGTTGTTGAGATGTGTATTTACCTCCACGGGTGCATAACAAAAAGAGGCAGCGGGAATGTTCCTGTCGGTCTTTTGCTGGTTTTCAATCCACAAGGCATAATTATCCAGATCGGGATTGGCAAAGCTGATGAACATGCCTTCTGTTTCAGCAGCCCGGTTGACATAACCCTTGATCGTGTCCACTATGACTTCATAATTGGGAACAAGCTGACTGTTCAATCCGTTAAAGACATTTTGCAAGGCCCAAAGATCCTTGCAAAGCCCCTTCCATAATCCCAGGATCTGGGTTGTGAGATCCACAATCACAGGATGCTGATGCATCTCCTTAATCCGCAGTTTTCCATAGCTTTCGGCAGCTTCACACTCTGCACTTGCATAGTTGAAAAGTTTGGTAACCGGAGACCTGAGTTCCTCGACAGTGCTTTCCAGTTTGTTACAAAGCATGGCAATATGTTCTTTTTCGGCGTCTGAGACCAGGCTCTTGGACAGGGTGGAAAGCAATTGAGCCAAATATCCGGTATGCTTTCTTTTGGCACTCGAGGCAAGCTGGTTGAAGAGGTGGATGGTATCGGCATAGCCCAGTTCAAAGCCAAAATGCCTGCCGGCTGATGCCATGAGGTTGTGTGCCTCATCAATGATCAGGTAATCATATTCCCCCAGGGTTGTGTGCTCCATCTGGAGGTCTGCCAGCAGCAATGAATGATTGGTCACACAGAGCGAAGCCTTCTCGATCTCCTTGCGAAGCCGCATCACGAAACAGATCGAGGCATGCTTGCAATTCCGCCCCAAACAATTGAACCGATCGGAGCAGATCTTGCGCCATAAGATGCGGTGACGACCACTATCGAATGATGAATTTTCGGAAACATCCCCAGTGTTGGTTTGGCTATACCATACCTTGAGATACATCATTGCCTGGGCTTCATAGGGTGAGATACCACGCCCTGACTCGTGGATCATATCCTCCCAGCGGCGTTGACAGATATAATTGTCTCGGCCTTTGACAAGAACTGCCTTAAACGGAACCGGCAGGATATCTTTTAGAAGGGGAAGATCCTTATGAAACAACTGCTCCTGAAGATTCTTGGTATTCGTCGAGACGATGGTTTTCTTTTTTTCACGATGGGCAAATATAAGCGCGGGAACAAGATATGCAAATGACTTTCCGACTCCGGTTCCGGCCTCGACCACGAGGTAATTCTTTTCTTTGAGTGCTTCGATGACCCGGAAGGCCATATCAAGCTGTCCAGCCCGGTATTCAAACTGCTCAAATGCCTGGGCAAAAAGACCATCCTCTCCAAAGATTTGTTGCATGGACATTTGAGCGCTTGCATGGATTTTATTACCAACCGCCCCTTCCCCATTGCTGATGATCAGATTGTTTATCTCATTGACGATCTTGTTGGTTTTGGTTCCCAGCAGGGCATTCTTTCTCTGGTAGGAGCAGATCATATCGAGGTAGCGGTCGTTGGAATTATCCAGATTGGCTTGTCTCGCCAGAGCCAGAAGCTGCGAATTCAGAGACAGGGAAATGTTTTCCACAGCATAGTTGGTGAGGTGAATCAGCAGTTCTCCGGTTGCTTTGGCATCTGCATCGGCCCGGTGTGCATTTTCCAGGGAAACATCGAAAAACTCGGTGAGGGTGCTTAGTTTGTGATCATTCAGATATGGCAGATAGTATCTGCTGAGATCGGCAGTATCATAAGAATGGTTGGAAAGGGGGATATCCTTTCCCAGAGTAAGATAATGATTGATGAATCCCAGATCGAAGGAGATGTTATGACCCACCAGGATAGCTCCGGAAATAAACTCTCGGAATCTAGAGAGAGCAATTCCCACCTGTGGTGCTTGTTTCAGATCATCCGGACTGATATGAGTCAAATACTCTATAAACTTGGGTAGCTTGCCATGAGGACGGACAAAGGTATCGAACCGAGCGGTCTCAACCCCATCCTGAAAGCGGATGGCAGCGATCTCGATGATCTCGTCGTTACGATAGTCCAGACCGGTGGTCTCAATATCGATGGCTACAAATGACAGGTCTTTGATTATGCTCATGTTGCTTTATAATTATTGAAACTCAGAGATTTTAAGTTTTGAAGCATTGGAGTATTGAAGTTTTCTTCATTCCAGAGATAATGGGAATCCAGACAATTCCCCTGGGTTCCCGATCAAGCTGGGAACGATGAGAGAGAAAACTGGCTTCCAGATCGGTGCTCTTAATTACGAAGGAAATCCTCAATCATCCTCACGATAAAGATTATAGCGTTTGAGCTTTTTGATCAAGCCCTGTCTGGACAATCCGAGATCCCTTGCTGCCTGACTTTGGTTCCAGTCATATTGCATTAGGGTGTCCAGAATGAGTTTTCTTTCCAGTTCCTCGGTTGCTTCCTTCAGAGTACTCCGCTTGGTCAGGAGATTGATGGTCTGGGTATTTTCCATGAACCGGCAAACTTCTTCCGAAAAATCGGATGGATTGATGAAAGCACCATCTTCCACCAGAGTAACTGCCCGTTCAATCTCATTCTCAAGTTGACGAACGTTTCCCGGCCAGTCATATTTTTCCAGGAGATGCATCGCGTCGTCGATTATACCAGCAACGTTCTTGTTTATCCGCTTGTTATATTTATCGAGGAAGTGGATCGCCAAAAGCGAAATATCACCAGGACGGCTCTTCAGGGGTGGAACCTCGATCTTGATCACATTCAAGCGGTAATAAAGATCCAGGCGGAAGTTACCGGATTTGACCCTCTCCAGCAACGATACATTGGTGGCACAGATAACCCGGACATTGACCTTGTCGGTTTTGGTAGCTCCCACTCTTTTGATCTCTCCTTCCTGCAGAAAACGCAGGAGTTTTGCTTGAGTGGATTGGGAGATATCTGCAATCTCATCCAGGAAGAAAGTGCCCCCATCTGCAATCTCAAAGAGGCCCTTCTTGTCATAGGCAGCTCCGGTAAAAGATCCCTTCACATGACCAAACAGCTCACTTTCGAGCAAGGTCTCCGGCAAAGCCCCACA
>Ga0116204_1001110_pt1 | contig 15128 bp, 13 predicted proteins | sample LakKivwa52mmetaG_FD_94481 | JGI IMG/M metagenome (GOLD analysis project Ga0116204, IMG submission 94481) | Anoxic lake water microbial communities from Lake Kivu, Rwanda to study Microbial Dark Matter (Phase II) - Lake Kivu water 52m metaG | ecosystem: Environmental > Aquatic > Freshwater > Lake...
GCGTAGGATTCATCCAGCATCCGGCGGCCGAACAAATCGGCGAAGAATTGGTGAAAGACCGGAAAACGGCGGCAAAGATCGGAAAAATCGTCATGGTTGAGCAGATAAAGACTGGCATCGGTTTCCACCTTGACCGAGCGGATGGCCGTGGCCGCGTTCATCAGGATGGAAATGCCACCGAAGATCTCCCCTGCCCCGATCCGGGTACTCAGCGCCGTTTCCGCTTCCTTTTCGTAAAACATCTCCAAAACGCCGGTTTTGACAACATAGACCTGGTCCAACAGCGTTTTGCCCTGAACCGCCAGCACCGTGCCCTTGCCGTGCTGCACGAGCCGCAAACGCTCGGCGATGCGACGGATTTGCGCCGCCGGCAAAGAGGCGAAGGGCTCGATACCCTTCAGAAACAATTCGGTGGAATGTGGCATGTGGCACCAATAAGGATAGGCTGTTGCTGGCTCTAAAAAAAGATTCACCACGGAGACACGGAGGACACTGGGAACAAATTGATTTATTTAATAAATGCTTATCCCGTGGTGAACGAATCAGGGCATGCTCTTTTGGCATTTTGGGTTTTGGCTCTGCCGCGATAAGTTTCTGTTTCTCCGAGAGACAGTTTCTTTTTGCTTTCGGCTTGTCCGGGTTGGGGTATATCCGCATCGGTGGTGCATTACAACACCCTGCGGAGAAGGCCATCTTTTAACACCGGCACGTTAAAATTGATCAACAGCCCCACTTTCCATCCACCCAGCTTCAGATAAGTCAGCAATTGTGCTTCATGAATGGGTTCTATTCTTGCCACGGCTTTGATTTCCAGCACCACCGCATTTGCAACCAGAAGATCGATGCGGTATCCGCATTCCAGCGATATCCCCTTGTAGGCTACTGGCAAGGGGTATTGACAAGCGAAAGGGATTGAATGCGCCTTCAATTCGATTCCAAGACACGCTTCATAAACGGATTCCAGCAAACCCGGCCCCAATGACCGGTGGACTTCAATGCTTGCACCGATGATCTGCTCGGTCAACCTTTCCATCTCAAGTGTCATCGGTTCTCCTTGTTACAGTCTATCACGATCTCATTCTGTAATCACCGTCCTACTATCCCCTAAATGATTCGCAGGCTGCGAAGATTGCATGAAGAACATTATCACCACGGAGACACGGAGCTCACGGAGATTAAATTACAATATCATTTTTTATATTCCGATTCCGATACCGACCCCGAAAAAACGCTTTGGCTCCGGCTCGTCCGGGTTGGGATAGTAGTACAGAAAAAAAACCTGTTTTAATTGGTTATTCTCCGTGTGCTCCGTGTCTCCGTGGTGGAACAATCCCTTGTCATTTTTCGGTTTGCCGTCCTCTTAGCTCAGCCTTCAGTCTCCAGCCTGCCCTTCTAGTATTTCAGCCGCGCATAGTAGGTCTTGCGCGAGGCCGCCACTGCATCGCGCAAGGTGACAATCCCGTTTTGGGCCAACAGGGGGATCATTTTAAGAAAAATCTCCCCGGTCACCAAGGCATCGCCAAGAGCCGTGTGCCGGCCCACGATGCTCACCCCCAACAATCGGGCCAGGGCTTCCAGGCGGTGGTCGCCATGGGCCGGATGAATCACTGCCGACAACAACAAGGTATCCAGCACCGGGTTGACAAAGGCCACGCCGCTGGCTTTTTCCTTCATCTGAAGCATGCGCATGTCAAAGGCCACGTTGTGGCCGACCAGGATCGTATCGGCGACAAACTGGCGGAAACGGCCCAGCACCGTTTCAATCGGGGGTTGGCCCAGGAGCATTTCCCCGGTGATGCCGTGAAAGCGGGTGGAGGCCGCGGGAACGGCACGCCGTGGATCCACGAATTGATCAAAAACCTCCTCACGCAGCAACCGCCCATTGACCACACGCACGGCACCGATGGAAATGATCTCGTCGTTTTGAGTATCCAGTCCGGTGGTCTCGGTGTCAAAAACCGTATAGCTCAACGCGTTAAGGGACTGCAGACCCACTTGCGGGGCTTGCCCCGGCCGGTTGAACAGATCGAAGTCGTAAAACTCGGGACGGCTCTGGGGCAATATGGCCGGATTGCGGACGACCTCTTGGTCCGGGGTGGCGGTGGTTGGCAAGAGCACCCGTAAAAAAGACCATGGCGGCCTGTCCCCGAGTCGGCCGGACCAACATTCGCTGCCGTGAAAGGCCAGGATTTGGGCCATGGTTAAGTCCAAGGGATGGTTTTGGACGGCAAGACGCTGATCGGTCCAGCGCCTTATCGTCTCTATGGGGATCGGTGGCCCCGGCCACATCAGGTCAAGGGCTCCCAGAGGGGTATTCCACTCGAAATCATAACCGAAGCGATCCTGGCCGGTTTCTTGACGCAGGCGATCGAGCAACGCCAGCAGGGTCATCAACATGCTGTAATTTTCAAGATATACCCATCCGGAACCGGTGACGTGACCGGCAGGATCCATTCCGATATCAAGTTTTTCCCTGGCCCACTGGGTCAGGGTCAGTGCCAGGTCGGCAAAGGGCATCGGCAACCGGGGCCATCGGCCAAGCAACTGGTGCTGGTCGCAGGCCTCGCTTGCCGCAATGGTTTGTCCCAACTTGATGGTCTGCCCATGGATGATGCGGTGGAAATGGTCGCGCTGCCCATCCTGCATGGATGGATAGGCGAGCAAGGCTTCGATGGCCGCGCGGATACCTGCCAGCGCGTCGCGGATCTGCCGGATCTGGTGCCGTTGGCGCTCGCCTTTTTCAAGGTCTTTTTCCAAATCCTGGGAAATGTCGTTGAGAAGCAGAATCAGGCCGCTGAACCGGTGGCGATGGTCAAGTACCGGTACCGCCTCCACCCGGATCAATTTGCCATGGCGGCTTTGAACGGCAAAGGGCACGGACACGTCGGTGCTGTTGCGGGCCAGGCGCTGGGAAACGGCCTCGATCGCATAGGTGATACATTGGCGTTCGATCACCCCGAACACCGATCGGCCCAAACCGATGTAGCTTTGGTCTTCGCCGCCCCCCTCGTCGCGGTTGCCGACCAGCAAGGTGACGGCCAGGGGGTTGTAGAGCAGTATCCGGCCTTCGGTGTTGCAGATCAACACGCCCTGGGGCAGTTCGGCCACAATGGCCGCCAGGATGTTTTTTTCGCTTTCCGCCTCGGCTTTGGCCTGACAGATGCGATCGTCCACCTGGTCCCGGCTTTGTTGGCAGGATTCGGCCAGGGTATTGATGGCTGATGCCAAACGCTGAATGTCGCGGTTTCCATCCATCTGGATCCGATGGGAGGGATTGGCCGTCTGGATCAGGGTGGTTTCTTCCACAAGTTGGCCGACGGGCAAAATCAGGTGACGCCAGATGGTTTCCACTGCCAACAGGCCCATGCCGATGAACACCAGTGCCGCAGCAAAAAAATAGCCGGGATGGGCACCAAGGATTTCCAGAACGAAAACCGCCTCGGACGGGTCCAGTTCCCGCCAAAGCAACAGGGACAGCCCGGCCAAGGTGGCAAGGGGCAGGAGGAAAAATCCGGCGGCCGCCCACCGGAATCGGTGTTTCAGGGCCATGGCCGACCCCGGCACGGAACCAGGATAAAGGATAATGGATGAAGGATGTTCGAAAGGATGAAGGATAAAGGATAAAGGATAAGGGATAAAAAATGAGAGATGAAATTTTTCATTCAATTTCAGCTATAAGCGTCCAATAGCCGCCGGACCGTAGCCAGGACCTCGGCGTTGGCAAACGGCTTGACGATATACGCATCGGCACCCATGGCCAACCCCTTGTCCATGTCGATTTGCCGGCCCATGGCCGTGAGAAAGACGATACGGGTGTTGCGGGACCCAGGATGGGCCCGCAGGGCCTGGCAGATCTGAAACCCGTCGATATCGGGCAGCATGATGTCCAGCAGGATCAGGTCCGGCGTAAAATGGTCCAATGCCGCCAGGGCCTGGTCCCCGCAATCGGCGGTGGCCACCGTATAACCGCTTTGCTCCATCAAAAAACGCAGAGGCACGACGATGCCCGGTTCGTCGTCGACCACCAGAATGTTATGGCCCATGGGTCTGTTTATCCAAAAGTGGGACGAACGACGATCTCGATAAAAAAATAGACCACCGTTGTAATGAAAAGCAAAAAGCAGGCCATGCCAAACATGCGGTTGCGCTTGTGGGCGGCCTTTGCCTTGTCGTCGTAGAAAAGCTGCTGACCGCAGTTCAGGCACCAGGCGTGAGCCTTTTTGACCTCGACCGTCTTGCCGCACTGGCAGATGAGGGATTTGGGAACACGTTCCATGAAGCGAGCTCCTTTGGGGGAAAGATGAGGACAGTGGGACCAAGTTACCAGAAAACACCATGGGGTGGCAAGGGTGGCGCAGGAAGCTTTGGTTTTGATGGGGACAACTGAAACGATAGACTGTTTGGGCCTCTATCCGGTCAAACCCCAAAAAGGCGCCACCACAGCGAACCCGGAGCAGCGGCGCCGCAACCCGAACAAACACGGCTAAACAGCAAAAGGTATTTAAACTACGAAAAACGCGAAATACGCGAAACAGATCCAATGATACCCGATCTTAACCAACGGGGCACCCCACGGGTTTGTTTTTCGCGCATTTTGTGCATTTCGTAGTTAAAAAAATAAAAACGGTAAAGGATCACTGCGGATTTTGCGGGCAGGACCATGAGGGCAACCTGGCCGGCTCCCGGCCGGCCAGGTTCTTAACCGATGGTTAGCCGAACAGCCCAAGTCCGAATGAGGCCGTCCACAGAATACAGAATGCCACGATACCGATCATCCACTTGTCTTCTGGTTTCATGATGCCTTCCTCTCTTTGCTAGTCCTTGACAACGGAAGCAAGCTCCTTGTTGGCCCGTTCGATCTGGGCATCGGTGCTGACGGACAGCTCCGCCTTGAAGCAAAGGGCCCACATCATCACGATGCCGGCGATCCACCAGGCGATCTGCCAGGACCACAGGGGTGGATAGCCGGCAAAGGAAAAGGCCGTATTGCCGAGGATGCAGGCCGGGCCGATGGCAAAAAAGTACCACAGGAGTGTCACGGGCTTCATGACGCCGCGCCATTTCTTGCCCGATTCGCTGGGTTCATCCACGCTGTCCAGCCAGGACCGCAGTTCGGCTTGGCGCTTGAGGGTCTCCTCGTCGTCCTTCATCCCCAGGCCCCGGCACAGATAGGCCACCACCAGGCCGGCAAACAGCCCCCAGAACGCGCAGTGCATGGACAAGGGGTTGGGCCACACCTTGTAGGTCAGGGCCACGCCGATCATGCCGGCGGCAACCCCCAACACCGCCCCGATGCGGGGAAACTTGAAGCCCCAGCACACGCCCAGCAACGGCACATACATGACAAAGCCGAAGGCCGTGGCCAGGGCGCCCAGGATCACCAGGGCCGCCTTGGAGCTGAGTCCCGTGTAAACCGCGGCTGCCGTCACCACCGTGGCCAGGATGCGGTTGCCCCAGATCTGTTCGGCTTGGCTGGCGTTTTGTTTGCGGATCAAGCGCCAGTAGATGTCGCGCATCAAAATGGACCCGCCGGTGTTGATATAGGGGGCAGCGGTGGAGTGGATCGCGGCGACGGCCCCGAGGAACACCAGGGCCAGGGCCGGGCCGGGCAGATAGGTTTTCATTAAAATCGGCACCACGTCGCTGTCCTTGGTAAATTTCAGAATCCCCTTCATCTCGAGGACCTTGGCGCCCATGCCCTGGAACGCGGTGAAGTAAAACAGGGCAAAGCCCACCACGAAGGTGGACATGAAGGCCTGCTGCCAGGGAAGGACCTTGGGGCTTTTGATGCCGAAAAAGTTCATCGTGAAGGCCGGTGAACTCTGGATCCCCATCAGGGCGAACATGTAGGTCAGGCACATCACCGCGGTCCAGGAGGCATAGCCTTTTTTGCCCAGGCCCCAGGTGATCACCTCGGGCACCTCGAGCAGTTTCTTGGTCTCCGGGTTTTTCGCCAGATCGGCCACGGCCGCGGAAAAACCGCTCCAGCCCCCGAACTCCGGCAGGGTGATCACGTAAAAGCCCAGCATGATGATGCCGCCCACCAGCAGGACGAACTGGGCCACCCCGACCCAGGCCCCGGCCTTCATCCCACCGGTGCACACGTAAAACCAGCAGATAAAGGCCATGATGATGGCGCCCCAGACCACGGGCACGCCGGCGGTCCAGTAAAACAGGGCCGCGGCCGCCATGATCTGCACCGCCGAGTAGAACAGCGAGTACAAGAACGCGGTGAGCACCACCAGCCAGCGCATCCCCTCGGAATTGTAGTAGTAGGCGTACATGTCGCCCGGGGTGATGAAGTTGTAGCGCTTGCCCAGCAGCCACTGGCGCTTGGCGAAAAACGTGCCGGTGATCGGAATGGTGAGCACGTAAAAGGATGCGAACGCATAGGCCAGGCCGTCACGCCAGATCAGGCCCGGATGGCCGATGAAGGTCCATCCGGAAAACGAGGCCGCGGTGGCCGCCATCAAAAAGGCGATAAAGGGAACCGAACGGCCGCCGATGGCGTAACCGGCGCTGGTTTTTTCCGTGAAAAATCCCTTCAGCCCCCAATAAAAGGCATAGACACAGTAAATGCCCAGCATGAGGTAAATCCAGGTTGTGGTACTCATAGGCTCTTTCCTCCTTTAACTGCCTGAAAGCAGATTGTCCCATCCGTGAAAAAACCCGACCCTCATCCCCATCGTCGCATTGTGGCAACCACCTCCTTTAAACAGTTACATTGTTGATCTATCGGTAACCGGCGGACTCCGGCAGCCCGCCGGTCTCTAGCAAAAACACGCCCAAAAGGCGTGCGAACGCCTTTTAGGGGTTGACCATCTTTTTGATCTCTTCCACGATCTCCGGGTTGGCCAGGGTCATCACATCGCCTTCGGGCTGCTTGTTGGAGATGGCCCCGAGCACCCGGCGCATGATCTTGCCCGAACGGGTCTTGGGCATGTCCTTGACGATCCACACCTTGCGCGGCTTGGCGATCTTGCCGATCTCGTTGCAGATCGCATCGGAGATCTTCTTGGCCAGTTCCGGGCTGGCGGTCAAACCAGGTTTGAGGGCCACGTACAGATCCGGCTCTTTGCCCTTGATCTCGTGGTTCACCGGCACCACCGCGGCCTCGGCCACCTCGGCCACGGTCAAGGCCGCGGACTCGATCTCCTTGGTGCCCAGCCGGTGGCCGGACACGTTGATCACATCGTCGATGCGGCCCAAAATGCGCACATACCCGTCCGGGGCCACCACCGCGGCATCGCCGGTCAGATAGGGCCAGTCGCGCCAATCCTTGGAATCGGCATTCTTGCAGTAGCGCTCGTAGTACTGGCGCACGTAGCGGGCCCTGTCCCCCCAGATGGTCTGAAAAGCTCCGGGCCAGGGGTTTTGGATACAGATGTTGCCCGCCTTGCCCGAGCCCAGGGGCACCTCGTTGCCGTCGTCATCGTAGACGATGGGATGGATCCCCGGCATGCCCTTGCCCGCGCTGCCCGGCTTCATCGGCTGCAATCCCGGCATCGTTGAGCACAAAAACCCGCCGGTTTCCGTCTGCCACCAGGTGTCCACGATTACCGCCTTGCCCTTGCCCACTTCATTGTAATACCACTTCCACACGGCCGGCTCGATGGGCTCGCCCACCGTTGTCATGTGCTTGAACTGGTAGTTGTACTTTTTGGGTTCGTCCGGCCCGATCTTGCGCAGGGCCCGGATGGCCGTGGGCGCCGTGTGAAAGATGTTGACCCCCAGGTCCTGGGCGATGCGCCAGGGCCGGCCCGGGTCCGGGTAGTTGGGAATGCCCTCGTAGATCACCGAAGAAGCGGCAATGGCCAGGGGGCCGTAAACAATGTACGAATGGCCCGTGATCCAGCCGATGTCGGCCATGCACCAGTACACGTCTTCCGGATGGATGTCCTGGATGTATTTGGACGTGGCCGCGGTATAGGCCAGATACCCGCCGGTGGAGTGCTGGCACCCCTTGGGCTTGCCGGTGGTGCCGGAGGTGTACATCAAAAACAGGGGGGCTTCGGCCGGCATCTTCTCCGGCTCGATCCGGGCCCCGTAATACTTTTTGAGCACATCGTTGACGAAAAAGTCGCGGCCCTCCACCATGGGGGTGGCGGCCGAGTATTTGCCCGGGTAGCGCTGCCAGATCAGCACCTTGTCCACTTTCTGGCCGTCGGCCGCGGCATACTCCACCGCCTGGTCGGCCTTTTCCTTGTGGTCGATCAACTGGCCGCCCCGGTAATAGGCATCCATGGTGATCAGCACCCGCGAGCCCGAGTCCACGACGCGGTCGGCACAGGCCTTGCCGGAAAACCCGCCGAAGACCTGGGAATGGATCACCCCCAGCCGGGCCAGGGCCAGCATGGTAATGGGCAGCTCCGCGGTCATGGGCAGGTGCAGGGTGCAGCGGTCCCCTCTTTTCAAGCCGGCAAAATCGCGCAGCAGGGCCGCCATCTCGTTGACCCGCACGAAAAGTTCCTGGTAGGTGATGTGCTCGACCTTTTCGGTTTCCAGCTCGGGGACAAAATGGATGGCCGTTTTGTTGCGGTACTTGGGCAGGTGCCGGTCCACACAGTTGTAGCAGGCATTGATCTTGCCGCCGACAAACCATTTCCAGCAGGGGGCATCGGAGGTGTCCAGGATCGTGTGCCAGTACTCGTACCAGTCCAGCAGGTCGGCATATTCTTTGAAACAGTTGGGAAAATTGTCCAGGCTGAACCGATCGTAAATGGCCGGATCGGTCATGTTGGCCTGGGCGATGAACGATGTGGGCGGGTAATAATAGGCTTCTTCCCCCCAATGCACCGCAATCTGCGCTTCCGAGGTCTCGACAACTTCTTTTTCTTCGGCCATGGTCACCTCCGTGGGTCAATAAAGGTTATTTGACGAGCGCTCCGCTGTAACGGCCATTCATGCCGGCAACATGCCGGTTCCGGTAACCGCTGCGAGCCGTGGTCCGGGCAGGGTTGCCGATGGTCAGCCCCCGGGTGAACAGATCAAAGGCGATACTGAAATTTTCCTTCAGATCCGAATCCTTGCCTTCGACCGTCTTGCGGGTTTCCTCCCAGAGCACGATCCCGGAAAAAAGGGCCCACAGGATGCTTGCCAGGGTTTCGGGCCGCTGAACGGCAAAAACGCCTTTTTCGATTCCTTCTTTGAAAATGATGGCCATGGCGGCAAAAGCCTTCTGGGTAATGGCCTTGATCTGGTCGAGCAGGTCCTCGGAAAGATCCTTGAGGGCTTCGCCCGATTGGAGATGGAACATGTTGATCAAAATCAGGGGATCGAATTCATAGACATCGATGATGGCCTGCTTGAGTGATTCCATCCGCTGCGCAAGGTCCAGACCTTTTTCGGTGGTCACGTGTTCCATGCGGATGAGCAGGTAGTGGAGGATGCGCAGGCTCAAGGACGCGTAAAGCTCGTCCTTGTTTTTAAAATACAGGTAGATGGTACCGGGGCTCAGTTCGGCGTCCTTGGCGATGTCCTCCATCGTTGTCTTGCCAAACCCCTTGTTGGAGAACACCCGCTTGGCGGCCACCATGATCTGCTGGCGCCGGCGCTCACGTTCACGCTCCCTGCGTTCCTGTATGCCCATAACTAAATGAATCTCATTTAGTGTTTGAGAGCCAATAGAATAGTTGGCTGCGGTTTGTCAACAAAAAAATTACTGGTTGTGATTTTTTTTGGGGGTAGTTTAGACCTTGTCGGTCCCGGGAAAATCACTTATACAAACCCAACCGTTCAACGTTTACGGTTCAACGTTAAAGGAGACCCGGTCATGGACGCTTTGGCATGGTTGAAACAGTGGGTGTCTGGAGTGAAACAGTGGCCGGCCAGTGCCAGGAATGGACTGTTGACGATGGTTGCCGGTTACCTGTGGCTGTTCGTGGTTCTGTACCTGCACACGGACGAGGTGCCCCCGCGCATTGCCATCGCCGGTGCCGGCACCTGCCTTTTTTTGGTGACGACCTATCGCTGGGCCTGGGTCTTTGCCCTTATGGGCAGTGCAATGGCCATCCTTTATACCTTGTCGTTTGTTCTGGTCTACTGGGACGCCAGCCGGATGACGGCCTTGGGTTATCTGACCGTGGCGGTCTGTTTTGCCCAGGCGCTCTTTTTCCTCACCCGCAAAGAATCCAGCGGGTTTTTCAAGAAAAATTTCGCCGCTCCGGAAAACGCCACGGAACCGGACCCCCCTGCGGTCCCTGAAGCGCCGGAAACGGCCAGAAAATCCAAGAACCGCAAGAAGCCTCGTTAAAGGGAAGGACGCGGAGAAGGGAGACACGGGGACGCCGAGAAAAAGGTTGCCTGTTTCCGGTTGCCGGTTCACGGTTCCGTTGAAACCTTCAGCCTTCTGTCTGTCGACCTTCAGCCTGCTTTTATTACCGTTCAAAAAGCAGGGGCAAACCGGGATGGTCCAGAAGCGCTTTCAGGGACTTGACCCTTTGCGCCAACTGGGAGGGATTGTCAAAACGCAGGGTCAGGGTATGGGTGGTGGCCTCAAAATGTGGCGGAGGAACAAGGTCCAGGCCCGGTTCGAGGTGCAGGGCTTTGACGGTCCGGGAAAAACGGCTCTGGGCCTCCCAAAACCGGGGATAGCGACGCTGTTTGAGCAACTCGCGCAGGGCCTCGGTTTTTTGCCGGTGATCCTTCTCGCTTGCCTCCAAAATGGCGGTGACGGGCCCATCGGCGGCCAGGGCGGCCAGGCCAAGGCCATCACGGAGGCTGATTTCCTGCATCAATGTCATGATTTCCCGTTGCCGGTTGAGGCTGGGTTTGAGGGTGTTGAACAAATCGGCCAGGCACAGGGCGTCGGCAGGTGGCAGCTTCCCCAGTTCCAGGGCCACGGGCAGGGCGATGGCATCGGATAGAAGGCCTTGCTGGATCGACCAGGGCAAGCGGCGCACCTGGTCGGCTTTTTCCAGATAAGCGATCCCGCCACCCACGCCGGCATCCCCTGCCCTTTGCGCCAGGCCCGTGTCGCCCGGCAGACGATCGAGCAACCCCACCACCCTGGCCAACTCAACGATATTCAGAGGCCTTTGGCCCTGATTGTCGGCAATGGCCAACCGCACACAGGTCAGTTCATCGGGATCGTCCAAGATCCTTGCCGTCACATCGGTTTTGCCCAACCCTCGACAGGCTTCCAACCGCCGAAATCCGCTGACGACGGTCCAGCCTTCATCAACGCGCTTGAGGATCGGCGCGTTGATCACACCCGCCACGGCGATGGACTGTTGCAGGTCCTCGGAAACCGGGGCCGTGGTGATCCGGTAGGTCGAATCGCTCAGGTCGATCCGGTCAAGGGGGATGGCGGAACGATAGAGATCGTTTACGGTGGCCGGTTTACAGTTCACGGTTTCTTCTTTTCGGCCATTGCACGATGCAGGGCTTGAAGCATTTTGGATATGGACTTAAACAATTTATCAGACAGGATTTCCAGGATTAACAGGATGATTGGTCAGACGACCCCGATTGGCGATCCAATGTTCTTTCTTCGCTGTACGATACTTGCGTTTGACATCAACACCCGTTGAGCCAAAATTGATCAGCAGACCGACCTCGATTCCTGTTGCCACCAAATAGTTCACCAACTGTGCCTCGTGCATTTTCCCAAGCCGTTCCACAGATTTTAGCTCGACAATCAGTTCATCTTCAACCAGCAGGTCAGCAAAAAAATCACCAACGACTTGCTCTCTGTAGTGGACCTTTAAAGGACATTCCTGCTGAACTCTCAGCGCAGAGGCTTCAATTTCGATGACCATCGCTTTTCGATAGACGCTTTCCAGAAACCCAAAGCCCAACCTCTTATAGACCTGGTAAGCACAGCCAATCACTTTATGGGTCAAGCCTTCTTTTTCCACCGGACAGCCCCTTGCCGCAGGCAAAACCCTGTTGATCCTGTTAATCCTGTCTAACTTGTCTTTTTATGAAAACAATCGAAAGGATTTGACGGATCGAACGCATGGAACCGTAAAAAAAGAAAAGCTATTAATCCCCGGTCGGTCCTCACCTGTTTTCCCAATCAGGACGTGAGTCGCCGGAGCGCTTCAAGGTATTTGGCGCTGGTGCCGGCGATGACATCGGCCGGCAGGGCCGGGGCCGGTGGCTTCTGGTCCCACTTGATGGACAACAGGTAGTCGCGCACATACTGCTTGTCAAAACTTTGCTGAGGACCGCCGGGATTGTATGTGTCCTTGGGCCAGAAACGGGATGAATCCGGGGTGAGGACCTCATCGATGAGGATCAGTTCGTCGCCCAGCAGGCCGAATTCGAATTTGGTGTCGGCGATGATGATTCCCTTTTGATCGGCCAGTTGGGCACCTTCAAGGTAGAGCCGCACGCTGAGATCCCTGACCTTGGCGGCCAAGTCGGATCCGATGCGCTGGCAGGCTTGGGCAAAATCGATGTTCTGGTCGTGTATCCCCACCTCTTCTTTGGTGGACGGGGTAAACAGCGGCTCGGGCAGTTTGTCGGATTCTTTGAGCCCCGGGGGCAGCGAAATTCCGCAGACGCTGCCGTTGCGCTGGTAGTCCTTCCATCCGGAACCGGACAGGTAGCCGCGCACCACGCATTCGATGGACAGGGGCCGGGCCTTTTTCACGAGCATGGATCGGCCTTCCAGGACATCGGCATGGGGCAGGCAGGCAGGCGGATAATCGGCAACGGCATCCGTGATCAGATGATTGGCGACGATGGATTGGAAATGGTCGAACCAGAACCGGCTGATTCGGGTGAGCACCCTGCCCTTTTCGGGAATAGGATCGGGCAAAACCACATCGAAGGCCGACAACCGGTCGGTTGCCACCATGAGCAGGCAGTCTCCCAAATCATAAAGGTCGCGCACCTTGCCGCGTTTTGCCAGGTTGAGTCCGGTCAATTGCGTTTGGCTCACCAGAGGGTTCATTACCAAAACTCCCAAATAAGGGGGATTGGGCCGAAGGGCTTTGGGCTAAAGGGTGAAGGAGGAACGACTTGCTTGGTATTTCCTTCAGTCTTCAGCCTTCAGTCTTTAGGCCTTCGGCTTGCCCGAAAGCAGCGATGTATTTTTCCAGCAGGGCGATCTGGTCATCGGCCACGTCGAAAAAATGAATTCCGGTCTCGAACCTGTTCCCGCTGCCGGGACGACAGTAGACAATCTTGCCGCGCAGATCGATGAGGTCTTCCTCAAAACCGATGGTCAGCATCACATGGTAGAACGGATCCATGGCCTGATGGGTTTCCAGCAGGATACCGGACTGGGAGACATTGAGGGTTCTTCCCATTCCCTGCTTGACCACCTCGTTGTCCGGATCCAGGCAGACATAGGCAAGCAGGTTGAACGAATCGACACGGCGGTGGGCTCTTTTGTTTTGGCTTTCCATGGCCTGTTCCCTTTTCAGGAAGGTTTTGCCCCGCTCTTGGAAGCCGGTTGGGCTGTGGCCGGTTCAGCCCCTGCCACCATTTTCCGGTGGAGCTGGCAACACAGCTTTGTGGTGGCGGCCACGCAGGTGGCCACGTTTTCAAAAAAATTGCGAAAGGCCAGGGAAAGGCCATGGAATTCTTTTTCCAGGGCCTCGGCGTCAATGGCCTTGTATGAGAACGCCTCACCCCCATAGACCGCCGCACCATAAGGCTCATGCCCGAAATCGAGCACGCCCAGACGGCCGAAGATGTCGCTGGGGCCCAGGACGGCCAGGGGCAAGCGATCGTTTTTGTCGCCGGAGATCACATGGGCCTGGCCCTGATCGACGATAAAAAGGCCTTCTTCAGTCTGGTCAGGTCCGATGACGGAATTTTGTCCGTCAAGTTCGGGGGATAGGTGGCGTCGTCCCATTTTCAATTCGGCGCTGATACTGGTGATCTGCTTGAGTCTCCGGTCCAGGCTCAGGGCCAAGGCCTTGAGGTTGTTTGACATCTGTGAAAATTCCACGGCCATGCGCTGGCTGTCCATCACCCCGAGCTGGACATTGCCCACGGCCACGACAGAGGCGCTGCGCACATAGTCACCGGGTCGGAAAGCCGCCAGAGACCCGATGTACGAACCGTTGGTAAGCCGCACCAGGGGAATTTTTCCCGAAGGTCCTTCCTTGACGATCTCCACGGTTCCATCCAGAACGATCCATACCCAGCTTCCGTGGGACCCTTCGGCGATAATCTCCTTTCCCGACGCGAACTCCTCCTCGGTGACAACGTACATGTAATCCACCAGGGGTCCGCGCACCACGGGAAGATGCGGTTCACCGTCTTCTGACCCGGGGCTTTTTTCCTTGTAGGCCACTGGCCCGAGCTTTTCGATCTGCCCATCGTCGAGCAGTTGCAGTCCGTCCAGAATCAATGCGTTGCGGCTTTTTTTGATGGTCTGGCCAACGGAGACCTGTCCCGGCGTAAAGAAAAATTCGCCTTCGACCCATCCAAACAGGGCCATCAGTCCCTCCATACCGCTTTTGGTCCCGGACTGGGCATGGACGGGGTTGCCGTTGACCAGGTAGACCATGCCGGCATCTGGAACATATTTGCTCTTGAGGGTTAGGGTCCCGGTGCTGGCATTGGTGCCCAGCAGTTGGATGAGGTCCGCGAAACCCAGGAAGGCCAGATCGCCGGAAAGAACTGCTTTGTTAGCCATACCAATCCCTACTGGCCCCACTGGAACTCTTTTTGCAGGTTGATCAGGGTCAGCTTGATACACTCTTTCAAGGTGGACCCCACCCCATCGCCGGTAAAGGCACTGGCCGGAAAAGAGGGCACTTTGAGTTGGCGGTTCAGGTCACGGTCCATCTGTTCGATGCTCATGACGGGAAACCCCTGGGCTTCCAGGTCCCGCTTGTTGTACTGGAGGATCAGGGGAATTTTGAAAATGCTGATTCCGTATTCCTTGAGGTTTTGCTGGAGGTCTTTGAGCGATAAGAGGTTTTTTTCACGCCTCACGTCCAGCGAGTCGGCAACGAAAACCACGCCGTCCACACCTCTGAGCACGAGTTTGCGGGTGGAACTGTATTGGACCTGACCCGGTACGGTATAAAGCTGAACCCTTACGTCGCAACCCTTTATCTTGCCCAGGCCGATGGGCAGAAAGTCGAAAAACAAGGTCCGGTCTCCCTCGGTATCCACCGAGACCATCTCACCGGTGACCTGTTTTTTAAACGTCTTGTAGA
>Ga0116204_1001111_pt1 | contig 15108 bp, 15 predicted proteins | sample LakKivwa52mmetaG_FD_94481 | JGI IMG/M metagenome (GOLD analysis project Ga0116204, IMG submission 94481) | Anoxic lake water microbial communities from Lake Kivu, Rwanda to study Microbial Dark Matter (Phase II) - Lake Kivu water 52m metaG | ecosystem: Environmental > Aquatic > Freshwater > Lake...
CGGCGCTTTCACCTCGGCGGCCCACGATCCGACGGTCGCCATTCCGCAGAAAATCGCGGGCAGCAGGAGGCTGCAGAGAGATACCGCTATGGATCGCCGTCGCATCATTTTTTTGTGTCCACGAACATGTAAGTTTTCATGGTGCAGGAGATCTTCAGGACGCGCCCCCGTCCTCTCGCTTCCTGGGGGTCCGTCATGGCAATATCTTCGATAGTGACGATCCGGGGAAGCCGGGCCGTCTGCTCGAAGAAAGACAAGGCGTTATGAAAACTGCCTGTCAGCTGGATCTTGACGGGGATCTCTTCGTAAAATTTCCCGGGCGAAACCGGCCTAGCCGGCGGCCTGGGGGCCGCGGGCGCCGCCTCGGGAGGCTGCCGTTCCGGTCGTTGGGGTTCGAAGGTGATGAAATCCACGCCGGCGTCTCTTCCGGCGTTGGCGATCGAGGCGAGGAGTTCCGGGATTTCTCTTTCGTTGGGGAGCTTCAGCAGGGCCGTTTTGAATGCCTCCCTCGCCTCACCGACCTCCCGCATATATCGATCCCTCTGCGTCACCGCCTTTTCCTTCTCCGCAAGCTGCTGCCGAAGATCGGTCAATTTGGCGCCGAGGGCCGAGTGTTTGTCGATGGCGCCCTGGACGAAAAGGTTGAAAAAGAGGTAGCCCAGAACAAGGCAGCCCAGCCCGATGAACAGCGCCTTCACCGCGGGGGGGAGCTTCTTCAGGTCATCGAAATCGAGGGCCATCGATCACAATCCCTTCTTGGTGGTGCATGTCAGGATGAACTGCTGCAGCTTGCTGCCGGAGACCGCCTTCTCTTTTGTCCCCATCAGATCGACGGTCTGGATAAAGCCGGCCTTTTCCAGCCCCTTCATGAATCGGGCGACGACATCGTTGTTCCGGGCCACCCCCTCGATGCGCAGATCATTTCCCGTCTGGTTGATCCTTTCCATCCAGAGATCCCTTGCCGGGATGAGCACATTCAACTCATCGAGCATCCTGACAGGGAAAAGCCGATGGCTCTCCAGTGATTTGATCACCGTCAGCTTCTGCTCCATCTCCTGCTTGTCCCTCTTGAAGCCCTCGATATCGCGGACTTTTTTGTTCAGGACGGCCAGTTTCGCCTCCTCCTCCTGGATGCTTTTTTCCAACCCGCCGATGCCGATGCTGAAATAGAGATAGACTGAGCCGAGGACCAGCAGAAAAAGCGCCAGCGAACCTGCGAGCAGGACGATCCGGCTCTGGAGGTTTGCCTTTTTTTCCTTTTCCCGGTAAGGAAGAAGATTGATCCTGATCATGCCTTATCACCAATCTTCCGGAGGGCCAGGCCCACCCCTACGGCGGCAATGGGGCCGAGACGGTCCTCGGTTTCCTTGTCCAGGATATGCTTATGACAGGTGATTCTTTTAAAGGGGTTGATCATCTCTACATCGAGGCCCAGACGGCGGCTCAGATCCTCCGCCATCCCGGGGATCAGCGCCCCGCCGCCGGCAAGGAGAACCTGGTTGATGGTTTCCCCGCCGAACGTGGAACGGAAGTAGTCGATCGAGCGCTCGATCTCGGAAGCGATCATGTCGGCGTAAACGATCAGGCCGCCTCTGGAAATATCCCGCGCCTCTTCGTCCTCTCCGAAACCGGTGATCTTGCCCTCTTCCGCATCCTCGAAGGAAATATTCATTTTTTTTGCAATCGCCTCGGTCACGAAATTTCCGCCAATGGCGACATCCCGGGTGAAGATCGATGCCCCGCCCTTTACCGCGTTCAGGCTGGTGACGCTCGCCCCGATATTGACGAGCACCGCGACTTCGTCCTGGTCGAATGCATAATTTTCTTCATACAGGGTTTCGAGGGCAAAGGTATCGACGTCCATGATCACCGGGATGAGGTCCGACTCCTCGATGGCCTCCATATAGCCCTCGATGATCTCCTTCTTGGCCATCACGATGAGGACATCCATCTGGCTGGGGTTGTAGGGATTGTCACCGAGGATCTGGCAATCGTAGTTCACCATGGCCATGTCATCGAAAGGCAGATACTTCGCTGCCTCATCCTGAATGAGATCCTGCAGTTCGCTCTCATCCATCCTGTCGAACGCGACCTTTTTCACGATCACGGCGTGTCCGGAGAGGGCGGTGACGATCTTCTTTTGTCTGCAGCCGGACTGCTTGTAGAGTTCTCTGATGGTTGCGGCCAGGACTTTCGGCTCGACGACGGCGCCGTCAATGATCACCCCTCTGGCCAGCGGCATTTGGGAAAAGCGGCTGAGGATATAACCCCGGGAGGTATCCTGTATCTCGGCGAGCTTGATGGAGTTCGAACCGATGTCCAGCGCGGCAAGCCGCTTTTCTCCCCCGAACAAGCCCCTGATGTCGAACATGGGGTCACCGTTTTTTTAGATGAAATACCGACGCCGCCGACTTGGGCGACAGTGTGGTTCTTATTGCGCCTGTCGGTAAACCAGGTCCCCTTTTTTAACCATGCCGAGTTCGTTTCTCGCCGTCATCTCGATATACGACATGTTATCCCTGAGCAGCAGGATATTTTTCTTCAGCACTATATTTTCAAGGGTAATTTCATGGCTGGCTTTCTTGAGCGCCATCAGCTTTTGCCTCATCAGGTAGTTATCGATGAGCCCTCTGTCTCCGAACGTGATCAGGCAGCCTATAAGTAAAATGACGATGATGAGATATCTTCCTATCTTCATCGGTCTGAATCCCTGCAATTCCTGACGGCGACGTAAAAAGTCCGGATGCTGCGTTGCGCATCATCCCTCGTCGTTGCGGCGTACGGCAAAGTACGCCTCACTCCTCGGATTTCGCGCGCCTTGCCTGCGGCCTTTTTACGAATCCGTCCAAAATTCAAGGCGTTTGCAACTTGCTACGCGGTCGTCACTTCCTGAATGACTTCAAAAGACGATTCAGTATAAATATATATAAAAAAATTGGATTGTGCAAGATGAAATTTTCTTAGAAATTCGTATGGCCGAACCCGCCGTTGCCCCTCTCTGTCGGAGACAACTCGCCGCAGAGAGCCCAGCACACCCGGCAGATCCGGTGCACCACCATCTGGGCGATGCGGTCCCCCCGCCGGACGACGAAGGGCGCCTGTCCGTGGTTGATGAGGATGACTCCCACTTCTCCACGGTAGTCCGCATCGATCGTGCCCGGGGTGTTGACCAGGGTCACGCCGTGATGCAGGGCCAGGCCGCTCCGGGGGCGGATCTCGGCCTCGTATCCTTCGGGGACGGCTACCGTGACGCCCGTCGGTATCAGCTTCCGCTCACCGGGGAGGATCGTCGTTTCCTCCCCGACCGCGGCCGTCAGATCCATCCCCGCCGCCTGGGGGGTCATGTAGCGGGGAAGCGGCAGGTCTTCCGTCCCCGACAGTCTCCTTATAGATACCTCGATTTCTTCTACCATATCTTTTCCTTATTGACTCTTTGCGAACTTTGAAAACCCCGATCCCTCTGCACGCTGGACATTTTTCGACCCTGCTCCTCCTCGCTTCGCTGCAAAGACGAAACTCGCGCTTCGCGCTCAAACAATCGTCTTTGCGGACGCTGTGCTACGGAGGCAGGGGGCCCCGAAAAATCTCCAATGCGCGCTTCCGGGATTCGATTTTCAAATTTCGCAAAGGTATCTCTGTCCAACACAGTAATATCCTTTGAAAAATCAACAAGGAGTTTTGAGCGGCTTCGCAAAACGGCCGGAGGCAAGGCGCGCAAGCACTGAGGAATGAGGCGTACTTTTGCGTACGCCGCAGTGACGAAGAGCGCAGCGCAACGCAGCATACGGCCGTTTTCCGGGGCCGCTAGAATACGAGGTCGTCTTCGGAGACGGGCCCGATCGCCGCGACCGTCAGGGCGTCGGACCGGAACATCCCTGCCGCCAGGGAGCGGATCGCTTCCCGATCCACCGCGTCTATCCGTGCGATGACCTCCTCCGGCGTCACCTGCCTTCCGAAACAGATCTCGTTCCTGGCCAGACCCGTCATCCGGTTGTCGGTGCTTTCCATGCCGAGTAGATAATTCCCCTTGATCAGTTCCTTGGCCGAGAGCAGCTCCGTTTCCGTCAGGAGCTCGGATGAGAACCGCTTCATGCCCTCCCGAACAAGACCCAGCACCTCGCAGACCTTCTCACTGCCCGTCCCGACGTAGATGCCAAACAGCCCGGCGTCCATGTAAGCGGCAAGATAGGAATAGATCGCATAGGCGAGGCCTCTCTTTTCCCGGATCTCCTGGAACAGCCAGGAGCTCATGCTCCCCCCGAGGACGGCATTCAGAAGAAATCCCGCGTGCCGCTCCGGGCTCACCGCCGAGGGCGCCGGAGCGCCGATAATGAGGTGCACCTGTTCGAGGTCCTTCCTCAGGACGTGCCTTCCCGTCCTGGCTTGCGGGGCCGGGCCAGGGCCGCCGGCGGATGAGACGACGATCGATCCGAAGGACCGGCGAATCTGCTCCACGAATGCATCGTGCTTAAAATGCCCCGCCGCTGCAATCACGAGACGATTCCCCCGGTAGCAGGTCTGAAAGAACGAGAGCAGGTCGTCGCGACTGAAGGCCGCGATCCTCTCCTTTGTCCCGAGAATGGGAAGTCCGAGGGGATGGTCCTTCCAGAACGCCCCCTCGAACATATCGTGGATCAGATCGTCGGGGGTATCTTCGACCATCCGGATCTCCTGGAGAATCACCGATCTCTCCCGGCCGATCTCCGTCTCGTCGAAGCGGGACCCGGTGAAGATATCGGCCAGCAGATCGACGGCCAGCCCCAGGTGGTAATCCGGGATCTTGATGTAAAAAGAGGTCTGTTCCTTGCCCGTAGCGGCGTTCATCACGCCGCCTACGGAATCGATGGCGGAGGCGATATCAAAAGCGGACCGCCGCTCGGTGCCTTTGAACAGCATGTGCTCGATGAAATGGGCCGCCCCGTTGGTCAGGCCGCATTCATGGCGTGAGCCGCCTTCCACCCAGGCGCCGATGGAGACCGACCTGACATGGTCGATCTCCTCGGTGATGATGCGGATGCCGTTTTCCAGGAGGGTCTTACTGACCATTGGCCCCCAGCGCTTCTTTCCGGCTCAGACGGATCTTTCCCTGCTTGTCCATCTCCAGCACCTTGACCATCACCTCGTCGCCCTCCTTGAGAATGTCGGTCACCTTGTTCACCCGCTCCTTGGCGAGCTGCGAAATGTGCAGAAGTCCTTCCGTACCCGGGAGGATCTCGACGAAGGCGCCGAAATCGACGATCTTCTTGACCGTCCCCTTGTAGATCTTCCCGACCTCGGCATCCTCGGTCAGCCACTTCACCATGGCCACGGCCCGGGCGGCGGCTTCCGCGTCGCTCGAGGCGATGGTCACCGTGCCGTCATCCTCCACATTGATCTCGACGCCCGTCTCCGCCACGATCTGGCGGATGTTCTTGCCGCCGGAACCGATCACGTCGCGCACCTTGTCCGGCCGCACCTTGACGGTGGTGATCCGCGGAGCAAAGACGGAGATGTCCGGGCGCGGCGCCGCGATGGTCTCGCGCAGCTTGCCGATGATGAAGAGCCGCCCCTCGCGGGCCTGGGCCAGAGCCTTCTTCAGGATGTCTCCGGTGAGGTTGTCGATCTTGATGTCCATCTGCATGGAAGTCACGCCCTTTTCGGTCCCGCAGACCTTGAAATCCATGTCGCCGGCGTGGTCTTCGTCGCCGAGGATATCCGAAAGGATGACCACCTGGTCGCCTTCCTTCAGGAGCCCCATGGCAATCCCGGCGACGGTATCCCGGATCGGCACCCCTGCGTCCATCAGGGAGAGGCATCCGCCGCAGACGGAGGCCATCGAAGAGGAGCCGTTGGACGACAGGATGTCGGAGACGACCCGGATGGTGTAGGGGAATGCCTCCTTGGGCGGCAGAACCGGAAGGAGGGCCCTTCTCGACAGACCGCCGTGGCCGATCTCCCGCCTTCCCGGGCTCCGGAGGGGTTTGGCCTCGCCGACCGAGAAGGGCGGGAAATTGTAGTGGAGGAGGAAGGATCGCCTCTCCTCGCCGGCGATATAATCCATCCGCTGCTCGTCGTGGGAGGTTCCCAGGGTCACGGTCACCAGGGCCTGCGTCTCGCCCCGGTTGAACAGGGCCGACCCGTGCGCGCGGGGAAGGAGACCGATCTCGGAGGTGATCGGACGGATTTCCGTATGGGAACGGCCGTCGATCCTTCTGTTTTCACGCAGGATCATCTCCCGAAGGATGCGTCTCTCCAGCGACTCGATGATCTCGATAATCTTCGGCTTGAGGGAAGGGTTTTCGGCCGTAAGCGTCTGGACGGCGTTTTTCCTGGCCTGATCGAGATGCGCATACCGCTCCATCTTGCGGGCCATGCCGTAACCTTCTTTGAGCCCCTGCAGGACCGCATCCGACACCTTCGCGACGAGGGCCTCGTCGACGACCGGAATCACCACGTCCCGCTTGGCCTTGCCCGTCTCCTGGCGCATCTTGTCCTGGAGATCGATCACCGGCCGCATCGCCTCGAGACCAAAGACGATCGCATCGACGATCACCTCCTCGCTGGCCTCATTCGATCCGCCCTCCATCATCACGAGGTTGACGTCGTAATCCCTCCCCTCCGTACCGGGGGTGATCTTCCTTCCCACCAGAAACAGATTGATTTCGCTTTTCCCCTGAAGCTCCGTCGGGGGATTGCAGACAAAGGCGCCGTCCACGCGACCGACCCGGACCCCGGCAATCGGTCCCTTGAAAGGGATGTTCGAGATCTCGAGCGCTGCCGACGCGGCGAGCATTGCCGTCACATCGGAGTCGTTTTCGCTGTCGACGGAAAGGACCGCCGCCATGATCTGGGTTTCGTGGAAATAGTTCTTCGGAAACAGAGGGCGCAGCGAGCGGTCGATGATCCGTGAGGTCAGGACCTCTTTTTCGTTGAGACGTCCCTCCCTTTTGAAGAAGCCGCCCGGAATTTTCCCTGCGGCAAACGTCATTTCCTGATAGTCCACGGTCAGGGGCAGGAAATCCACACCCTCCCGGGTCGTTTTTAATGAAACGGCGGTCACCAGGACCACCGTGTCCCCATATGTCGCCAGGACCGCGCCGTCCGCCTGCCCTGCGACATAATCCGTCTTGAGAGAGATCGTTCTCCCCGCAAAATCCGTACTGAATAATTTACTCATATTTACCTCGCCATATTGAATTGATGGTGCGGGCCATGGAAGGAGTAGGCAGTAGGCAGTAGGGAGCAGACATGTTAAAGGCCTGCTTCTTACTCCTTACTTCCTACTCCGCATCGACACCCCGCACCCTTGACTCAGGTTACTTCCTGAGACCGAGACGCCCAATCACGCTTCTGTACCGTTCCACGTCTTTTTTCTTCACATAATCCAGGAGCCTGCGCCGTTGGCTGACCAGTTTCAGAAGCCCGCGCCGGGAATGATGGTCCTTCTTGTGGGTTTTGAAGTGTTCCGTCAAATACTCGATCCTGGCGCTGAGCAAGGCAATTTGGACCTCCGGGGATCCCGTATCCGCTTCGTGTAAACGATAACCTTCGATGATTCCCTTTCGCTTTCCTACATCTAACACAGCTCTTCTCCTCCCTTACATCAATCGTTAAATACCCGTAAGATACTGACAGCCTGCTGCCGGCCTTGGGCTGAGGCCAGTTCGCCCGATGCGCAGAGCATACGGGCCAGAGCCACCAAGCGTCTTCCATCCATCGTAAATTTTACCACATCTCCCGCGGCAAGAAAAGGAATATGATAGCGCATCAGCGCTTCCCCGTCCGGCTGATACCCGTTCCGCAATCTCTCCGCCAGCGGCGGGTCCACATCGATGACGGCAAGCCCCGGCAGGAGTTCCGCCAGCCGCGTCAGGTGCGCCGTGAAGAGCGCCCGCTTTTCCTCCTTAGTCATCTTCTCCATCGCCAGGGCCATCTCCTCGTGAAAAAAGCCGTTGCGCGTCCGGCGGAGCGCCGACATGCACCCCCCGCAACCGAGTATCTCCCCCGCTTCCGCACAGAGGGAACGGATGTAGGTCCCCTTGGAACAGGAAACGGCAAAATCCACCTCGGGAAGACGGAACTCCTCGATCCGTATGCTGAAAACCTCCACCTCCCGCGGCGCTTGCTCAACTGCGATCCCTCGACGCGTCCAGTGGTAGAGGGGTTTTCCCCGGAACTTCACCGCCGAATACAAAGGGGGGGGCTGCATACGCCTTCCCGTAAGGCTCTGCAGCGCCGCCTCCACCTGCTCCCGGGTCACGCGGGGTTCCTCCCGGGTGATGACCTTTCCGTCGGTATCGAGGGTGTCGGTCCTGACCCCCAAGCGGAGGGTCGCCCGATAATCCTTGGTATCGAGCGCCAGGAACTGCACGAGCTTCGTCGCCTCGTTGATGCAGACGGGAAGGACGCCGGTCGCCAGAGGATCCAGCGTTCCGGTATGGCCCGCCTTTTTGATCCCGAGCGCCCGCCTGACCTCCTCCACGACTGCACGGGATGTCCATCCCGCCGGCTTGTCGATGACAATGACCCCGTTCATCATTCCCGGGATGCCCTGATCGCTTCGAGCAGCCGCCGACGGATAGCATCGATTTCCCCCTCCATCCGGCAGCCGGCGGCATTGATATGCCTTCCCCCGCCAAAGACGCGGGCGACGCGCTCCACATCGACATTTCCCTTGGAGCGCAGGCTCAGTTTGAAACTTCCGTCCGGCAGCTCAGAATAGAGGATGGAAATGTCGACCCCCCGGATGGTCCGGGGCAGATCGACAAAGCCTTCCGTATGCTCCGGCAGCGCCTCGGCAGCGGCAAGGTCCTTCTGTGTCACAGCGAGCGATCCGACCCGGCCTCCTTCGTCGATGGTCAGTGTGGGAAGAACGGCAGCCATAAGGCGGATCCTGGCCGGTGCGTTCGTCTCGTACACATTTTCCGAGATCGATTGGGGATCGGCGCCGCCGGCAACCAGGTCCGCTGCAGCAAGAAGGGTGTCGCGACCTGTGTTCCCGTAACGGAATCCCCCCGTATCGGTGAGGATGGCGGTGTAGAGGCAGGTCGCCATCTCCCGGGTCGGCGCGATTCTCATATGCGCCAGGAGCCTGCAGATCAGCTCCCCGGTGGAACTTGCCCGCGGATCGATCAATTGCGTCTCGCAGAAACCCCCGTTGGAAAAGTGGTGATCGATATTGATCAGGCAAGGGATGGCGGCAATCTTTGCAGCCTCTTTTCCCACTCGCTTCAGTTCGCTGCAGTCGAGGATAAAGGCGGCATCGAAGGATTCGAGGGGGGGAAGTTCGTTGGTGATCCGGTCGCTCTCCGGGAAAAACCTGTAATTTTCAGGTGTTTCGTCCTGATTATAGATGGTTGCCTCTTTCCCCATTTGCCGAAGCAGAAGGTACAGGGCCAGCTCCGAACCGAGGGCGTCGCCGTCGGGCCTCTCATGGGCCGTGATCAGAAAAAACCGGCGCCGGTTGATTACTTCACTAATCCGTTTGAGCATTCTTATCCGTTTCCCGGTGGATTTCCATGAGCAGAGAGTCGATGCGGCTTCCGTAGGCAAAGGAGGGATCATAGGTGAAAAGGAGTTCGGGCACATGGCGGAGCTGGAGCCTGCGACTCAGTTCCCTCCTCAGGAAGCCTGCCGCCTTCCCGAGACCCGTCAAGACCTCCTTGCTGCACGTATCTTTTCCCATCTCGACGAAAAAAATCCGTGCCGTCCGCAGATCGTCGGTGACCCTCACACCGGTAATCGTCACCGAACCGATCCGCGGATCCCTGACCGCTTTGAGCAGCAGATCCGCGATCTCCATCTTGATGAGATCCGCGACACGATCCGCCCTTTTAAAACCACTCATCCCGTTACCTGAAAAAATTCGCTGATTTATCCTTCACTCATACTTGCCTTCCTCGAACTCGATCTCCGAACCATCCATCAGATCGGCGAAGCTGACGATCTCTACCCGGCTCCGTACAACTTGTGCGACTTCAAGCTGATCGATGAATCTCAGGATATGATCAAGCTTGGCGTTGATATAGGGTTTATCGTTGCCCACCGCACAAAAGCCGATTCTGGCCTGTCTCCAGTGGTCATTGTCGCCGACCTCCGCGATGGAGACGTTGAATGTGTTCTGCGTCCGCCGGATGATCCGGCTCAGTACGCTACGTTTTTCCTTCAGGGACCCGCACCCGGGAATCCTGAGATCGATGACGCCAGTTCCAACGACCATAGCAACACTCAAAGACCTTTGGGCAATGGGCAAATCGGATCCCGGAGGCGCGCATTGGAGATTTTTCGGGAAACCCTGCCCCCGCAGCGGAGCGCCCGCAAAGACGACTTTCTGAGCGCGAAGCGCGAGTTTCGTCTTTGCAGCGAAGCGAGGAGACGCAGGGTCGAAAAATGTCCAGCGCGCGAAGGGATCGTGATTTCCAATTGCCCCAATTACAGTTTTCTCTCGATCTGTTCCTTAATATACGCCTCAATGACATCTCCTGTGTGGATGTCGTTGAAATTCTCGATGCCGATGCCGCACTCGAATCCGGAGGCCACCTCCCGCGCGTCGTCCTTGAACCGCCGAAGCGATGCGATCCGGCCTTCATAGACGACAACGCCGTCCCGAAGCAGTCTGAGCCCCGAGGTCCGGGAGATCTTGCCGTCCGTCACATAACTTCCCGCGATCGCCCCCACCTTGGGGACGCGGAAGATATCGCGGACTTCGGCGCGGCCCTGGACCACTTCCTTGAAGATGGGTTCCAGGAGGCCCTCCATGGCGGCCCTGACGTCGGCGATGACATTGTAGATGATGTCGTATAGCTTGATGTCCACCCCTTCCTGCTCGGCCACTTCCACCACACGGGCGTCCGGTCGGACATTGAACCCGATGATGACGGCGTTGGAGGCCGAAGCGAGCATCACATCGGTTTCGGTGATGGCCCCGGGGGAGCTGTGAATGATCTTCAGCTTGATGTCATCGGTGGAGAGTTTGTTCAGGGCGTCGATCAGGGCTTCGACGGAGCCCTGCACGTCGGCCTTGATGATGACGTTGAGCTCCTTGACCCCTTCTTTTATCTTCTGATAGAGCTGCTCAAGGGTAATCTTCGAGGAGATGGAGAGCTCCCGCTCGCGCTCCTTCCTGATCCAGTATTCGCCGATGCCCCGGGCCTTCTTCTCGTCCTCGACGCAGACGAATTCCGTGCTCACCTGCGGGACGCGGGAAAAGCCGATCACTTCCACCGGCATTGAGGGACCGGCCGCAGCGATCCTCCGGCCCTGGTCGTTGATCATCGCCCTGACGCGGCCGAATTCCGTCTTGGAGACAAAGGCATCCCCTTCGTGGAGGGTGCCTTCCTGGATGAGGACGGTCGCTACCGGTCCCCTGCCGCGGTCGAGTTTCGCTTCGATGATCACCCCGCGGGCCGGCCGGTCGGGATCGGCCTTGAGCTCCATGACATCGGCCTGGAGGAGGATCATCTCTAACAGCCCCTCGATCCCGAGGTTCTTCTTCGCCGACACCTCGCAGAAAATGGTTTCACCGCCCCACTCCTCCGACAGGAGATTGTATTCCGTCAGGGTCTGACGGATCTTCACCGAATCGGCGCCGGGCTTGTCGATCTTGTTGATGGCCACAATAATGGGAACGCCGGCCACACGGGCATGGTTGATCGCCTCCACTGTCTGTCCCATGACGCCGTCATCGGCGGCCACGACCAGGACGACGATGTCCGTCACTTTCGCCCCTCTGGCCCTCATGGCCGTGAAGGCCTCATGACCCGGCGTATCGAGAAAGACGATATCCCTGCCCTTGATTTGAACATGATAAGCGCCGATGGCCTGGGTGATCCCGCCTGCCTCGCCGTCGATCACATGGGTCTGGCGGATCGTGTCCAAAAGCGAGGTCTTGCCGTGATCGACATGACCCATGATCGTCACGACCGGCGCCCGCGGTTTGAGGTTTTTCGAAGCGGCTTCGGTTTTTGCAGGGATTTCGTCGCCTTCGTTCTGGGCGGGTTCTACCTGATAACCGAAATCGGCGGCGATGAGTGTGGCGGTGTCGAAATCGATTGCCTGGTTGATGGTCACCATAAGGCCCATGGCGATGAGTTTGTTGATCGCCTCGGACGCTTTGACGCCCATCCTTTTGGCCAGTTCCCCGACGGTGATCGCTTCGGCGACCCAGATCCGCCGTTTGATCGCCTTTGGCGTGGTGATCGCCGTCTTTTTCATCTTGACCGGTGCGACCCTCTTCTCTTCACGCCATTTGGAGGGCCGCTCGTCGCTGCGTTCGAGCTCGATCCGCTTGTCCTTCCGGTCAACCAGTTTCTTGATCAGGGCCTTCTTCCGAGGCGCCGCGACCTCCCCCATCAGGACCTCGACGGGGGGTTTTACGCCCTTCTTCTTCGATTTATCCGGTTCCACCCTGCCGATCTTATCCACGCGGGAAGGGGGAGGAACGGCGACATCCTTGACGATTTTCAGGTCAGGTCTCCGGGGAACCTCCTTTCTCGGGACCGTCGGCGCCGGCCGGGGCGCCTCCGAAGGCGTCCGCGGTTTTATTCCCGTTTCCACCCTGGGGGGCCCGGTTTCCCCGTGATCCGTAGGCTGGACAGAGAGAGGTTTCCTCTCTGCCGCCGGCCCCTTCGAAACGGGTTCCGGAACCGGCTTTGTCTCCTGCTCGGCCTTCAATCCCGCCGTCGGCGCTTCCGGCTTGACGGCATCGCCCTTCACCGCATGCCCCGGGACCGGTTCTACAGGCGTCGATGGCTTCGGCAGGGGCTTCACCGAAGGCGACGGCCGGGTTATCGCATCTCCCGCAGGTAGATCCCGATAGATGGACGTTCTCACGGGGGCTTCCTTGGGGACGGGTTCACGGGGAGTTTCCTTGAGTACCGGTTCCGGATGAGGCGCCGTCTCAACGGCAGGCTTTTCCTCCGGCGCCGGGGGGGCGGCCTCTTCGGGCTTGGCCTCCTCGACCGGCAGACGGATTGCCCTCCGCCTGATTACTGTGGACTTGATTCTCTGTTCAACCACTTCACGGGGTTCGGGAGAAAGGAGTTCCGCTTGAATCCTCTCCAAATCGCCGTCCTCGAGTGTGCTCGAATGGGATTTCACTGCGATGCCGATTTTTTCCAGGCGGGTGATCAGCTCCCTATTTTCCAACCCTAACTCTTTGGCCAGTTCGTATACTCTTTTTTTCGACATGCCCAACACACTCCCCCAAAAATAAATAGTTGCAGTGAGGATACCCTGACGGCCTCAGAGACCACTCAAAAGGGCATTATCCTAAGAAGGAACGCCCTTTTCCAATCCTGTCTCCCGGTCGACGATCTTTATCGCCTCCTCCAGCCACATCGCGGCGGTCTTCTCGCCTACACCCGGGATTGCCGACAGCTGTTCGGTATCGGCCGAGGCAAGCATGGCCACGCTCTTCATCCCCGCCTTGAACAGTCTCTCCGCCGTGGCCTCGCCGATACCCGGAATCTTCATGAGGTCCTTATGGGCGTCTACCGCCTTCTCTGCCGCTGTGGTCTCGCTCTTGACATCGATCTTCCAGCCGGTCAGTTTCACCGCCAGTCTGACGTTCTGTCCGTTTCTCCCGATGGCCAGGGAGAGCTGATCGTCGGGAACGATCACCTCCATCGCCCGGTTCTCGTCATCGACTAAAACCCGGTTGACCTTTGCCGGGGAGAGGGCGCTGCACACATACTTGGCCTGATCTTCGGAATAGGGGACGATGTCGATCTTCTCTCCTCGGAGCTCCTGGACGACGCTCTGAACCCGTGACCCTCGCATACCGACGCAGGCGCCGACGGGATCGATATCCTTGTCCCTGGTCCTGACCGAGATTTTCGACCTTTTTCCCGCTTCCCGCGACACGTTGACAATTTCGATCAGACCCTCGGAAATCTCGGGAACCTCCACATCGAAGAGGGCCTTGAGGAAACTGGGATGGGTCCTGGAGAGGATGATCTGGGGGCCCTTGGTGATCTTCTTGACCTCGCAGATGAAGGCCCTGATCCTTTCTCCCCGCTTGTAAGATTCCTTGAATATCTGCTCCGAAACGGGGATGATTCCTTCGGCGCGACCCAGATTCACGATGATGTTGCTGCCTTCGAACCGCTGCACGAAGCCGTTGGCCAATTCCCCTTTCTTTACGTGGTATTCCTCGTAGATGTTGTCCCGTTCCGCGTCCTTCACCCGCTGGATGATAATCTGCTTGGCCGTCTGAACGGCGATCCGGCCGAAGTTGCTCGTGTCGATCTTGATGCCGAGACTGTCCCCGGGTTCGGCTTCCTCATCGAGGGTGCGCCTTGCCTCCGCGAAAGAGATATGGAGGTCGGGATCCAAAACCTTTTCCATCACCATTTTAAACTGGAAGACTTCGATCTCGCCGGCTTCCTCATTGTAGTGGGCTTCCAGCTCGACATCGGGTCCCAGTTTCTTGCGGGCCGCCGTCATCATGGCATCTTCCAGCGCTTTGACGATAATCGCCCTGTCGATCCCGCGATCCTTGCCCATCTGGTCGATCAGGCGTTTGAGTTCGGGAAACATTCAATAAACCTCCGTTATCATTATGTGGTCGTGGGTCATCGGTCAGAGGTGATCGGTCACGGGGAAAAACCGTTGATCCATCACCCATGCGCTATCCCTCATACACTAAATTGGCCTTCAACACCGCCTCCCGGGGAATCCGGTAGGTCTTTCCGGCAATCCTCACGACGAGGATATTCCCCCCTTCCCCCTCCTCATAGTCGGTCAGTTCCCCGCGAAAATGTCGCCGGCCGTCGATCTTTTCCCTGAGATGGAGGTCGATCCGCGACCCCCGATACTTCAGAAAGTCCTTGTCGCGCTGGAGGGGCCGATCCAGGCCCGGAGACGAAACCTCCAGGGTGTAAGGGCCGGGAGGCACGTCATGGACGTCCAGCAGGTCCCCCAACTGGTTGCTGATCAGGGCGCAGTCATCGAGGGTTACCCCTCCTTTTTCCCTGTCTATGTAAATCCGCACAACCCACCGTGCTTTCATCCTCAGGCATTCCACCTGGACAAGTTCCATCCCTGTGGAGGCGAGCACCGGTTCGGCCAGTTGCCGGATCTGTTCTTCCTCAGGGTGCATATGACCCTCTCCTCCCGTGGAAAAAAAAA
>Ga0116204_1001113_pt1 | contig 15104 bp, 11 predicted proteins | sample LakKivwa52mmetaG_FD_94481 | JGI IMG/M metagenome (GOLD analysis project Ga0116204, IMG submission 94481) | Anoxic lake water microbial communities from Lake Kivu, Rwanda to study Microbial Dark Matter (Phase II) - Lake Kivu water 52m metaG | ecosystem: Environmental > Aquatic > Freshwater > Lake...
ACCCCACCCCGCGCCATCCCAGCCAGCTTTACGAGGCTGCCGGCGAGGGCCTTTTTCTCTTTGTCCTGCTCTGGGGGGTGCGCCGCGTCCCCCTGCCCCGGGGTGCCATGCTGGCCCTGTACCTGATGGGCTATGGGGCCGTGCGCTTTGTCATTGAATTTGCCCGCCAGCCCGATGCCCACATCGGTTTTGTCGCCGGTCCTTTTTCCATGGGCCAGGTGCTGTGCCTGGCCATGATCGTTGCCGGGGCCGGCCTGTATGCCGTGCTGGCGCGAAAAGAGGCGGCGATTGCCATCGCCAGGGCAGGCCGACAACCTCACCGGCGCCGGCCCCCTGCCAAGGCCTCCCCAAAAACCTGATGGAAGATGGTGGTGGTTTTCTTTACACACTAGCAAAATTGCCGACAACGCCGGCAGGCAGACCGCGGCCCTTTGTTTTTTTAAAAACTCAATATCATTGGTGTATCTTGAAAGTACGACTTGGCATCGGGTTTGCTTTACAACGCCTGCAGAACCGATCGCAACCAACCCGATCGCAAGGTGCCTGGCTGCATGCAGGGACGATCAACCCATCTGTGCGCTTCCATCGCTGCCGCCGTTTTGCTGCTGACCGTGGCCATTGTGGTGGTGGGGCCGGCCCGGGCCGGGCAAAAACCGGCCATTGCCATTGGTGTGTTGGCCAAACGCGGCCTGCAGCCTTGCCTGGACCAATGGCAGCCAACAGCCGACTACCTGGGCAGCCGCATCGCCGGTCAGACCTTTGCCATCGTCGCCCTCACCTACGACCGCATCTATGAGGCGGTGCAAACCGGCCAGGTCGATTTTATCCTGGCCAACCCCGCCTTTTACGTCGAGTTGGAACGCTGGTATGGGGTCAACTGCATCGCTACCTTGAAAACCAAAAGTGTCGCCGGGGCCTTTAAAACATATGGGGGAGCGATTTTTTGGTTGGCCGCACGCAACGATATCGCCACGGCCGCCGACTTCAAGGGCAAGACCTTCATGGCCGCCGACGAACATTCCCTGGGCGGATGGTACATCGTGTGGCGCGAACTCAAGCACCGCGGCATCGACCCCTACCGGGATTTTGACCATCTCGGTTTTGCCGGAACCCATGATGGGGTCGTCAAGGCCGTGACCGGCGGCCAGGTGGATGTCGGCAGCGTGCGCACCGGCATCCTGGAAAGCATGCAGGCCGAGGGAAAAATCGACCTGGGGCGGTTCAAGGTGCTGGCGCCGCGCCAAAGCCCGTCCAACGGCCTGCCCTTTTTGTGCTCCACCCCCCAGTACCCGGAATGGCCCCTGGCCAAACTGCGCACCACTCCCGACGATTTGGCCGAAAAAGTGGCCGTGGCCCTGCTGGAGCTGTCCCCGGAAGCGCCGGCGGCCGTGGCCGCCGACTGCGCCGGCTGGACCATTCCCTTGAACTACCAGAGCGTGCACGAGTGCCTGCGCGACCTCAAGGTGGGTCCCTATCAGGACCTGGGCAAAATCGGCTGGCAGGATGTGTGGCGCAACTACTGGCAGTGGCTGGTGGTCGCCCTGCTGGCCTTTGCCGGCAGTGCCTTGTTCAGCGGCAAGATCCTGCGGCTCAACCGGGCCTTGCGCGAATCCCACTGCAAGCTGGAGGCTGAAATCGATGAGCACCGCCACACCGATGAGCAACTCAAGCAGGCCAAGGAAATGGCCGAAGCGGCCACCCGGACCAAAAGCGAATTTCTGGCCAACATGAGCCACGAGATCCGTACCCCGATGAACGGGGTGATCGCCGCCGCCGAACTGGCGATGAACCTGCCCCTGCCGGCCAAGGCCGAGCATTATCTGAAAATCATCCATTCCAGCGCCTACTCTCTGCTGGGCATCATCAACGACATCCTGGATTTTTCCAAAATCGAGGCCGGCAAGCTGCGCATGGAATCCAGGCCCTTCATGCTGGATGAAATCCTGGACCGTGTCGTGGACCTGTTCAGCAACAGCGCCGCGGCCAAGGGCATCGAACTGCTCATCGATATCGACCCGCAAACGCCCCGGGCCTTGCGGGGAGATCCGCTGCGCTTGCAGCAGGTCCTGACCAACCTGGTCGGCAATGCCGTCAAATTCACGGAAAAAGGCGGCTTCATCCTCATCCGGGTCGCACCGCTGAGCATGTCGGCCCGGGACACCCGACTGGGCTTTGAGGTCGTCGACACCGGCGTGGGCATTGACCCGGATTACATGGATCGGCTCTTTGAACCCTTCACCCAGGCCGATGCATCGGACACGCGTCGCTATGAAGGCACGGGCCTGGGTCTGAGCATCTGCCGGCGCCTGGTGGAAATGATGGCCGGGCGCATCGGGGTGCACAGCCAACCCGGTGGTGGCAGCACGTTTTGTTTCGAGGTCACGCTCCATCGGCAAAACGAGGAACCGCCCCGCCATTTCGTCCCACCTTCGGGCATGCATGCCTTGCGGGTGCTGGTCGTGGACGACTGCGAGGCCAGCCGCGACATCGCCTGTAAAATCCTGGGGACCTTCGGTTACCAGGCCGCGGCGGTTGCCTCCGGTGCCCAAGCCCTTGAGGCCCTGCAATGCCCGGACGGCCAGACCCCGGCTTTTGACCTGGTTCTGATCGACTGGCTGATGCCGGCAATGGACGGGATCGAAACCAGCCGGCGTATCAGAACCATGGCCGGTGCGAATTTGCCCATCGTCATGATGACCGCTTTCGGCAAGGATGAGGAACGGCGCGAGGCCGAGCAGGCCGGCATCAACGTGTTTTTGGGCAAGCCGATCTATCCGTCCACCCTGTTCAACGCCATCATGGACGCCTTTGGCAAAACCACGACCGACGCCGCGGGCCGGGCCGGTACGGCCATGCAGACCAACGCCTCGATCTTCAAAAAACGCCTCAAAGGGTTTCACGTCCTGGTGGTCGAGGACAACCCCACCAATCAGGAAATCGCCTGTGCCATTTTGGCAACCGCAGGGATCGGCACCGAAGTTGCCGCCAACGGCCGTGAGGCGGTGGCCGCGGTTGAGGCAAGAGCCTTCGATGCGGTTCTGATGGACATCCAGATGCCGGCGATGAACGGTTACGAAGCCACCCGTATGATCAGGCAAAACCCGGCCCACAACAGCCTGCCGATCGTGGCCATGACGGCCCATGCCATGCGCGGCGACGAAGAAAAATGCATCGATGCCGGCATGGATGGCTATATCTCCAAACCGATCAATCAGGATCGCCTGTTTGAGCTTCTGTGGCGGCTGCTCAAAAACCGCCAGCCCAGCCGGTCGACGATGATGACCGGTCCCTCGGCCGTCGCCCAGCCGGCCGGTGTGCCGGCACAAGGACTGCCCGAGCGGATCGACGGGATCGAGATCGCCGAGGCCCTGGCCAATTTGCAGCTCGATCCGCCGGTCTATCGGCGGATCCTCGACAACTTTTGTCACAACCACCGGAAGGCCGCCACCGAGATGCAGGCCGCCCTGGCGGCCGGCGACCGACAGCGGTTGCTCCTGCTGGCCCATACCCTCAAGGGCAGCGCGGCCAACATCGGGGCCAACCGGCTGAAGGCCGCGGCCCTGGCCTTGGAAAACGCCGCCCGCGATCACCGCGGCATGGATCCAATTCCGGCTGGTCTGATCGAGGCCGTCCAAGACGAACTGGCCAGGGTGTGCCGTGCGATTGAGACCCTGGGCCAGACCGGCGGGGTTTTTCCCGAGACCGGACCGGCGCCCGGCATCGATCACGCCCAAGGGCAACAATGCCTGAGCGATCTGTGGCAGGCCCTGGATCGGGCCGATCCAGAAGCCATTCAGACCTGCCTGCCCGCTGCCAAACAGGTGCTGTCCATTGGCAACGCTGCGGCGTTGCAGCGGCTGATCGACCAATATGACTATGAAGCGGCGGCCAACCGCCTGCGGCCGTTCATCGATCCCTCCGGCAGTGAAAGGAAGGCTCCGTGACGCCGATAGCCCCGCTGGTTTTGATCGTTGACGACAACCCGGTCAATATCGATCTGCTGGTTCACACCCTGCAGGGGACCTGCCGTCTGGGCATCGCCAAGGACGGCGCCAAAGCCCTGGCCTATGTGGACCGGCATCGTCCGGACATGATCCTGCTGGACGTGATGATGCCGGGCATGAACGGTTTTGAGGTCTGTGAACGGCTCAAGGCCCAGCCGGCCAACCGGGATCTGCCCATTATTTTCATCACGGCTGTAGATGCCGCAGGGGAGAAGATCCGCGGGTTTTCTCTAGGGGCGGTGGACTACATCACCAAGCCGTTTTTGGCCGAAGAGGTGCGCGCCCGGGTGCAAACCCATCTGGCCTTAAACGCCATGCGTGCGCAACTGGCCGATCAAAATGCCGCTTTGGCTCAAGAAGTGGCCCGGCAAACCGCGGCCCTCCAGGACATGTTCCAGGCCGCGATCGAAGTGATGATTCAAATGGCCGAAATCCGCGATCCATACACCGCCGGCCACCAGCAACGCGTGGCCCGGCTGGCCTGCGCGATTGCCCGGCAGATGGGGCTGAGCAACGACCAGATCCGTTGCATCGAACTGGCCGGCATTTTGCACGACATCGGCAAGATTCGCATTCCCACCGCGGTGATCAACCGGCCGGGCACGCTGCTGGCCAGCGAGCACAGCCTGCTCAAGATCCATCCCCAAGTGGGCCACGACCTGCTCAAGACCATCCCCTTTCCCCTGCCGGTGGCCACCGTGGTCTTGCAGCACCACGAGCGCCTCGACGGTTCCGGGTATCCGGCCGGCCTGACCGGCGATCAGATCATGATCGAGGCCAAAATTCTGGCCGTGGCCGATGTGACCGAGGCCCAGAGTTCGTTTCGTCCCTACCGCCCGGCCCTGGGTATCGAAACGGCCCTGGCGGAAATTTCGGCCTGCAGCGGCAGTTGGTATGATCCGCAGGCCGTTACCACCTGCTGCCGGCTTTTCCGGGATCAGGGCTTTGTGTTTTCGTGAGCCGATGCCGATCACGGCCTGCCGTGCCAGCGGCAGCTATCATTGTGCGATCGCACTCCTATTCCACCACCCACACCGTGCACTGGCGGGCATGGGTGACGATCTTGCTGGAAACCGAGCCGAAGAGAAACTCCTCGCTGCGCGAGCGGCCCTGGCGGCCCACCACGATGGTGGCGCAATCGGCCTCGGCCCGCTCGGCCAGGATGCACTGGGCCATCGATGGGCAGTTGCGCAACGTCACCCGCTGGCTGATCGACCCGGGCGCAAATCCGCCGGCCACCAGCCGGTCCCGGTACCCGGCCAGCACCCGTTGGATCCGTTGCCGGTATTCGGCGAGCCACTGCTGCTTTTCGGCCTCGTTGCGGAAAAAATCCTCCTGGGGATCGTCGATGACATGCAGCAGCACAACGGCAAAACCGGGCAGGCCGCCAACCAGTTTGGCCACGTAGGCCACGGCCCTTTCGGCATTGGACGATTCGTCCACGGCGATGATGATGTTTTTGTTGAAACCGCTCTGGATGCCTTCCATGGTCACCTCTTCAGTCAAGAGCAAACCCGGACGAGCCGGAACCAAATAAGCGCATAGCATATAGCCCGTAGCTTAGGGGTCAGCCGAAGTCGCTTTCTTATACCCCAATCCGACAGTTGTTTCTTGGGGTCGGTATCGATTGATAATTTGGATTTCGACCCCGATACCGATACCGACCCCCGGCCCCGATGGGAAAAATGAATGTCGTTTTGCATTCAATTTCATTGATAACGGACTATCGCCCAAGTTCGGCCCGGCAATTGCCCAGATCCTCGAGGAGCTGATCGCAGGTTTCATAGAACCAGTTGGCGCCCATGGAAAAGTGGAGCAACACCCGGTTGAGCGACTCGGGGATGTAGTCATAGACCTTGCGCAGGTTGGCGACCCGGTGATGAAACACGATGTTCACGTCTCCTTGCTCCAGTACGGCCATGGCCGGGTGGTTTTGGCGGTGCAGGTCCTGAACGAGCACGTCGCCTTTGCCCGCAAGAAACATCAGCACGTTGCCCAGGCCGAACAGATCGTAGCCGTAAAAACTTTCCCGGTGGCGGAAGTTGAAGTCAAAATCGATCCAGCGGTAGGTGTCGGTTTCACGGTCGATCAGGATGTGGTCGCGGCGGATGTCGCCGTGTTTTTCCCCTTGGGCGTGCAAAAAGGCGATGGCCCGCACGCAGCCGATGAAGTTGTCCAGGATGGCGGGAAAAGCTTCATGAAAATAGGTCCGGTGATCCGCCGACAAGTCTTCGATGTGGCTGGACAGGGGGCGGCCGTAAATAAAATCGAGGATCCGCACCGTGTTGCCTTTTTCATCTTCCAGGGCCTTGCCCTGCATGAAGTTGGGATGACCACCCACGCGCTTGAGGATCCGGGCTTCCTTGCGCGGGGAGCGGAAGCACTCGAAGGCGATCCCGCCGATATGGGCGGTAAAGCGCTCGTGAAAGACCAGCTTGATGATCTTGCGCTGGCCGCTTGCCAGATCCATGGCCATCTTGACCCAGAACTTTTCCTGGTCGTCGATCCCGAACCGCCCCTCCTTGGCGTTTTGGCGGATCAGATAGCCTTTGCCGTCGATCAGCAGTACATCCCCGTAGGACACCCGGTAAAAATCCGTGGTGTCGGTATGCACCGCAACGGTGTTGAGGTTGGCGCTGGGGCCTAAAGCGTGGGCCAGTTGCTGGCGAATCGGTTCGGGCAGGTTTTCCATCGGTGCCATGCGCATCTCGTGTCAAAGGGGAACAGGGTCTTCAGATCCTTTTTCAGCGTCCCACGGCCAGATAGGTAAAGCCAAGGTCCTTCATTTCTTTCGGATCATAGATGTTGCGGCCGTCCACCACAATGGGCTGTTTGAGCAGGGCCTTGACGGCCCGCATGTCCAGGTGCCGGAACTCGTCCCATTCGGTGACCAGGATCAGGGCGTCGCAGTCCCGGATGGCCTTGTAGGGATCCTCGAAAAAGACCACCTCGGGCAAAAGGCCGCGGGCATTGTCCATGGCCACCGGGTCAAAGGCGTGGACTTTTGCCCCATGTGCCAGAAGGGCCCGGATCACCTCCAGGGAGGCGGCTTCGCGGATATCGTCGGTTTTGGGTTTGAAGGACAGGCCCCAGATCCCGATCGTGGCGCCGGCAAGGGGCAGGACCTGCTGGAGTTTTTCAACGACGATGGTTTTTTGGGTTTCGTTGATCCGGTCCACGGCTTCAAACAGATCGGCACTGCAGCCGTGTTCTTTAAGTGTGGCGACCAGGGCCTTGACGTCCTTTGGAAAACAACTGCCACCGTAGCCCAGGCCGGCCTGGAGGAAGCGTGGCCCGATGCGGCTGTCCAACCCCATGCCCTTGGCCACGTCCTTGATGTCGGCCCCTGTTTTTTCACATAAAATGGCCAGTTGGTTCATGAAGCTGATGCGGGTGGCCAGCATGGCGTTGCTGGCGTATTTGATGATCTCGGCGGTCTTGATGCCGGTGACCATGATGGGCCGGTCGGTACGGGCCAAGGATCGGTACAGCGACGTCATCACCTGCTGGGCTTTTTCGCTGTCCGTGCCGATGATGATGCGGTTGGGGTTTTCAAAGTCCTTTACCGCGGCACCTTCCCGCAAGAATTCGGGATTGGACACCACATCAAAGGCGATATCCTTGGCCTGGGTCTGGCGGACGATGGTTCGCACCCGCTCGGCCGTGCCCACCGGGACCGTGGACTTGTTGACCAGGATTTTGTACCCGTTGATGAAGGTGCCCACCATTTGAGCGGCCGCGTCCACCGCGGACAGGTCAGCGGCCCGGTCTTTGTCGGTGGGCGTGCCCACGCAGATGAAGATGATCTCCGCAGATTCCACGGCCAGGCGCTGATCCGTGGTGAACTTGAGGCGGCCGCCGGTGAGATTGCGGCGGAACAGTTCCTCCAGACCGGGCTCGTAGATGGTGAGTTGTCCGGCAGAGAGCCGTTCGATCTTGGCCGTGTCGATGTCCAGGCAGATGACATCGTTTCCCAGGTTGGCAAAGCCCACACCGGTCACCAGACCCACGTAGCCGGTGCCCACAACGGTGAGTTTCATGGATCTTCCCTTTCTTCAAACGGTGAACCCGGAGCGTTCATTTTGGCCACTTACCGATGGGATCCCATGCAAAACCTCATCAATTATTCCGCAGCCCGTCGGGGTCGGTATCGGGATCACCGTCGCAATCCGGATCGTCAATCGCACCCGAGTCCGAAGCCGTAAGCCCATTTGGGTTCCGGCTTGTCCGGGTGGGGTAGTACTGCCGGTACCATTCCACGAAACGGGCGATTCCCGTTTCCAGGGGAGTGGCTGGCGTGAAGCCCACATCCCGGGCCAGATCGTCCACATCGGCATAGGTGGCCGGCACATCGCCGGGCTGCATGTCAAGCAGTTCCCGGATCGCCGTTTTGCCCAGGGCCGTCTCGATGGCCGCCACAAAATCGGTGAGCTGGACCGGGCAGTTGTTGCCGATGTTGTAAAGCCGGTAGGGGGCATAGGAGGTGCCCGGGTCCGGGGCCGCGCTGCTCCAGTCGGGATTGGGGCGGGGAAGCTTGCCCATGATGCGCACCACCCCTTCGACGATGTCGTCGATGTAGGTGAAATCGCGTTGCATGCGGCCGTGGTTGAACAACGGGATGGGCCGGTTTTCCAGGATGGCCTTGGTGAAGATGAACAGGGCCATGTCCGGCCGGCCCCAGGGGCCGTAGACCGTGAAAAAGCGCAGGCCCGTGCAGGCCAGGCCGTAAAGGTGGCTGTAGGCGTGGGCCATCAGCTCGTTGGCCTTTTTGCTGGCCGCGTAAAGGGACACCGGATGGTCAACGTTGTGGTGGACCGAAAACGGCATGGTGGTGTTGGCGCCGTAAACCGAACTGGAGGAAGCAAACACCAGGTGTTTGACCCCATGGTGGCGGCAGCCTTCCAGCACCCGGACAAAACCGTCGAGGTTGGATGTCACGTAGGCATGGGGGTTTTGCAGCGAGTAGCGCACCCCGGCCTGGGCCGCCAGGTTGACCACCACGTCGAAGCGGTATTCTGCGAAGAGCTGCTCCATGGCCGCGGCATCGGACAGATCGCAGTGGCTGAAGACAAACCCCTGATATGGGCGCAGCAGATCCAGTCGGTCTTTTTTCAGGATGACGTCGTAGTAGGGATTGAGGTTGTCGATGCCCACGACCGCCACGCCTTGGTCCAGCAGCCGCCGGCTCAAGTGAAAGCCGATGAAGCCGGCAGCCCCGGTGACCAGTACTTTTTTATAATGCAAATCCATGCTGCGCCACCATTCACGAATAAGGTTGAGGTTGAGGTTAAGGTTGAGGCGGCACCCGATTGCTAAACCTAAACCTCAACCTTAACCTTGTAGTTGCGGTACCACTCATAGGTGATTCTCAATCCCTGTTCAAAGGCAAATTCCGGGGCAAACCCCAGCAGGTCACCGGCACGGGAAATATCGGCCACGGACTCGCGGATATCCCCGGAGCGTGGGGCCAAATAATCCGGTGTCTTGACCACGGCGGCCAATCCGGCCACGGTTTTCCACAAGTCATTGACGGTCACATAACGGCCCGTGCCGATGTTGATCCGCTGCCCCGTGGCCTTGGCCGCGGCAGCGGCCAGCAGGTTGGCCCGGACCACGTCCTGGACGAAGATAAAATCCCGGTACTGCTGGCCGTCGCCGTAAATCGCCGGGGCCTGTCCGGCAACGGCCCGGTTCAAAAAGATCGAGATCACGCCGGAATAAGGCGACGATGGGTCCTGCCGCGGGCCGAACACGTTGAAATAGCGCAGGCAAACCGTTTCCAGGCCGAACAGGTCGGTGAACACCTTGGCGTTGTATTCCCCGGAAAGTTTTTGGACGGCGTAGGGACTTAAGGGCCTTAACACCGTGTCCTCGCGTTTGGGCATGTCCGGATCGTCGCCGTAGACCGCACAGGAACTGGACAGCACCACCCGTTTAACCTTTTGCCGACGGGCCGCCTCCAGCACGTTGAGGGTGCCGATGTCGTTGACCATGGCCGATCCGATGGGATCGTCCACGGTCTGGGGGACCGACACCACAGCGGCCAGGTGAAAGACCAGGCGGCAGCCCGCCATCAGGTTGACCAGCAGGGAAAAGTCACGGATATCGCCATGGACAAAGTGGATCTGATCCTGTCGATGGGCCAGATTGGCCTGACGGCCGCTGGATAGGTTGTCCAGCACCACGGTGTCGATGCCCTGCTGACAGAGCGCATCCACCAGGTGGGAACCGATAAAGCCGGCGCCGCCGGTGACCAGTGCCTTGCCGCCATCACTCATCGTGATCTTCCTTTGGTTGTCATGAGGCAAACCCGAGCCACCAGGACAGGCTCAGTGCCGAGAGCAACGTGCTGGCCGAGATCGTGATCACGGCCAGTTCCATATCCCCGTCCATTTCCCCGGCCATGGTGTAGATCAGGGTGGCCGACGGACAGGCCAGCAGGATCAGGGCCGGCATGTAATCCACAGGCTGGATTCCCAGCAACCGGAACAACGCCAACCCCATGGCCGGCAACACGATCAGCTTGAACACACCTGCCCCGAGCCAGTCGCGTACCTGCTTGGATATCTGGCCCAAAGAGATCGAGGCCCCAATGAGCAGCAGGGCCAGGGGCAGGGCCATGCCACTGAGGATGGTCAGGCTCCGGTCCACCACCTGGGGGAAGGCCGTCTGGGTGAGCGACACGGCAATCCCTGCGGCGGCGGCCATGATCACCGGGTTGCCGGCAATTCTGCCGACGGCGGCCCTCAGCGCATGGCTTTGGGACCTGCTACCGTAGCGTTGGAGGATCAGGACGGCCAAAAAGTTTTGCAAGATCGTCAGGAACCCGGTGAGGATGCCAGCCCGTACCAGTCCTTCCTGGCCGATGAAAAAAAAAGCCACGGCCAGGCCAATATGGCCCAGATTACCATGAAAGGCGCTTTGAACAAACGTGGCCTTGCGCGATGGGGCCATGGCCATCCGCCGAGCCGTGAACCAGGCCAGGACAAAGACCATCGTCACGGCTGCCAGGCTGATGACCAAAACCGCCGGATGGAAATGGGTGTTGAACGTGGATTTTGACGTTGCCTGGAAAATCATCGCCGGAATGGCAAAATAAAAGACCAGGCGGTTTGCCGGTCGCATCAGTTCAGGGGGCAGGAAGCGCCGCTCCCGGGCAATCCAGCCCAGAACGATGATGGTGAACACGGGAATGATGGTGGTCACGACGGCCATGCTACCGTCCCGCCACGGTGATCTGGTTATCCGATGCGGTTTCCATGGGCGGGCAGTTTAGCCCATGGCACCGGTCCGGGTCAATGGACTTGAACACCACGGCGCTTTGGTGTAGGGCACCCAATGAATGAAACCGTTTCGCACCAAGGCTGTGATCTTCGATTTTGACGGCACCCTCACCCGGGCCGGGGCCCTGGATTTTAAAACCTTTAAAAGGGGGTTGGGTTGCCCCTATGACCAACCGGTACTCGAATTCATCAACGCCCTGCCCGATCCGGACCGAAGAGCCCGGGCCATGGACGATCTGGGGCGCTTTGAAATGGCCGGAGCCGCGGCTTCCGAGCCCAACCCGGGTGCCGAGGCCCTGGTTCACCGGCTCAAGGCCCTGGGCCTCAAGCTGGCCATTGTCAGCCGCAACAGTCGCCGCTGCATCGACAGGGCCTTTGCCAATTTCAGCACCATCGGAACCGCTGATTTCGACCTGATCGTTTCCCGGGACGACAACGTGGCCTTGAAACCCAGCGCCGACGGGGTCCACTGGGCCGCGGCGAAGATGGGGCTGTCCGCCACCCAAACCATCGTCGTGGGCGACTTTATCTTCGACATCGAGGCAGGCCGGCGGGCCGGGGCCGTGACGGTGTTGCTCTGCCCCCAAGACACGACCCCGGTGGTCGAAGCCGATTTTACCATCGCCACCATCGGCGAACTGGAGGCCGTGGTGGGCCTGGGCCTGGCCCTGCGGCCGGGCAAGCTGCCCAACGCGATGCTGGGCAGGTTTTTGGACGACATGGCCTTTGCCGACGCCTCGGTGCTGGTCACGCCGGGGGTGGGCCAGGACACGGCGGCCCTGGACCTGGACCGGGCCGAGGTGCTGATCCTCTCCTCGGATCCCATCACCTTTGCCACCGATCAGATCGGTCATTACGCGGCCATCGTCAACGCCAACGACATCGCCACCTCCGGTGCCCTTCCCCGTTGGTTGCTCACCACCTTGCTGCTGCCCTGCGGAACGACGGCCGCTGAAGTGCACGACATCATGGCCCAGCTCAAAGCGGCCTGCGACCGCTGGGGGGTGACCCTTTGCGGGGGCCATACCGAGATCACCGATGCGGTCAGCCGGCCGGTGATCACCGGCACCATGGCCGGCACCATGGCCCGGTCGGACCTGATCGACAAGCGGGGCCTGCGGCCCAAAGACCAGGTGATCATGACCAAGGCGGCCGCTGTCGAGGGCACGGCCATCATCGCCCGGGAAATGGGTTCCCAATTGCTGGCAAAGGGGATGTCGGCCGCCGATATTGCGGTCTGCAGCCGGTTTTTAGATCAGATCAGCATCCTGGCCGAGGCCCGGATCGCCGCAAGTTTCCCTCAGGTAAGTGCGATGCACGACGTCACCGAAGGCGGTGTGGCCACGGCCTTAGAGGAGTTGAGCCTGGCCGGTGGCTATGGCCTGCGCATCGAGATCAACGCCATCGCGGTTTTCGATGCCACGGCCCGCATGGCTGCGCTGCTCGGACTGGATCCGCTGGGGTTGATCGGTTCGGGCAGCCTGCTGATCGCCTGCCGGCCCGAGGCGGCCGTGCCGCTGATGGATCGCCTGGAGGCGGCCGGTATCGCCGCCCGTCGGATCGGCGAGGTGCTCGATGCCCCTGCCGGTATCCAGGCCATGGACAACGGGCACCCCGCGGTCTGGCCCCATTTCGAGGTCGATGAGATCGCCCGCCTGTTTGCCGGCAAGCCTTGACAGGCCCGCCGGTTTGCCCCTATAGCAACACGATCAGGCGCTGTTTCTGCCCGCTTTTGTTCCGCCACGCCCGCGCTGCCCTCACCAGTGCCGCCAACCGCCATGGTAGATGGCCATGCACCTGCGAACCATCGCCTGTCTCGTGGACTTTTCGGACCTGTCCCTGCGGGGGCTGGCCTTAGGGGCCAGTCTGGCCGACCGCTTCGGCGCCGGTCTCATCGCCTTTCACGCCGTCCACCTGCCCAGCGACCAGCTTGACGGGTCCGACTATCCGCAAAGCCGGCCAGGGTATCTGGCAACACTGGCTCAGGCCCGCAGGCGACTGCAGCGTCTGGCAATGGCAACGGCAACCCCCATCATACCGGTGCTGGTCTGCGGGGATCCGGTCAGCGAACTGGCCAGGCTGGTGGAAAGCGAGCCGATCGACCTGATCATCGCACCCAGCCGGGGAATATCGGCGTTACGGCGCCTGTTCACCGGAACCCTCGTGGAGCGCTTGGTGCGCCGGGTCGACCGCCCGGTATTGGTCTGCCGGCCCAAGGTCAGGTCCGCTGCCCAGATGAAGGTCACCATCGTGGTGGCCGGTATCCCCGAGGGGGGCGATGCCGGGCCGGTGATGGCCGGGGCCGTGGCGGTGGCCAGGGCCTTTGACGCCGACCTGCACCTTGTCCATGCCTGCCAGGCCCCGCCGGATATCGATGAGGAGCCATACAGCCTGGCCCAACACCACCACGACGAGCGAATCCGCCGGCAACTGTTGCAGGCCGCGGTCAGCGCCGGCGCCGATATGCCCAGAACCCGGGCCGTGGTGCTTTGCGGCACCCCTGCCGAAGCCATCGGTACCCATGCGGTCCGCCTCGGGGCCGATCTGGTGGCCGTCGGGGTGAGACGGATCGGACCGGTGGCCAAGACGGTGATCGGTTCGACCACCGAGGCTTTGCTGCGCTCCGGTTCCTCTTGCCTGTTGACCCTGCCGGGCCTCTTGGATCCGACAGCCGGTCCCGTGCCCCCGGCGTGTGGGCAAAACGCCAGCAGAGGGAAAAGACCTTGACCCTTTGCACCGGCATCGTCACCGACGCGCGCTGCAACGGCCATGACCCCGGCCAAGACGTGCCGGAACATCCCCGCCGGTTGGCGGCCATCGATCAGGTCCTGGCCCGGCTCAACGCCAGTCTGGTCCGCCTCCAAGCCCGTGAGGCACGTACGGCTGAGCTGGAATGGCTTCACAGTCCGGCTTATGTGCGGCGGATTGCCGCCACCGCCGGTCAAAAACCGGTGGCCCTGTCCGGCGACACCATGGCCGGCCCCGGTTCGGACCTGGCGGCCCGGGTAGCGGTGGGTGCGTGCCTGGAGGCCGTGGCCGCGGTGGTGGACAACCGGCTCACCAACGCCTTTGCCCTGGTGCGGCCGCCGGGCCATCATGCCGAGTTCAGCCGGGCCATGGGCTATTGCCTTTTCAACAACGTGGCCCTGGCCGCGGCGTTTGCCATGGAGGCACTCGGTTTGAAACGGGTGTTGATCCTCGATTGGGACCTGCACCATGGCAACGGGACCCAGCATCTGTTTGAAGCCGATCCGCGGGTGCTGTTCATTTCGGTCCACCAGTACCCGCTGTATCCGGGCACCGGTCATTTCACCGAAACCGGCCGGGGTCCGGGCGAGGGCTACACCATCAACCTGCCCCTGCCGCCCGGCTGGGGCGATGGTGCCTATGCCGCGGTTTTTGAGCAGGTCGTGGTTCCCGTGGCCAGAGCCTTTTGCCCGCAACTGATCCTGGTGTCCGCGGGTTTTGACGCGCATCACCTGGATCCCATGGGTGGCATGGAAATGAGCGCCGATGGGTTTGCCGCCCTGACCCGTTGCCTGATGGACCTGGCCGGTGAACTGTGCTCCCGGCGTCTGGTGCTGGTGCTTGAAGGCGGCTACCATGCCCAGGCCCTGGCCGATTCGGTGGCGGCTGTTTTGACCGAACTGTGCGGTGCAACCACCCATTGCTACCGGGACTTGGCCGCTGCCGCAGATCCGAGGCAGGTGAACAACGTGTTGACCCGCTGCCGGCATGTGCATGGCCATTTTTGGAAAGCCCTGACCCGGACAAACCGTCAATGGTTTGGATAAGGGCTTTAGGCCCTTGCCAATGA
>Ga0116204_1001119_pt1 | contig 15054 bp, 13 predicted proteins | sample LakKivwa52mmetaG_FD_94481 | JGI IMG/M metagenome (GOLD analysis project Ga0116204, IMG submission 94481) | Anoxic lake water microbial communities from Lake Kivu, Rwanda to study Microbial Dark Matter (Phase II) - Lake Kivu water 52m metaG | ecosystem: Environmental > Aquatic > Freshwater > Lake...
CAAAACATTGGATTTTCGAAGGCCGATCCTCCGGAAATCCAATAAAAATGGGTTATCTTTGATTTTTCATGTTTCTAAGTACCTATATTCATTAGCGTAAACAAGTATTGAACAGGCTTAATTAATCAATCGAAGGCATTCAAACGTGGGAGGAGGTGGCATCGTGAATAAAAGCGGGGATTTTATTGCGGGGCTGTTGGTAGGGGGTTTGATCGGCGCCGTGATCGGTATACTGTATGCGCCGAAGAGCGGCAAGGAGACCCGGGAAGAACTCGGAGCGAAAGCCGACCAACTGCTGACAAAAGCCAAGGAGGAGTACGAACGCGCCGTGGAAAAGAGCCGGAAGGTATACGAGGAGGCAGTGCAGCGGCTGAAGGCCGTGGAGGAAACGGCGCGGGAGAGGGCGGAAGAAGTCGGAGAAAAGGTTGAGGAAATCGCCGGGCAGGGGAAGGAAGCGATTCGGGAAGGGAAAAGCCGCCTGAAGAAGGCCATTGAAGCGGGTGTCGAGGCTTTCAATGAGGAGAAGGGGAAAGCGGTCTGAGAACCGTCGAATTTGAGCGAATTTGAGAGATAGAAGCCATGACAGGCATGACGGATACCTTGCTGATCCTTTTAAGCGTCGGTTTTCTGCTGTTCATCGGGTTTTCAATCCCCTGTATTCTGCAGATCTGGCGGACGGCGAAAGGCATGGCCCTCACCCTCCGGATGTTCAATGAAAACCTGCCCGTGATCATGAAAAACCTCGAAGAGATTAGCACCAGGGTCAACCGGACGTCAGCCACGATGGAAGGGCACTTCGATGATCTCTCGCTGATGATGAAAAAGATGAAGGCGATGCTGATTCTCTTCGTCGGCCTGGAGGAAATCATCAGGAGAGGGGCGCACCTGCCCTTCGCCCCGGCGCTGCGATCCGCTTTGGCGGTGTCGAAAGGGGTCCGCGTCTTTCTTCGCCATTTGCTGAGCGAGCGTCGGGAACGCGGTTGATGCAGTTGCGCAAGCGGCATGGGGACTTTATCCATAGGACAGTGAAAGAGGCGAGATAGACAAGGTGTCCGGCGTCACTTACGGGAGCAGGGGAGGGCGGGTCCGGGTTACTACGGACCGGAATAGGACCGTTCCGACGAGATCGGTTGAGGAAGTCGTCCGGGAATTAAAAACGGCACAGCTCCCCGGCGAGGGAGATTATCGAGAACGTTCGCTTAACCTGCACGGTCTGATCTGCGGTCGGTGTGGCAGGGAATTTACCGCCGCCCATCGTCACCTGCTGACCGTGCACCACAAGGACGGCAATCACCGGAATAACCCACCCGACGGCAGCAACTGGGAAAACCTCTGCGTTTACTGCCATGAGGATGTTCACAGCCGGGGGCTGCTGGGGGATTACCTGGCGGGGACGGCCGCTTCCCGGGAGGAGACCATTGTCTATCGGGATGAAACAGCCTCCGGGGCGCAAGGATTGGGTACGCTTGGCGATCGGCTGCAGAAAGCCCTGGAAAAAAAGAAAATTCCGTAGTGACGCCAGGATCGGTTATTTTCCTTCCACCACTGTCCGGTGGATGTTTTCTAATAAGAAATCAATATAATGATCAATACGCCCCTATAAGGAGGGATCAAGATGGGAAAGCTGCTGTGGAAGCCTTCGGAAGAGCGCGTCAAAAACAGTAACATGTATCGCTTTATCTCCTTCGTCAACCAGAGGCGCCAGAAGAATTTCACAAATTATGACGATCTTTATGCATGGTCGATCAGCCGGCTCGCCGATTTTTGGGCCGACGTCTGGGATTTTGTCGGGATCAAGCAATCGAAGAGATATGACGAGGTGCTTGACGACGATCGGAAAATGCCCGGGGCGAAGTGGTTTTCCGGCGCCCGACTGAATTTTGCGGAAAACCTGCTGCGCTACCGCGACGATTCTGTGGCCCTCATCTTCAAGGGTGAAGATCATCCGATCCGGAGGATGACCTATGCCGAACTTTACGACGAGGTGGCAAGGCTGGCGAAGAGCCTGCGGGCGTTCGGAATCGGACCCGGCGACCGGGTAGCCGGCTTCATGCCGAATATGCCCGAGACCGTGGCGGCCATGCTCGCCGCAACGAGCATCGGGGCGGTGTGGTCCTCCTGTTCCCCCGATTTCGGGATCAAGGGGGTTCTGGACCGTTTCGGACAGATCAAGCCGAAGGTCCTCTTCGTGGCCAACGGCTACTTCTTCAAGGGGAAACCCCTCGATTCGATCTCCCGGGTGGCGGAGATCGTCAGGGACCTGCCTTCCATCGAGCGGGTGGTTGTCGTACCCTACACGGAAGATGAGCCTGATATCAGCAGTGTCCGGGGCGCCGTTTCATACCGGGCATTCAAAGCGCCGGAAAGCGGGCTCGCGATCCGCTTTGAGCAGCTTCCCTTCGATCATCCGCTCTACATCATGTTTACCTCCGGAACGACCGGACTTCCCAAGTGCATGGTCCAGAGCGCCGGCGGGATCCTGATCCATCAGCTCAAGGAGCTGGTCCTCCACACGAACCTGACAAGAGCGGACACGATCTTCTATTTCACCACCTGCGGGTGGATGATGTGGAATTGGCTGGTCTGCTCGCTCGGTGTGGGGGCGAAACTCCTCCTTTATGACGGGAATCCTTTCCATCCGGCTCCGGGCGCCCTGTGGCGAATCGCCCAGGATGAAGGGATTACGGTCTTCGGGACCAGCGCCGGTTATATCGCCGCGCTGATGAATGAAGGGGTTCGGCCGGGGAAGGAGTATGACCTCTCCGCGCTGAAGGCCATCCTGTCCACCGGTTCGCCCCTTTCCGAAGACGGATTTGAATTCATCTATCGGGACGTGAAAGCGGATCTTCAGCTCGCCTCTATCTCGGGCGGTTCCGACATCAACGGCTGTTTTGCCTTGGGCAATCCCATGGGGCCGGTATACTCCGGGGAGCTGCAGTGCCGCGGCCTCGGCATGAAGGTCGAAGCCTTCGACGAAAACGGAAAGCCTGTCGTCAACCGGCAGGGCGAACTGGTCTGCACGGCGCCGGCCCCCTCGATGCCCATCTATTTCTGGGATGATCCCGGGGATAAAAAATACCGGGCAGCTTATTTCGACGTCTATCCGGACGTCTGGCGTCACGGCGATTACATCCTCATCAACGAGCGGGGCGGCGTCGTCATCTACGGACGTTCCGACGCGACGCTCAACCCCGGCGGCGTCCGCATCGGGACGGCGGAGATCTACCGACTGATGGAGACGATCCACGAGATTGCCGACAGCGTCGTGGTGGGGCAGAACTGGAAGAACGATGTTCGAGTCATCCTCTTCGTGAAGATGGCGCCGGGATGCGAGTTGACCGACGAACTGCGGGAACGGATCAGGAAGAGCATTCGCGTCAATGCCTCGCCCCGCCATGTGCCGGCCAAGATCATCGCCGTTCCGGATGTCCCCTATACCTTGAACATGAAGAAGGTCGAGCTTTCCGTGAAAAAGATGATCGAAGGGCAGGCGGTTCTGAACAGGGACGCCCTGAAGAATCCGGAGTCTCTCGACTACTTTGCGGGGATCAGGGAACTTCAGGAAGATTGAGTTTGACGGCATCGTAAAAAGGCCGGATGCTGCGTTACGCTTCATCCCTCGTCGCAGCGGCGTACGGCAAAGTACGCCTCACTCCTCGGGTTTTGCGCGCCTTGCCTGCAGCTTTTTTACGATGCCGTCCCAAATTCAAGGTTTTTCCGACTTCTTACGAAATCGCTGAGTTTCACTTGATAAGGATTGTATTGTCCCGCTCGGTGACGAGCTTGTCGCCCACGGATGTTCCGCAGCAGCTGCAGGTGTAGTCGTACTTGTCGCCGTTGGCCAGGACCAGCAGGAGCCGCTTTCTCACCGGCACCGCGCGCCGGCAGTTGGGGCAGAACAGCTCCGTGGCGTCGAAATCCCTGTATTGCTCGCGTCGCATCGATTCATCCATCCTTTTCAGGAATTCTTTTTGCATCTTCCAGCCAGATTGCAGCCTCGCTGTCGCTCGGCGCCCGGTAATCGCCCCGCGGGGAGAGAGACCCCCCCGAACCGACCTTCGGACCGTTGGGGACGCAGGTGCGCTTGAACTGACTGATCTGGAAGAAACGGTAGAGAAACACTTCCAGCCAGTGCCGGATCTCTTTGATCGTGTACTCGCGCCGCTTCGCCTCGGGGATTTCCGGCCAGAGGCCCCGTGACTTGTCGCGCCAGGCGCAATAGGCTATGAAAGCGATCTTGGTCGGCAGATAGCCGAAGCGGATAGTGTAGAAAGTGTTGAAATCCTGGAGATCATAAGGCCCGACAATGGATTCCGTTCGCTGTGCAGGCTGGAAGTCGGCATCGCCGGGGATCAGCTCGGGGCTGATCTCCGTCTCAAGAATATCGAGAAGGATTTCGGATGCCTCGGGGGAGATCTGCACCGAGCGCGCCACCCATCGGATCAGGTGCTGGATCAGGGTCTTGGGGACGCTGGTGTTCACATTGTAGTGAGACATGTGGTCGCCGACGCCGTAAGTGCACCAGCCGAGGGCGAGTTCGCTGAGGTCGCCCGTGCCCAGGACAAGAGCGCCTCTGAGATTGGCGATGCGGAATAGATGCGATGTTCTCTCTCCGGCCTGGATATTTTCAAAAGCGATGTCGTAAACCGTCTTTCCCTCCGCATAGGGGTGGCCGATGTCTTTGAGCATCTGCATACAGCTCGGCCGAATGTCGATTTCATTGCATTCAACTCCCAGTGCCTTCGCGAGGCGAAGGGCGTTTCTGTGGGTTCGCTCCGAGGTGGCAAAGCCGGGCATCGTATAGGCCAGGACATGGGAGCGGGGGAGACCCAGGAGATCCATCGTCCGGGCGGCGACGATCAGGGTATGCGTGGAGTCGAGGCCGCCCGAGACCCCGATGACGACCTTATCGATCCCCGAGGCTTTCAGGCGTTGGGCCAGACTCTGGACCTGGATATGGTAAGCCTCATAGCAGCGAAGGTCCCTTTTGGCGGGGTCCGTCGGGATGTAAGGAAAACGGGCGTATTCCCGTTCGAGCAGGAGTCGCCCCTCGATCGGTTCAATCTCCAGGGCGACCCGCCGGAATCTCAGGAGGGCGTCCCGGTGGGTCCGCGCGTTCCCGCCGAAACTGGTCTGGCGCATCCGGTCTTGGGCAAGGCGGTCGAGGTCGAGATCGGCGCGGATCATCTGGGAGCGGCCCGTGAACCGCTCCGATTCCGCAAGACGGTTGCCGTTCTCATAGATCATGGCGTGACCGTCCCAGGCGAGATCCGTGGTCGATTCACCGGGACCTGCCGCGGCGTAAAGGTAAGCGGCTATGCAGCGCGCGGACTGATTTGCGGTCAGGCTCTGGCGGTATTCCGATTTTCCGATGGTCACATTGGATGCGGAGAGGTTTCCGATGATCGTGGCCCCCGCCAGGGCGGCAAAACAGGACGGGGGGATCGGGACCCAGACATCCTCGCACATCTCGATGAAGAAACGGAAATGGCGGATATTCGCCACCTCGAAGATCAGATCCGCGCCAAAAGGGATTCCCTCCTGACCACAGAGTCGGATCGTCTTTACGAGCGCCTCTTCCGCGGGGCTGAACTGTCGCCCCTCGTAGAATTCCCGGTAATTGGGAAGGTAGGACTTTACCGCCACTCCAAGGATCCGACCGCGGTAGAGGACGATTCCGCAGTTGAACAGGCGGGAATCTACCTGCAGCGGCGCCCCGACGACGAGGATCAGGTTGAGAGCCGCCGTTTCATGGACGACCTGTTCAATCGCCGCGAGGACCCCCTGAAGCAGGGCGTCCTGATGGAAGAGATCCTCGTTGGAATAGGCGGAGAGTCCGAGTTCCGGAAAGAAGGCGAGGCAGGCGTGTTGCGCTGCCGCCTCCCGGGCGAGGCGGACGGTCTCACCGGCATTGAACCGGGCGTCGGCGATTTTCACCTCGGGGATGCAGACCGCAGCCCGGATGAAGCCGTGGCGATAGAAATTGAAAAAATCCTTCATTTCCTTGCCTTCCATAATCATTCCTTTTCCACGCAGGCATAGGCGCTGTGGTTGTGAATGCTCTCGAAATTTTCCGCCTCGACGCTGTACCAGGTGAAGTTCGAATCCTCATTGAGGCGGCTCGCCACGTTTCGAACGACATCCTCGACAAACATCGGGTTATCGTACCCCTTTTCCGTCACGAACTTCTCATCGACACGCTTCATGAGGGAATAGACCTCGCCGCTGGCCGATTCCTCGATGAGTTTGATGACATCCTCGATCCAAAAGAACTTTCTGAACCTGACCCGGACGGTCACGATCCCCCGCTGGTTGTGGGCGCCGGCCCGGCTGATCTCCTTGGAGCACGGACAGACGGTCGTCACGGGGACGATCATGCCGACCAGAAAGTCCATGCCGCCGCCGTTGCATGTTCCCATAAACTGGCAGCGATACTCCATCAGGCTCTTCGCCCTGGATCGGGGGGCGGTCTTCTCGATGAAATAGGGGAATTCGATTTCGATGTGGGCCGATTCGGCGTGCAATTTCACCCTGATCTTCTGGAGGATGCTGCTGAAGGTTCGAATGTTCACCTGGTCGCGGATTTCATTCAAGACCTCCACGAAGCGGCTCATGTGCGTCCCCTTGAAGCGATGGACGAGATTCACGTACATGTTGATTGTGGCATTGACCGGCTGCGTCCCGCGGGCGCGGTCCAGTACGACGATCGGGTATTTGAGTCCCTTGACCCCGACCTTTTTGATATCGATGTTCCGTTCGTCCTTTTGGTTCTGGATGTCGATCATAGGCTGTACGTCACACGCGAATTCTCCGATTCCCATACGGTCACCCTCGACAGGGCGACCTTCGCCTGCAGCGCCTTTTCGCTGATCCGCTCGTAGAGGAAAAGGGCGATCGCTTCGGAAGAAGGGTTCCTGTTTTTGAAATAGTCAAGTTCGTTGAGATATTTGTGGTCGAGCTGCTCGAGGACCTCGTCGGTCCATCGTTTCACGACCCTGAAGTCGATCAGCAGGCCCTCGCTGTTGAGCGATTCGGCGGCGACCGAGACCTCCGCGAGAAAATTATGGCCGTGGAGCTCTTCACACTTGCCGCCGATTTCCTTGAGGAGATGGGCGGCGGAAAAGGATTTTTTGATGGTCACTTCGTACATGGGGTTCGCTCCTTCATATCAATTTCCTCTTCATATCATAAATTCCTTCCGGGGATAAGCAGGAAATTGAGCGAAGTTTCATCCGGTCGGTCGAAACGATAAGCGACGGTTCATGGAGACTGCGGACTGGATGCGAAATCGGGTCAGATATGGAAATATTCAGGGTCGATCCGTGAAAATACCTGTAGCTGTGATTGATCGAACGAATTGCACGGATAAACTCGCGCAGAACTGAAAACCTAACCATCTGATAATAAAAAAGAATAACTGAATTATTCCGCGCGGGTGATATTTGGCAGTGATCTGGTATGAGATTTGCGTATAATTTGAGTCCGACGGTTCTTTCGTTATCAACCTGAGACCGGGAAAAAATCGATTGTGAACATGATGAAAGCGATTCTGCGACCGGGGAGCGATCCCGAGCGACAAATTAAAAATAAAAAAAGGAGGAAGACGATGCTGAGTGTATTTCGTAAGAAGCGAGAAAAAGGGTTCACGCTGATCGAGCTGATGATCGTCATCGCGATCATCGGCATCCTGGCGGCCATCGCCATCCCGCAGTTCACCGCTTACAAGGACAGGGGCTACAACGCCTCCGCCAAAGCGGATCTCAAGAACGCATACACGGCGGCGTCGGCCTATTTCACCGAAAACCCAACGGGCACAGTCACCCCTGCACTTCTGGCAACTAATGGCTTTTTAGGCACGACCGGCGTAACGCTTACGATCACTACCGGGACGCCGCAAACCGCTCTGGCGATGACGTCGGTCAGCACTCTTGCGTCAACGCCGGTCACATACAGCGTTAATGCTGCGGGCACAATTACGCCTTAACCTGGGTTTAAAAAAGGGTGATGGGGCAGGGTGATTACCTGCCCCATTTTTTTAACAAGTGCATTATCTAAGGATTCTACATGTCATTTCAATACTTTTTCCGGTGACCGAATGACCTCCCTCCGAGGAATCATTTTAGAGATTTCTTTGCGTATGATGTGCTTCTCAAAAGCTATTTTTGTAATTAGGATATGCCAAACCAATATAATCGCCTTACCCTTTGACCACCTGCCGACAATTTAAAAAAGCATTTTCCAGAGTCTGCATTTTATCTTGACAGCCGTCGAATAATACGGTAGGGATACCCTGACCAGCGGTCAGATTGTGACCATAGTTCAGATTCTGATTATGGGTCATGCCTCTTTATCGTATTACGCAAAACGGTGCATCAGGACAGAAAGGGTCGGATCTTGGGGCTGGAAGAAAGACGAAAAAGAGAAAAGAAAAACCGGAGAAACGCCATCCTGAAGGCGGCGCGCGGCCTTTTTTTCGAGAATGGCTTCCGCCCGGTCACCGTCGAGAGCATTGCCAAAAAGGCAGAGCTCAGCAAGGGATCGATTTACCTCTACTTTAAAAGCAAGGAAGAGATATACACCCAGATACTTCTTAGCGATATCGATAAGTTCCACCAGGACTTTAAAGATCTTATTCATGATTCAACCAACGCATCCGAGGCGATCACCCGATTTGCAATGATCTACGTCGATCTATTTCTGAACGATCGCGAATTATTCAGGATCCTGATGACGTTTATGCTCCATACCAATGCAATGAATCTACCCGAAGATCTGAATAACCACATCATCAAATCCACAAACAGAAATATCAATACCGTTGAAGAGATATTCAGCTACGGCATCGAACGGGGTGAATTTTCTCCCACGATCAATCTTCGACTGAGCCGCAACGCTTTCTGGGGTTTGCTCAACGGCGTCATCTCGCTCCATCTCTTCACGGGTACGGAATCCAAGCGGGCGGCCGTGATTCGCAGCACGATAAAGGCAGGGCTGGAGATCTATATACGAGGTCTTAGGATTTCTCACACATAAGGAACGGGCTGTTTCTATTAATAGGTTTCTTCTGAGTACGAGAAAGGGGGTTTACGTTATGAGCAACCTGCTGGTGAATGAAAGAGATCAGGAATTCCTGCTTTTCGAACAACTGGGAATTGAGAAGTTGTTCCAGACGGATGCATTTAAAGATTTTACCAAGGAAGACGCCTTGATGATGATGAACGAGGCGAAGAAAATGGCCGTCAATGTGATCTTGCCCACATATGCCGCGGGCGACAAGGAAGGATGTACATTCAAGGACGGAAAGGTCACCGTACCGAAGTGCTATCACGACGCCTTCAAGAAATACGTTGAGGGCGGCTGGCTCTGTCCAACTTCACCGCCCGAAGTCGGCGGTCAGGGAATGCCCGTTACACTTATGGCAGCCAGCCTGGAGCACTCTCATGCTGCCAATTTCGCCTTGCTCATGTACCCGGGACTCACACATGGAGCAGCCAGTCTGATCGAGCATTTTGGGACGGAGGAACTGAAGAGCAAATATATGCATAAAATGTTTTCGGGTCAGTGGGCGGGAACGATGTGTCTGACCGAACCCGGTGCGGGGACCGATGTCGGCGCCTTAAAGACGTCTGCAAAAAGACTTCCCGACGGGACCTTCAGCATCACGGGATCGAAATGCTTCATCTCCTGCGGGGATCATGACCTCACCGAAAACATCGTCCATCCTGTCCTGGCCAGGATCGAAGGAGATCCTTCAGGAACGGGCGGCATCTCCATCTTCATCGTTCCCAAGTATCGGGTAAAAGCCGATGGCAGTCTCGGAGAACTCAATGATATCCATACCGGCAACATCGAACACAAAATGGGTATCAAGGGATCGTCGACCTGTACACTGAATTTTGGCGACGAGGGAAAATGCATCGGAGAACTCCTCGGCAAGGAACGGGAAGGGATGCGGATCATGTTCTACATGATGAACGGCGCCCGTTTCGATGTCGGCATGCAAGCCCTGGGGATGGCCTCTGCCTCGTTAGAACACGCGATTGCCTACGCCAAGGAGAGGATTCAGAGTGCGCCGGTCTGGGAGATGAAGAATCCCGACGCAAAGGCCGTTCCCATCATCCAGCATCCCGACGTCCGAAGGGACCTCTTGTGGATGAAGGCGCATGTCGAAGGGATCAGGGCCCTGAACTACTTTACGGCCTATTGCATGGATATGACGAAAGGGTTCCCGGCGGAAAACGAGAAATGGCAGGGATTAGTGGAGCTGCTCACTCCGGTAAGCAAGGCCTATTCCTCCGACAAGGCGATGGAAATCTGCTCCAAGGCGATCGACGTTTACGGCGGCTATGGTTACTGCCAGGAATATCCGATGGAACAGTACATGCGGGATTGCAAGATTGCCTCCATCTATGAAGGGACGAACGGAATTCAGGCGCTCGACCTGGTCGGGCGGAAGCTGGCTCAGAGGAAGGGGATGAACGTCATGACCCTCTTCGGCGAGATCGGGGCGACCATCGCTAAAGCCAAGGGGATTGCCGAACTCAAGGCCTATGCTGCCCGTCTCGATGAGGCCTATAATGCCCTGGTCGATTTGACCATGACGCTTGCCCAGTTCGGCAAGAGCTCCAGCTTCCTTATTCCGATTCTTAACGCCTCCCCGTACCTCGACATCTTCGGGGACGTGATCGTCGGTCATTTTCTGCTCCAGTCGGCTGCCATCGCTGCCGAAAAAGCGAAGACGATTTATGCGGAGAAGGGGGCTGAAGACTCCAAGGGAAAGCAGCGGGCACTGATTCACGAGAATGCCGATGTTGCCTTCTACACAGGCAAGATCGCCTCTGCGAAATTCTTTGCAGTCGAGGTTCTCTGCACAGTAAAAGCGCGATGCGAAGCGATAAAATCGGAAGAAAAGATTCCCATTGAAATGGCGGACGAATCCTTTACTTGCTGATCAAGAGACAGGAGGACGAATATGGAATACGAAATCAAAAAGGCTGCTGTACTTGGTGCAGGGGTCATGGGCGCCACGATTGCCGCCCATCTGACCAATGCAGGGATCGAATGCGTCCTGCTGGACATCGTTCCGTTTGAATTGACCGATGCCGACAAGGCGCAGGGACTCACTGAGAAAAGCCCGGCCTGGCGGAACCGGTTTGCCACAAATGGTCTGGCAGGTGTGACCAAATCGAAACCGTCCGGTTTTTTTACGACAAAGAACGCCTCCATGATCCGCGTAGGGAACTTTGCAGATCATCTTGGCTGGCTCGCCGATGTCGACTGGGTCATCGAAGTGGTGATCGAGGACCTGAAAATCAAACAGGAGCTCTTCGCCAAAGTCGAGAAGATCGTGAAGACTGAGTGCATCGTTACGACGAACACATCCGGTATCCCGATCCAGGATATCACCACCAATTTCGGAGCCAAGTTGAAGGAACGTTTCCTCGGGACCCACTTCTTCAATCCGCCCCGATATATGAAACTTTTAGAAATCATACCGGGCAAAGAGACCAAACCTGAGGTAGTGACCTATATGACCCGGTTCTGCGAGCAGGTCCTGGGGAAAGGAGTCGTCATCTGCAAGGACGTTCCCAATTTCGTCGGGAACCGGATCGGCTCGTTCGACTTCTCCAATGCCATCCGTATCATGGCGGAAAAGAACCTGAAAATAGATGAGTTGGATGCCATTATTAACAAATCCCTCGGACGGCCTGGCACTGCGATCTTCGGAACGATGGATCTGGTCGGCCTCGATACCGCCCATCACGTATCGTCAAACCTCTATGCGGCGGTTCCGGACGATGAGATGCGGGAAATATTCGCTCCAAGCGAATTGATGAACAAGATGATGGAGCTCAAGTGGCTCGGAAATAAGACCAGACAGGGCTTTTACAAGCGAACAAAGGATGCCAAGGGGAAGAAGGGTAAACTGGTTCTCGACTACAAGACGATGGAGTATGTGCCGGCAGGCAAACCCCGGTTCCCCTCGGTCTCCGATGCAAGGAAGAAGACCGATGAGGGCGTCGCCGCGATGCTGAAGGTGATGTTCAACGGGACAGATGCGGCCGCCGACCTCACCCGGGAGTACCTCTGCAACAACTTCATCTACGCGGCGAACCGGATTCCTGAGATCTGCGACAACATCATCGGCATCGACAATGCCATGAAGTGGGGCTACAACCACCAGCTCGGTCCCTTCGAGACCTGGGACGCCATCGGCGTGCGCGAAGCCGTTGAGGTCATGAAAAAGCTTAAGAAAAAGGTCCCGAAAAAGATCGAGGAGATGCTGAAGAAGGGCTGTGAGTCGTTCTACCTGAAGAAGGAGGACGGCCTCTACTTCTATGATTTTGAGGCGAAAGAGTATCTTAAACTGGAAGAAAATCCCCGGATCATCCTCCTTCCCGATCTGAAAGAACGAAAAAGGGTGGTCAGAAAGAACCCGAGTGCGACCCTCATCGACATCGGCGACGGGGTGGCCTGCCTGGAATTCCACACCAAAATGAACGCCATCGATGACGGGATGATCGAAATGCTTTCTGCCGGCTGCGACATCGTGGAGAAAGACTTTGTCGGTATGGTGGTGGGAAATCACGGGACGAATTTCTCGGCGGGGGCGAACATCTTCAAGGTCCTTCTGGCAATTCAAAAAGGGGACTGGGACATCCTTGAGAAAATGATTGCTGAATTGCAAAGCGCCAATATGCGGATGAAGTACCTCTCCAAACCGGTGGTGACCGCGCCGGCCGGTCTTGCCCTCGGCGGCGGTTGTGAGATGTCCATGCACGGGGCGAAGTGCCAGCCCTGCGGCGAGACCTATATCGGTCTTGTGGAAGTCGGCGTGGGGGTCATACCGGCAGGCGGCGGCTGCAAGGAGCTGATGGTGCGCATGACGGAAGGCCTGCCCGACGGCGTGATCGAAGCAGGGTTGAACCTGCAGCATGTCTATGCCAAGGCCTTTGAGAATATCGCCATGGCCAAGGTCGCCACAAGCGCCGTCGAGGGGATGGAACTCGGGTACATCCGGAAGACCGAACAGATCAGCCTCAACAGGGATCAGCAGCTCTGGGACGCCAAGCAGGCGGTCCTCGGGCTCGCGAAATTTTACAAAAAACCCCGACCGGTCATGATTCCGGTCATGGGTGAGAATTTCCGAGGGATAGCCGAAGCGGTCCTCTACAACATGCGGCACGGCAATTTTGCCTCAGACTACGATTGCCATGTCTCCCGAAAGGTGGCCCATATTCTTTCCGGCGGCGACTGCGCCGAGGGGACGCTGGTCGCCGAAGAAGAGATTCTCGCACTCGAAAGAGAAGCGTTCCTGAGCCTCTGTGGCGAAAAGAAAACGCAGGACAGGATCATGTACATGCTAAATACCGGAAAACCGTTGCGTAATTGATCAAGGGCTCATAGCGGTGGGCGGTTATCCAGCGAATACGCCGGCCGCTCGGGCCATAGAAAAGGAGGAATACCATGAGCGATGCTGTGATTGTCGATGCGGTCAGAAGTCCCGGAGGACGTTACAAGCGTGGCGGTCTTGCCGCCACGAGAGGGGATGAGATCGGGATTCAGGTCCTGAAGGGCCTTCTGGCCCGTGTTCCCGCACTCAAGCCGGAAGATGTTGACGATGTGATCGTCGGCTGTTCCTTTCCGGAAGCCGAACAGGGAATGAACTACGGGCGGATTCTCGCCATGGGGGCCGGTTTGCCGGTCACAACCTCGGGGATGACGGTCAACCGGTTCTGTTCTTCCGGGCTCCAATCGATCGCCGATGCGACCGCCAGGATCAGGGCCGGGTGGTCCGAGGTGATGATTGCCGGCGGCTGCGAGACGATGTCTCATATCCCGATGGGGGGGAGCACCTTCCGTCCCAGCCCTGACTGGGCTTTCGACGGGACGATGCCTATGGTTTATGTTTCCATGGGGGTGACGGCCGAGAATGTGGCTGCCAACTACAACGTCTCGCGGGAGGACATGGACAGATTCGGACTGGAGAGCAACCGCCGGGCGTATGAGGCGATCAAGGCGGGGAAGTTCAAGGGGGAGATCATCCCGATTACGGCCTACAAATACAGAACCCTCACAAACGGGAAGCGTGTCCGGGACAAGTTCGTCTTTGATGCGGACGACGGTGTACGATGGCCGACCAAATTGGAGGATATGGCCAAATTGAAATCCCCCTTCAAACAGGGAGGGAATGTCACAGCGGCCAACGCCTCGCAGATGACCGATGGCGCCGCTTTTTGTCTGTTGATGACCCAGGAAAAGGCGAAGGCGATCGGCGTGAAACCGCTCGCCAGACTCGCCTATTTTGCCGTGGCCGGTTGCAAGGCGGAAGAGATGGGCGTAGGACCGGCTTACGCGATTCCCAAGGTCCTGAAGATGGCCGGGCTGTCAACGAAGGATATCGATGTCTATGAAATTAACGAAGCGTTTGCCTCGCAGGCCCTCTATTCGATACGGGCGATCGGAATCGAGGATCGGCTCGCGGCAGGCGATATCAATCCCAACGGCGGGGCCATCGCCCTCGGCCATCCCCTGGGATGCACCGGCGCCAAGCTGACCGCCCAGCTCCTCCATGAGCTGAAGCGGCGGAAGGCGAAAAGAGGGATCGTTTCCATGTGCATCGGCGGTGGTATGGGTGCAGCAGGAATCTATGAGATGTTATAATCGGCGGCGGGAGAACCGCCTTTTACGGAGACCTGATAAAACCGTTGAGGCGGTGATTTTTCCCTTGAAAACGGAGGTTCGTTAGGGTATAGGTAGCGCGACTTGGGCGGTTAACTCAGCGGGAGAGTGCTACCTTCACACGGTAGAAGTCACTGGTTCAATCCCAGTACCGCCTACCATGAAAATCAAGGGGTTGCGGTTCATTCCGTGACCCCTTTTTCTTTTTCTGTTTCTTTTGTAGCGGGTGAGCGTAGCGGTTCGCTCATTTTTAATCGGAAGTTTTTGCTTGAATAATGATTTAACTACTTGTTAATAAATGACTTTATGCTCAAGGATGTTTCAATTTACTGGGTACACTATCCCAAGCAGGTCAAAAGCTTTCGCCTGTAG
>Ga0116204_1001120_pt1 | contig 15050 bp, 14 predicted proteins | sample LakKivwa52mmetaG_FD_94481 | JGI IMG/M metagenome (GOLD analysis project Ga0116204, IMG submission 94481) | Anoxic lake water microbial communities from Lake Kivu, Rwanda to study Microbial Dark Matter (Phase II) - Lake Kivu water 52m metaG | ecosystem: Environmental > Aquatic > Freshwater > Lake...
CAATAGACATGCTTTACAATTAAATAACTTTGTAATACTGCAGATTTTTGTAATTTTGCCAAACTAATAAATACTATTTTTATGGAACCAATTCGTATGGTTGATTTGCGTCAACAATATCTTAAGATAAAAAAGGAAGTGGATGAGGCAGTAAATGAGGTCATTGAAACAACATCCTTTATTAATGGTCCTGCAGTTCAAAAATTTCAGAAAAACCTGGAAACCTATCTGGATTGCAGTCATGTCATTCCCTGTGCCAACGGAACAGATGCGCTTCAAATTGCGTTAATGGCTTTAAAATTACAACCCGGAGATGAGGTGATCACTTCATCGTTTACATTTGTTGCCACTGTTGAGGTTGTTGAGCTTTTGAGACTTAAGCCTGTGATGGTTGACGTTGATCCTCTCACCTTTAATATTGACCCTGAAGCCATCAAAAAGGCAATAACTCCTAAAACGAAGGCAATTATTCCAGTACATTTGTTCGGACAAAGTGCTGACATGGAAAAGATAATGAATATTGCCTCCGAAAACGGATTATGGGTGATTGAAGACAACTGTCAGGCCATCGGAGCAGATTATACTTTTGCTGATGGTAAAACAAAGAAAGCAGGAACGATAGGTCATATTGGATGTACTTCATTTTTTCCGTCAAAAAATCTTGGTGCGTACGGTGACGGAGGTGCAATTTTCACAAATGATGATTCTTTGGCCACTGACATCAGATATATTGTAAATCATGGTATGGTTGTCAGATATTATCATGATATGGTCGGTGTTAACTCAAGGCTTGACAGCATACAGGCAGCAATTCTTGATGTGAAACTCAGGCGTCTTGATGAATATGCTTTGGCGCGAAACATTGCAGCCGCTTACTATACAGAACAGCTCGCAGTTCATCCTCAGATAAAAACTCCCACAAAGGCAGAGTTTTCAACGCATGTATTTCATCAATATACTCTTATTGCGGATGGGTTTCAAAGAGATGAACTGATACAGTTTTTGGGAACAAAAAATATCCCTGCTATGATTTATTATCCTGTTCCGCTCCATTTACAAAAAGCTTATACACATCACGGATATAAATCCGGAGATTTACCAATCACCGAAGCATTGTCACAGAATGTGTTTTCACTTCCGATGCATACTGAACTGACAACAGATCAGCTAAAGTATATCTGTGATGCAGTCCACGAATTTTTCAAATAGTTTACCCATGTCAAATTTTGAATTTTTTGCTCACGAAACAGCGGTTATTGATGATGGTTCCATGATCGGAAAAGGAACCAAAATTTGGCATTTTTCTCATATCATGCCCGGATGTGTCATCGGTGAAAACTGTAACATTGGTCAAAATGTTGTGGTTTCGCCTCAGGTTGTAATTGGCAACAATGTGAAAGTGCAAAACAATGTTTCAATATATACCGGCGTGATCTGTGAAGAAAATGTATTTCTCGGGCCTTCCATGGTTTTTACCAATGTCATTAACCCGAGAAGCTCAGTCAACAGAAAAAGTGAATATCTGAAAACCCTTGTAAAATACGGAACTTCCATCGGAGCCAATGCAACAATTGTTTGCGGAATCACCCTTGGAAGATTTTCATTTATCGGAGCAGGAGCTGTTGTGACAAAAGATGTTGATGATTATGCATTGGTTGTCGGAAATCCCGGAAGACGTGTTGGTTGGATGAGCGAATTCGGACATAGATTGCATTTTGATGAACAGAACACTGCTGTGTGCCCTGAAAGTGGAGAAAAATACAAATTGATTTCAAACAAAGTGGAGAAATTATGAATTTTGCACTTATCGGCGCAGCGGGGTATATTGCTCCCCGTCATATGAAAGCCATTAAAGAAACAGGCAATAATTTGATTGCGGCTCTTGATAAAAATGACAGTGTCGGAATCATTGATAGCTATTTTCCTGATGCAGATTTTTTTATTGAACCGGAGCGATTTGACAGGCATCTTGACAAACTCAGGAGAAATCAGTTGAGAAAAGTTGATTTTGTCAGTATCTGCTCTCCCAATTTTCTTCATGATGCTCATATCAGGCTTGCGATCAGAAATGATGCACATGCAATCTGCGAAAAACCAATTGTATTAAATCCATGGAACATTGAAGCACTTTCTGATCTTGAAAAAGAAACAGGAAAAAACATATATACAATCCTGCAGCTTCGACATCATGAATCAATTATTAAACTGAAAAATTCAATTGAAAATAATACAGGCCGAAAAAAACATGATATCGTTCTGACTTACATTACAGGCAGAGGAAACTGGTATCATTTCTCCTGGAAAGGTGATATTATCAAATCGGGTGGAATTGCCACCAATATCGGAATTCACTTTTTTGACATGCTGGTCTGGATTTTCGGAGAAATGAAACACAGTGAAGTACATCTATCAACTCCGCAAAAGGCTGCAGGACTGATTGAGCTTGAACATGCAAATGTCAGATGGTTTCTGAGTGTGGATGCCAATGATATTCCTGACGATTTGAAGAAAAATGGAAAAAGAACATTCAGATCAATCACCATTGAGAATGAAGAAATTGAATTTTCTGATGGCTTTACCGATCTGCACACAATTAGCTATAAAGAAATCATTGCAGGCAAAGGTTTTCGTGTGACAGAAGCCATGAAATCAGTTGTTATTGCACATCATATCCGAAATGCACCGGTTGTTATTCCCCAAGGGGAATGTCACCCACTAATTAAATAAAAAACGTTAACCAAAAAAAGGATACTATTATGTACGAAAAGATTATTAACAAAGAAACTAAAATTTCAGTTGTTGGATTAGGGTATGTTGGACTGCCTATTGCCCTTGGACTGGCCAGAAAGGCATCTGTTATCGGATTTGACATCAGAGCTGACAGGGTTGAACTGATGAAAAAGCATATTGATCCAAGCAATGAACTGCCTTCCTCTGCTTTTGATGGTTGTGATATTGTGTTTACTGCAAATACTGAAGATCTGAAAGCAGCCAGTTTTCACATCGTCGCAGTGCCCACTCCAATTGACAAACATAATCTGCCCGATCTGACTCCATTGATTAAAGCTTCAGAAACACTTGGCAAAGTATTGAAAAAGGGTGATATTGTTGTTTATGAATCTACAGTGTATCCCGGAGCTACAGAAGAAGATTGTGTTCCTGTTCTTGAAAAATTTTCAGGATTAAAATATCCTCAGGATTTCAAAATCGGATATTCACCCGAACGCATCAATCCTGGAGACAAAATAAACACCCTTGAAAATACTGTAAAAATTGTTTCGGGCTGTGATGAAGAAACTCTAGATATTGTTGCAAAAACATACGAGCTTGTTATTGTGGCTGGAGTACATCGTGCGTCAACGATAAAAGTAGCAGAAGCTGCCAAAATCATTGAAAACACTCAGCGAGATGTAAATATCGCATTGATGAATGAACTATCGATTATCTTTAACAGAATGGGAATCAATACGTTTGATGTTTTGGAGGCTGCCGGAACAAAGTGGAATTTCCTCAAGTTTTATCCCGGATTGGTTGGTGGACACTGTATCGGAGTTGACCCGTATTATCTGGCATTTAAAGCTCAGGAATATCGTTATCATCCACAGATTATCCGCTCGGGAAGGTTTGTTAATGATTCTATGGGTTTTTATGTTGCAAAACAACTTGTGAAAAAACTGATTACAACCGGTAAAAACATTTTAAATACCAAGGTTCTTCTGATGGGAATCACATTTAAGGAAGATGTTTCAGATATCCGCAACTCTAAAGTTGTTGATGTGGTGAATGAACTGAAAACTTATGGAGTAAATGTGGATGTTTATGATCCGAATGCAAATCCAGATGAAGTCCTGCATGAATATGGTTTCCGAACAATTGAAACACCCGGTAATGATTATGATGCTGTTGTAGTTGCTGTCATGCACAAAGAATTCGGTGACATGAATGAAGAAAGTTTTAAAAATCTTATGAAGCCAGACAACAAACAGATTCTTTTTGATATCAAAGGAATATTTCGGAAAAAAATAAATAATCTGACGTACTGGAGCTTATAATGACGAAAGGGAAAATACTTGTCACCGGAGGAACAGGATACATTGGTTCGCATACGGTTTGCCAATTGCTTACTGAAGGCTATGATGTGATAAGTGTTGATAATTTGTCAAACAGTTTCGAGGATGTCAATGTAAGAATTGAACAAATAACGTCCAAAAAGGTTACGTTTATTCAGGCAGACCTTTGTAACAAGTTCATTGTTCAAACATTATTTAATGAACATACAAATATTGAAGGCATTATTCATTTTGCTGCATTTAAATCTGTCAGCGAATCTGTTGAACAACCCCTGAAATATTACGAAAACAATATTCAATCCCTGATCAATCTTCTTGATGTTGTTTGTCATAAAAACATCAAGTCATTTGTTTTTTCTTCATCTTGTACTGTTTACGGACAACCACCCAAACTTCCCGTTAGTGAAACTTCTCCTGTGCAGAAGCCATTTTCTCCTTATGGAAATACAAAAAAAATAGCAGAAGAAATCTTACAGGATTTCAGCAATTGTTATCCTGATGTGAAGATATCCATTCTCAGATACTTCAATCCTATCGGGGCGCATCCTTCGGGGCTGATCGGGGAATTACCTCTCGGCATTCCGAATAATCTGATGCCCTACATCACTCAGACAGCTTATGGTTTGAGAAAACAACTACATATTTTCGGCGGCGATTACAATACTCCTGACGGAACAGCAATTCGTGATTTTATTCATGTGATGGATATTGCAGATGCTCATCTCAGTGCCCTTGACAGAATTCTTAAAAATAAAGCAAAGCAGAATATCGAAATTTATAATCTCGGTACAGGCAAAGGATATAGTGTTTTGCAAATCGTTCAAACCTTTATCCGCATTACAGGTATTGATGTTCCGTTTCAGATTACAGACCGGAGGGAGGGCGATATTGAGCAGATATGGGCTGACCCTACACTTGCAAATGTTGAACTTGGCTGGAAAACAAACAGAACATTGGAAGATATGATAACTGATTCATGGAAGTGGGAAAATTATTTCAGAAAAACAATTAAACAACCATTAAAATGAAACCATCGAAATGCATACTTGTAACAGGAGGTGCGGGCTTTATCGGCTCACATCTGGTCAGGCATTTTGTGAATACATATTCAGATTATCTGATCATTAATCTTGACAAACTCACTTATGCCGGAAATCTTGAGAATCTGAGAGATATAGAGAATTCCGCAAACTATCGGTTTGTTAAAGGGGATATTCTTGATGCCGGGTTACTCGATAAACTATTTGTTCAGTATCAGCCTGATGCAGTGATTCATCTCGCAGCAGAATCTCATGTTGACAGGTCAATTCTCAATCCGCTTGAATTTGTAACAACCAATGTTCTCGGAACTTGTACTTTGCTCAATATTGCCCGAAACCAATGGAAAGATAATTTCGATGGAAAATTATTTTATCATGTTTCTACTGATGAAGTTTTCGGAAGTTTGGAAAGCAATGAAGGCTTTTTCAGCGAAAACACTGCGTATGACCCAAGAAGTCCATACTCAGCATCCAAAGCTTCAAGTGACCATTTTGTCAGAGCGTATTATCACACTTTTCATTTGCCAGTGGTGATTTCCAATTGCTCCAACAATTACGGATCATATCAGTTTCCTGAAAAACTTCTGCCGCTGATGATCAATAATATTATTCATCGGAAACCTCTGCCTGTTTATGGTACCGGAGAAAATGTCCGCGACTGGCTTTATGTTGTTGACCATGTCAAAGCCATTGACAACATCTTTCATAATGGAAAAAAAGGTGAAACATATTGTATTGGCGGAAATAATGAATGGAAAAACATTGATCTGATACATGAGTTATGCAAAATCATGGACGAAAAACTTGGAAGAGCAAAAGGAGAATCAGCTTCTCTGATTACTTTTGTCAAAGACAGAGCAGGCCATGATCTTCGGTATGCGATCTACACCGGAAAGATTTTATCTGAGTTGGGCTGGACGCCTGAGCTGGATTTTTCTGAAGGTCTTTCTGTCACTGCTGACTGGTACCTCAACAATACGTCATGGCTTGAAAATGTCACCAGTGGTGAATATCTGAAATATTATGATAAGATGTACAGAGAACGTTAATGTATGAATAAAACTTTTCACAGGGAAAATCTTGCAGGAATAAATGTTCTGATTACCGGCGGTGCCGGCTTCATTGGTTCGCATATTGCTGATTATCTCATAGAACATGGAGTAGCTAAAGTGAGAATCGTTGATAATCTGTCGACCGGAAAATATGCAAACATCCAACACCATGAACATCATCCGGCCTTTGAGTTCATTAATGCAGATTTAAAAGATTTTTCTGTTTGTCTCGATGTCAGTAAAAATATTGATGTCGTTTTTCATCAGGCAGCTTTGGGAAGTGTTCCGCGTTCTATTGAACATCCCCTGAACACAAATGAAAATAATGTATCCGGACACCTGAACATGTTATGGGCATGTGTACAGAATAAAGTCAGCAGAGTTGTTTATGCGTCTTCATCATCAGTGTATGGCGACGATACACATGTTCCGAAAACTGAAGAAAGCATTGGTATGCCTCTGTCTCCTTATGCAGTCAGTAAAAGAGTCAATGAAATGTATGCACACATTTTTTCTTCATTGTATGGCTTAAAAATCATCGGTTTGCGCTATTTCAATGTTTTTGGTCCGAGGCAGGACCCGAAAGGACCTTATGCTGCTGTTATTCCTTTATTTATTGATGCTTTATTATCCGATTCAAATCCTGTGATTTTTGGAAGTGGAGAACAGAGCCGTGATTTTACCTATGTGGCGAATATTGTTCAGGCGAATATTCTTTCTGCATTTACCCAAAATCAGACTGCATTTGGCAGTATTCTGAATGTCGGTGCAGGTGCAAGTACTACAGTGAATGAACTGTTTCAGATCATTGCAACTGCAATTGGATCAGACCTCAAACCCAATTATATGCCTGAACGAAAAGGAGATATCTTCAGATCGTTTGCTTCGGTTGAAAAAGCATCAGAGACACTGGGATATATACCTTTGATACAGGTCAGAGAAGGTATTCAGAAGACCATTGAATATTTCAAATCAGCAATTGAATAATTCAGGGATTATTTCAAAAGCCAGTTATTTATTTCTTCTTCAGAGATTTCAAAATAAGTTTGCTTATTCACTACCACTCCATCCTCCAGCCAGAAAATTGCAGGCAAATGTGTTCCGGCCAATGCAATCAGTGCTTTTGCTTTGATTGGAGAATATGGAATATTTGACGATTTTGATTTGAAGTGAAAATCCCGGATATCTTCTTCGTCACCATTGATAAAAAAGTAAACGGGCATATCAGGATTGTCTGATTTCAACACTTGAAACTTATAGCCTGCAACGATGCAATGCGAACATGAAGAGCTGAGAAAAACCACAATTTGTTTTCCTTTTTCCAGTTGAACTGTTGGTTGTGCAGCCGAAGGATCCTCATATATCAATGAAAGTTCAAGAGGATAATTCAACGGATCATCTCCAAACCTGTTCACTCCTATGATAATCGGGGAAAATATAAAAGTGAGAGCGACAGAAACAACTCCTGCAATAATTGTTGCATACAACCTGAATCTGCTCTTTGTTGTTTGCTGTTTGCTTCTGAACAGAACAAGTAAAAGCACAGCAGCCAGAATGAGATTTTTTATGATTGACTGCATAGGAGTCATCGCCCATGCCAGCCCAAAGCAATTGCAGTTGCTGTTGTTGCCTTCAGTAATGAATAAAAACAGCAGATAAACAGAGAAAATGCCAAGTGTTCCAAGGCTAACAGATATAAAAAACCGCTTATATAATCCTGTAATGAGCATGACTCCGAGAAAAAACTCAAATCCCACTAATGCACGAGCAGCAAAAGGAGCAATAGTCCAACTGACAAGACCGGTTTCAACTATGGCTACCTCAAGCAACTCTATTGGATATAATTTTATCCACGCAGAAAAGAGAAACACGAAGCCGACAAAAATCCGTAATGCTACAGATACAATTTTCATTCGTTATTTTAACACACAATTGGCAGTGGGATCTAAATAATACCACGTTAGTTCTCTGTCTTCACAAATTGTTGTTGCCAAAACTTTTCTGGTTTTGGAAATTTCATAATTATCAACAATGGTCTGACTTGAATAGGGATCAACATAAGTACACTGACAGGTGTAGTTTTTTCTGCATGAAGTAAATACAATTGCCAGTAAGACAAATGCAACAAAAAGAATTTTTTTGGTTTTCATAATTGGAGAAATTAAATTGACAGGTGAAAATTTTCACAAATGTATAAAAAATAAATAATCTGTTAAAATGATTTTAAATAATTCTCAGGTTTTTCTTTTTACCCCATATTTATGAAAGAAAGATGAAAGAATTCTACATTATTCCCTTATTTTTGCTGAATATATATTTTTATTCAACAATTTATATAATGGGACTTCGACTTTTTGATATTTTCGGAAAAAAACACAAACAAAATCTTGTTCAGTCCCGCTATGCTACAGATATCCATTCTCACCTTATTCCCGGAATTGATGATGGTGTGAGAACAATAGAAGAATCTGTTAACCTGATTAAAAACATGTATGAAACAGGGATAACCCGGATAATCACTACACCTCATATCCGCGGTGAAATTTATGAAAACACTCCAGAAATCATTCTTGCAGGGCTCGAAGAAGTTAAAACAGCACTCGCTGAAGCCGAAATTCCGGTCAGGCTTGAAGCTGCTGCCGAATATTTTGTTGATGAGTTTTTTATTGAACTGATGAAAGCCAAAAGCCCTTTGATGACTTTCGGCAGCAATAAATATTTGCTCATTGAATTTTCTCATTTCAGTCTCCCTTTGAATTATAAGTCAATAATATTTGATCTGCAATCCATGGGATATATTGTTGTGCTCGCACATCCCGAACGATTCCATTATTTTCAGAATAATTTTGATGCCTACAAAGATTTATATGCAAGAGGGGTACAGTTTCAATTAAATCTGGTGTCACTTGTCGGATATTATGACAGGAGTTCGATCAGAACAGCAGAAAAACTCATTGATAACGGTATGTATTCATTCGCCGGTAGTGACATGCACAATCAGTACTATTTTCGGGCATTCAGAAAATCTCTGGAATTGTCGGTGTATGACAAACTTCAGCAAAGATGCACGCTTTCAAATGATCTGATTTAGCAATTCCCTTTCATTATCACTGTTATTCTTCTGTGGAATCCCGAATTTCAACCGGATCGCCCAGGAATTTTGGTTTGATTCCAAATATAAAATCCAGAAATACTTTCACACGGGCAAATTTTTCCCGAACCTGTGTTTTGAAGCCTGAATATTTTGAAACATTTTTTGCTGTGTAACCTACAACATCGTGTTTGAGCCGTTTCCCGATGTAAACAGCTCGCTGAACATGAAACTTTTGTGAAATTACAGTATATGAAGTCTGTCCGAAAATCTTTTCTGCTCTAACCATTGAATCATAGGTGCGGAATCCTGCATAATCCAGAAAAATTTTCTCTTCAGGTATGCCTTTTTGCATCAGCGCTTTTTTCATGTCGAAAGGCTCATTATAATATTTGGTTCCATTGTCACCGCTCACCAGAACATAATCAATTTTGCCGGCTTCATATAATTCAACCACGGCATTTATCCGATAAGCAAAATACAAATTCTCTCTTCCGTTGACCAACTGTTTTGATGTTCCTAAAACCAGTCCGACTTTGTTATGCGGAATCAGGCTGATATCACTGTAAATATATTTTTTAGATATGGCATTGATGCGCCAGTTTGCAAAAAAAACCAGAACAATTGATCCAATGGAAAACCAAATCATGAGCCTGAATAAAGCAGATATACCTTTTTTGAACTTCTTGAAGATTATTTTACCTGAAATTTTCATCCCGAATTCTTTTTTCAGTGACAAAACGAAAAATTGACCTGCATTGTATATCAGAATGCAAAAATAATTCTGACCGTAAATGCTTTATCGGGTGCAGATTTATCTCCCCTGTTTTGATGAAGTAAAGGAATTGCATACCCGACCAGACTTCCGGCAATTGCTCCGACGATAACATCAGAAGGAAAATGTTTGCCTGCTGCATATCTCAAATACCCTGTAGCAGAGGCCAGAGTGAGTGTTGTTCCCCAGATCCACGGTCTGAGCGGTGAGTCGGGATGATATCTGCAGAACATGGTTGATGTGGCAACAGCCGAACAGAATGCTAAAGAAGTATGTCCTGAGAAAAATGAGCGTTTTGCATCTTTCTTCATCTTCAGATCAGAAGGCACATCCGGATGATAAACATAGGGCCTGGCACGTCTTGAAATATTTTTTGTAAAGTTTGTCAATACGATGGTTGACAAATACGTTTCGGCAGTGATGACACCAAAAGGAGCTGCATTTTTACGGACTTCATCAGAAAACAGAAGAAAAGCCGGCGAAGCAACACAGAGCAACAGTCCTGCGTCAGAAATATGAGATAATGCCGGCGACCATTTTCCGACAGCCTTGCGGTCAAACCGTGGTATATCTTCAACATTCAGGGCATCAATCTGATCCTGAGTCAATGCAGTATCCCTGCTGCCGGCAAAATATCCAGAGGTTCCCAGTAACAGCACTCCGCCACCAATACTATAATCAACCTTCGGACTCAGTACGTATGCAGAAGATTGAGAATTGACGGTTTGTGAGATACAGAGAAGACAAAACAAGAATGCAACACGAAGAATTTTCATCTGACAAAAATACTGAAAAGAGTTCATTTATGCCCGATTTAGAAAAATAAGCCTGAATGACAATTCCGGCTTAAAATAATTCCATCTGCTTGCTTTCATTATTGCTTTTAAAATGCTTCATCCTCAGGGGAATATTATATTTTTCGGAAAGATTTTGTGATAATTCATACAACGAATGAGCATCCGGAGAATTGCACACGTAATTATTCCCAAAGGCAGTTTCATATTTTTCGCGTATTCCAGGAAAATGAGCATTGAGTTTGTTATGAAAAAACTCACGCTGCCCTTCCCGCTGGGTCAGTCCGAACCAGGGCATGATATAAGACGCTCCTGAATCAGAAGCCATTCGGAACATGTCCTGAATATTATCCTTCGTATCATTGATAAACGGTAACACTGGCATCATTGAAATTCCGGTGTAAATTCCATTTTCAGCAAGATGTTGTATGGCAGAAAATCGCTCAGAAGATACGGAAGCTCCCGGTTCGAGAATTGCAGACATTTTATCTGAAGCACATGTGATGGTAAAAGAAACTGCGGCGTAAGTTTTTGCAATCAATTTTAAAATATCTGTATCTCTGATGACGAGCTTGTTTTTTGTCATTACATGCACCGGAAACTGAAAACCTGCAATGATTTCAAGGCATTTTCTGACAATGCCCAGTTCTTTTTCGGGTGGCATGTAGGGATCATTCATGCTGCCGGTACCGATGGTTGCTTTTGCTTTTTTGGTTTTTAACTCCTTCATCAGCAACTGAGGAGCATTGATTTTTACCCTGATGTCAGATAAATCGCCGATCTGATAACATAAACTTCTGGTGTCGCAGTAAATGCATGCATGAACACAGCCCCGGTAAACATTCATGCTGTATGAAATGCCGAACCACTCGTCGGGGCCACCCCTGAGTTTTGAAAGTATTGATTTTGCCTGCAAATGCTGTATCATCCTGACCGTGTCATGTTCGTTTTCTGGCTGCCACAACTGAATTGTATGCAGGAACCAATATTGTGTTTTTGCTGACAAGCACCTGAGTCATCCCGGCTCCCTCTTCTTTTGAAAATATCAGCTTTGAAGTTCCGGCATTTAAAACATCGGCAATCACATCCCAGGATGAGGGGTTGCTCAATTCATCCGTAACAAATTCAATATCTCTGAATGAAGGATTGTGAATGACAAGTATTTTGTCATACTGAGCATTGGAAATTCCTTTTGCTGCAGGCTGTGAAGGGTCGTTGTCAAAAATATATGCCAGTGTGGGTTTGTTTTCCCGCAAAGGAAGTGTGGCATGAAAATCTGCTTCGGAAAGGTCTATAACAAAGCATCCACCCTGACTGATGGCACTGAGTTCAATGATATTATTTCCGTATGGAGTATATGCGCCGGGGATTGTTTCCCAACTCTCCGGTTGTTTAACAAGCTTGATCATCAGTGAGGATGAATCCGACCATTTTGAAATATCAAAAGTGTTGATGGTTTGTTCGTCAAATGAAATGCTCCCGTTTCCGAATTTGTCAAAATGCACAGCAAATGGATTCTGTTCGGGATTATCAGAAACGTTGTGTGGATGAACTTCTCCGGCAAGATAAAATGTTTCTTCTGCTGGGCCGTTGATAAAGCAAATCGTCAGTTTTTTCTGATTCGGAGATGAATCACTGCCGGCATCTGTCCATGCATTTCCTGAATCGTCGGATTTTTTTGTGAGTATCCTGAGATTTGAACCCGAACTTCCTTCAGGTTCAGACCTGAATGCCGGAAATGAACGGCGCATTGAAATGAGTCCGCGGTAATATCCGTTCATTTTTTTTGCCTCATCCTGAAGCTTTTTTTCCTCATGGATCCATCTGAACATATTTGTATAATCCGGTGAAGAATATGAATTTTCGTGAAGATGATGATCGTTGCCGGCACTTTTCCTGTTTTTCGAAATCAATGCTCTGTATGGCTCACGGTCAAAATCTGCAAGGGGTTTGGTTCTGAGCATTTCATCACCGCCGTGCAGTATGATTTTTCCGCATGATGTGAATACAATGAGAGCTGCCATTCTCATTGCCCTTAATTTTCTCTCAGTGTCTGTATTTCCCATCAGCACATTCATATTGTCCCAAAGTGTCAGTCCATCGTGAACACTCAGGAAATTCAGACAATTGGACACTGAGAGTGCAAACAGTGCATAAGGATCCTGAAGTTGGTTATTTTCATCAGGAGAAATTTTCAGATTGAAGCCTGTTTTTGCACCTGCGACAACGGTGAAAACTCTGTCAATCAAGGCGTCGTTCCCTGAAACAAATCCGGGTAAACCGTACATTCCGCACACAGAATCGCGGCATACGTCATTGAATATTCCGAGAGTTTTCAGTTGCACCGGATAATTCAGCTTTGTGATTGCTGAGTCACCTGAAGCAGAAGCTGAGCCGGTATTCAAATCGGAAAACACCCATGCTTCACCCTGCAAAATCAGCGAATCGGGATGGGTTTCGCTATAAGCGTTGCCTGCAAAATGATATATCATGTTCATTGTATCATGATCCATGAAGCTCATCAGGTCGAAACGAAATCCGTCAACATGATAGTGATTGATAAAATGAAGCAAAGCGTCTGTTATGAGTTTGCGAACCATCTGACGGCGGCTTTCCAGTGTGGGGCCTGCACCGGTGTGCCCTGATATTTTCAATTCATCAGTGTATCTGTAATAACAGCCCGGAGCAATATGTTCAAAGGTTTCGACAATGTGCGTATGGTTAAACACAACATCGAGAATCACACCTATGCCTGCATCGTGTAATGCCTGTATCAGACTTCTCAGTTCGAAAATCCGCGAATATGGATTTGATGCATCTGTTGAAAACCAGCCCTCGGGAGTGAAGAAATTCAGTGGATCGTATCCCCAGTTGTAATTGATGTCTACTGTATCCTTTGCTGAAAAATTCCGGTCATTTTCGTTTACTGTGTAGAATTTCATTACCGGCATCAGTTGGACGTGAGTTACCCCCAACTCTTTTATATATTGAATTTTCTCAGCGAATCCCAAATATGTCCCGGCAAGTTCAGTACTTACAATTCCGGGTTGAGAAGTAAAATCGCGCACATGCATTTCCCAGGCAATGATATCATTTTCATTGGCCATTGCTGTTTTGTTGGAATATTTTCTGACAAATGAATCGGGTATTGATTTCGGACTGTTTATGTTCACAATGACACCCTTTCCGATGTTGTCCTTGCCCTGAGGATGAAACGGAGCCATTGAAAAAGCATAGGGGTCAAGTGCAATTCTTGCTTTTCCGTAAGCATAAACCCTGTATTGATATACATGTCCTTCAAAATAGCAGGGGTCATTTTCAGGAGCAGTGAGCTCGCACATCCAGACACCTTTACTTCCTTTTTGCATCAGTATCGGATCAGAACTGACAACCGGCCTTCCGTCAGGGTAGAACAGCAACAATTCAACCCGAGATGCCGGAGGAGACCAAATTTTAAATTTTGCTTTATTTTCGATACATTGAACTCCGAAATCCTGTTCGTCAAAAGCGTTATAATGTGTGTCAATGATTCCGCCCGGAGTTGGATCGTGAAACACAGAAGCAGTTTCATTGCGGAAAATCAGCACATAATCAGCCTGTTCAGTGAAGTTGTCAAAGAAAAGGACAATTGTATTTTTCTGTACATCTGCCTTGATTTTCCGGTGTGCTTTCAGAGCAAATGTATCTGTCAGACGATCATAGGCACTGTAATCATATTCTGCAAGGAAAAGCTCGTGAATATGACTGACGAGTTCATGGGAATATTCTTTCAGTTCAATCACACCCGGGGAAATCATGAAGGCAAGTCTGAGATGATTATTGTTTCGCGAACAAAACAGGTCATAGTCATGCAAATTGGCCTGATTATGAACAATGTATTGATTGTCAGAAGGAAAGACGAGTGTGTTCATTTGGTATGAAAAGGATAAAACGTATTTTGAGGGATTTAATTTCTGCTAAGGTAAAAAAAATCTGTAAATTTTTTTGGTTAAATTCCATTTGTGGTGCTACAGAATAATAGCAGATAACACAGTTTCTGCTCATAAGAGCAAAAAATGGGAGACATTTTTTCCCCAGAAGACAACTTGTTGCACGGGACGCAACAACTGTTGCATGGGACGCAACAACTGTTGCATGGGACGCAACAACTGTTGCACGGGACGCAACAAACGTTGCACGGGACGCAACAAACGTTGCACGGGACGCAACAAACGTTGCACGGGACGCA
>Ga0116204_1001121_pt1 | contig 15034 bp, 26 predicted proteins | sample LakKivwa52mmetaG_FD_94481 | JGI IMG/M metagenome (GOLD analysis project Ga0116204, IMG submission 94481) | Anoxic lake water microbial communities from Lake Kivu, Rwanda to study Microbial Dark Matter (Phase II) - Lake Kivu water 52m metaG | ecosystem: Environmental > Aquatic > Freshwater > Lake...
AAACCTTTCCTTATGGGAATTGAAGATGTCTTCTCTATTGCTGGACGAGGGACTGTAGCTACTGGAAGAATTGAAAGAGGAATTGTTAAATCAAATGAAGAAGCAGAAATAGTTGGTATTAAACCAACCGCTAAAACAACTGTGGTTAGTGTGGAGATGTTTAACAAAATTCTTGATGAAGGTCGAGCTGGAGACAATGTTGGTATCCTTTTAAGAGGTCTCAAGAAAGAAGACATTGAAAGGGGACAAGTAATTGCTAAGCCAGGCACAATTACTCCTCACACTGAGTTTGAAGCTGAGATTTATGTTTTAACCAAAGAAGAAGGTGGCCGACACACTCCTTTCTTTGCTGGTTACAAGCCTCAATTCTATTTCCGAACCACTGATATCACTTCTGAAGTAACCTTACCTGAAGGTAAAGAAATGGTAATGCCTGGAGACACAGTTAATGTTAAAGTTAAATTAATTGCCCCAATTGCCTTAGAAGAAAAGCAAAGGTTTGCTGTTAGAGAAGGAGGCAAAACAGTTGGAGCCGGAGTTGTAGCCAAGATAATCCAGTAAAATAGATGCCAGCTAAGAAAAAAATCAAAGAAGAGGTCAAAGCCAAGATGCACATTAAGCTTAAAGCTTATGACAACAAGGTGATTGACAATAGTGCCCGCCAAATTGTTGAAACAGCTGTCCGTTATGGTAGTGAAATCACTGGGCCAGTACCTTTACCAACTGAAATAAAGAAGTATACAGTCAATCGGTCTTCTTTTGTCCACAAAGATGCCCGAGAGCAGTTTGAAATCAGAACCCACAAAAGGTTAATTGATATCGTTAATCCTAATCCGAAAGTGATTGACGCTTTAATGAATCTTACCTTACCGGCCGGAGTGGATATTGAAATTAAAATGTAGTTTTAAAAAATCAGCTGGGAACAAAAGCCGGGCTGCGCCTGGCTTTTCCTTGTCTTTATGTCTATCCTAGGTAAAAAAATATTAATGACCAGAATTTTCAAAGACGGAGCTTTTGTTTCGGTGACTTTAGTTGAGGCCGGGCCATGCTCTGTTTTAGCTTTGAAAACTAAAGAAAAGGATGGTTATCAAGCAGTCCAGATTGGTTTTCAGAAAGTAAAAAAAGAAAAGAAATCAGCTAAAGACAAGCAATTCAAATATATCAGAGAGTTTAAATTAGACAAAGAATATCAAGTTGGAGAAACAATAGATGTTTCTTTGTTTCAAGAAGGGGATAAAGTTAAAGTTAGCGGAATTTCTAAAGGTAAAGGTTTTCAAGGAGGAGTTAAAAGATGGGGCTTTTCAGGAGCCAATGCCACTCATGGAACCAAACACAATGAAAGGAAACTAGGATCAATTGGTAGTGCTTATCCTCAAAGAGTAATTAAAGGCAGAAAAATGCCAGGTCGAATGGGGTCTGACAGAATCAGTGTTAAAAACTTAAAAGTAGTTGAAGTTTACCCTGATAAAAACATTATAGCTATTAAAGGAGCTTTACCCGGAAGAAGAGGAACAGTTCTAGAAATAATTAAATGAAAAGTCCAGTTTTTAATCAACAAGGCGAGAAAATCAAGGAAATCATTCTACCTGAAAAGATTTTTAACATTGAATTCAATAATGAATTAGTTCATCAAATAGCTGTTTCTCAAGCCAGCAATAGACGTCAAGGGACAGCTCACACTAAAGACAGAAGTGAGGTTCGTGGTGGTGGTAAAAAACCTTGGCGCCAGAAAGGAACTGGCCGAGCTCGTCATGGTTCAATTCGTTCACCTCTTTGGAAAGGTGGTGGAGTCACTTTTGGACCAAGAAATGAAAAGAACTACAAAAAAAGAATTCCTTTGTTAATGAAAAGGAAGGCTCTTTTCATGGTTCTTTCAGCTAAACTTAAAGATGAAAAAGTTCTTTTAATAGATGAATTGAAAACAGAAACTTCTAAGACCAAAGAAATCAAAAAAATCTTGAATAATTTGCCAATCAAGAAAGGCAAAACTTTAATTATTTTACCAAAAGCTGAAAGAAAAATTATTCTTGGTTCTAGGAATATTCCTGATTTTCAAACCATGCTAGCTAATAATATTAATGCTTTGGATCTTCTTTCAGTTACTAATTTAATTATCCTTGAAGATTCAGTTGCAAAAATTAAAGAAGTTTTTCTGAAATAAATGAAAATTTTCAATCCCAAAGAAGAAAAAACAGTTTCAACTCCTAAGAAAAACCATTTAGCTTGGCGGATTTTAGATTATCCATACATCAGTGCGAAAGCAACCGAGCTAGCCAAAGAAAACAAGTACGTTTTCAAGGTTTCTTCTCGAAGTAACAAGAATTCAATCAAAGAAGCAATTAAAGAAGTTTATGGAGCTGATGTTGTTGAAGTCAAGATAATTAATGTTCCTAGAAAAAAGAAAAGATTGGGTCGGCACCAAGGTTGGAAAAAAGGATTCAAGAAAGCTATTGTTGAAATTAAAGAAGGGCAGAAGATAGATGTTTACCCATCATAATTTTTTGACTTTATCGATTTTTTGTGTTTAAATAAGACGATTATGGCCAAGCAGAAATTATCAAAAGAAAAACCAGAAAAGAACTTAACGGTTAATATCAAAAAAAGCACTGGACGTGGCAGTTCAGGACGAATAACAATTAGGCATAAAGGCGGTGGAGTCAAGAAAAGATATCGCTTAATTGACTTTAAAAGACAAGAAAGATTAGACCAGCCAGCTTTAATTGTTCGTTTTGAATACGATCCTTACCGAACTGCTTTTATTGCTTTAGTTGAGTACCCTGACAAAACTAGATCATACATCTTAGCGCCTCATGGTGTTAAAGAGGGAGATACTTTGATTTGTTCAGAAAAAGCAGAGATTAAGTCTGGTAATCGGATGAGAATCAAGCATGTTCCTATCGGCACTTCAGTTTACAACATCCAAATTGTGCCTAATCAAAGAAGTGGCTTTGCTAGATCAGCTGGAGCTTGGGCTAAAGTTTTAGCCAACGAAGGCCGTTATGTTCATTTAGAAATGCCTTCTAAAGAAATCAGAAAAGTTCACCATGATTGTTTCGCTACTGTTGGATCTGTTTCTAATCCTGAGCACAGATACAAGAAAATCAAGAAAGCTGGAGTTTCCCGAAGAAAGAATCGCCGACCAGTTGTTCGAGGTTCAGCCATGAATCCAGTTGACCATCCTCATGGTGGTGGAGAAGGCCGAGCACCAATTGGCCTTAAGTATCCGAAAACTCCTTGGGGCAAGATAGCTCGAGGGGTTAAAACCAGAAGAAGAAAAAGCACTGAAAAAATGATTATTAAAAGAAGAAAGAAAAAGAAAAGATGAGCGAAGCGAAACCCCGCCCTCTATGCCCCATGTATTGTGTTTATGTCTTGAGGTGGGATTGCAATAATGAATTCTATATTGGATATACCAGAGATTTAATTAAAAGAATAAAGCAACACGAATCCAAAGGGAAGTTTCAATTAATTTATTATGAAGTTTATAAGTCGAATCAATTAGCAAAATTAAGAGAAAGAAGATTAAAATATTACGGTAGCGCCTGGCGAGCTCTCAAGAAAAGAATTGCTTAGAGGGCGGGGTGCTCACTACATTCGCAAATGGCTAGAAGTTTAAAAAAAGGACCTTTCATTGACGAGAGGCTTCTCAGTAAAATAAAAAACATTAAACCTGACGGCAAAACCGTAATTAAAACATGGTCTCGTCATGCTACCATAACTCCAGAAATGATTAATTTTGTTTTTGGTGTTCATAATGGCAAAGAACATATTGAGGTTCGCGTTGAAGAAAGCATGGTTGGTCATAAATTAGGTGAGTTTTCACCAACAACCAAGTTTGTTCGTCATGGAGGTAAAATGCAGAAAGAAATTGAACAAAAGAAAAAATGACATTTAAAGTTAAAGCTAGGCACATAAGAATAGCTCCTCGAAAAGTACGTTTAGTAGCGGACATGGTTAGAGGTGAGAAAGTTGACAAAGCTAAGTCAATTCTTAAGTTCACAGTTAATCGTTCAGCTCAACCAATTGCTAAACTTTTAGATTCAGCTTTAACTAGTGCTCAGAATGAATTTAATTGGGAAGAAAAAAACTTGTTCATAGAGAAAATCATGGTTGATGAAGGACCAAAATTGAAAAGATGGATGCCTCGAGCTCGGGGTTCAGCTTCTCCAATTCAAAAGAAGACATCACACATCACTTTAGTTCTAGGAGAAATAGAAAAGAAAAAAGTAGTTAAAAAGAAAAAAGAAAAAGTTGAAGCTCATAAAGTAGCTTCTCTAGAAGAAGTTAAAGAAAAATTTAATAAAAAGAAAGAAGGTGAAGTTAAAGAAATTAAGCAAGGCTCTGAGAAAAAACAAGCTTCACGATTTTTTAGAAGAAAGTCAATTTAATTATGTCACATAAAGTCCACCCTAAAATTTATCGAGCTAAAGGAACTGATGATTGGCAATCTAAAGGTTTTTATCATAAAAACTATCCTCTTTATCTTGAAGAAGATTATCATATTCGCCAGATGGTTGAAAAGAAATTAGATAAAATGGCAGTTGAGCAAGTTGAGATTAGAAGATTCCCTGAGAAAATCACCATTGTTATCTCAAGTGCTCGGCCAGGCTTAATTATCGGTAGAGGTGGTGAAGGAGCTGAGAAAATCAAGAAAGACATTAAAAAAATGTTGAATTCAACTAAAGAAATAAATGTTGAAATCAAAGAAGTTAGAAATCCTTGGGTTTCAGCTGCTCTTTCAGCTCAATGGATACAACAACAATTAGAAAGAAGAGTTCCTTACAAAAGAGTTCTTAAACAGATTCTTGATAAAATTATTGCCAACAAAGAAGTTAAAGGAGCTAGAATTGAAGTTGCTGGACGTTTAGATGGGGTTGAAATTGCTCGAAGAGAATGGGTCAAGAAAGGTCAATTGCCTCGACAAACAATTAGAGCTGATATTGATTATGCTCAGAAAATGGCTCGTTGTTCTTTCGGAGCAATCGGTATTAAAGTTTGGATATATAAAGGAGAAAAATTTGAGCGATAGCGAAACCCCGCCCCCTGTACTATTTGACACCATCCGAATAATAAGCTAAACCACAAATAAAAGTTCACCCTAGAGAGTAAATTCCAATAGCTTAGGGGGCGGGGTGCTCCTAGTTCAAAGATGATATTATAAAAATAACCAGAGCAAAACCATAATCTAAATAGATTATATGGAGGCTAGATCCGCATGTTAATGCCTAAAAAAGTTAAATTCCGCAAGAGCGTTAAAGGTAGGCGAACCTTGGTTTCTATGAAAGGCAATCAAATAGCTTTTGGTTCTTTTGGCTTGCAAAGCATGGGTTCAAAGTGGATCACTTCTCGCCAAATAGAAGCTTCCCGAAGAGCCATTGTTAGATACTTAAGAAAAGGTGGCAAACTTTGGATTCGCATTTTTCCCAACAAACCAGTGACAGCTAAAGGTAATGAAGTTCCTATGGGTGGAGGCAAAGGCTCAGTTGACCATTATGTTTTTCCAGTAAGCCCAGGAAGAATCCTTTTTGAACTTGATGGTATTAAAGAAGAAGAAGCTAGAAGTGCTTTAAGAAAAGCAGCTGACAAGCTACCAATTAGAACCAAGATTATTAAAAGAGAACAATGAAGATTGCTGAGATCAGGAAAAAATCAAAAAATGACCTTGAAGACCTCTTAATTAAGAAAAGAGAGGAATTAAGAAGTTTGCGTTTCAGAAATTCAGCTGGCAAAGTTAAAAATGTTAAATCAATTTCAGAAACCAGAAAAATTATTGCCAAGATATTAACTGTTTTAAAAGAATTAAATGCCTAAAAATGAATTATCAGGAATAGTTGTTTCAGACAAAATGGATAAAACCGTGGTAGTTAAAGTTGAAACAATTAAAAAACATCCTAAGTATATTAAAAGATACAAGTCACATAAAAGATACAAAGGTCACGATGAGAACAATGAATTCAAAGTTGGAGATCAGGTTGTTATTCAAGAAACAAAACCAATAAGTAAAGATAAAAAGTGGAAAGTAATTAAGAAAATATGATTCAGCCACAAACAATGCTTAAAGTTGCCGATAATTCAGGAGCAAAAGTAGTTCAATGCTTCCGTGTTTTGGGTGGTACCAGAAAAAGATATGCTTCAATCGGTGATGTTGTTGTGGTGGCAGTTAAAGAAGCTGAGCCCAGAAAAACAGTTAAAAAGCATGAAGTTGTTCGGGCCGTGATTGTTCGTCAGAAAAGAGCTTTTGCTAGAAAAGATGGATCATATATTAGATTTGATGATAACGCAGTAGTAATTCTTGACGCCAAAACCAAGAATCCCAAAGGTGGTCGAATTTTTGGGCCAATACCAAGAGAATTAAGAGAAAAGGGTTTTGACCGCATTGCCGGCATGGCTCGAGATCTTGTATGAAAATCAAAAAGAACGACATAGTTTTAGTAATATCCGGTAGAGATAAAGGCAAGAAAGGCAAAGTGATTCAAGTTTCTGACAAAAGAGTTGTTGTTGAGAATGTTAATTTAAGAAAGAAAAGTGTTAAAGCCAGAAAAAGTGGTGAGAAAGGTCAAATTGTTGAGTTCCCATGTTCAATTAACGTTTCCAATGTCATGTTGGTTTGTCCTAAGTGTTCAGTTTCAACCAGAGTTGGCTACAAATTAATTGAGAAAAAAAAGAAAAGGTTTTGTAAAAAATGCCAGAAAGAAATATGAATTTAGAAGAGAAATACAAAAAGAAAATCAGGCCAAGCTTAGTTAAGAAATATGGCAATTTAATGGCCGTGCCAAATTTAAAACAAATTGTTGTTAATATTGGCTTTGGTAAAGAAATCAGTGCTAAAGGTTCTGATGAGCAAAGAAAGTTTATTCAATCATTGTCTCAAGACTTAGCTTTAATCACTGGCCAAAAACCAGCTTTAACTCGGGCTCGCAAATCAATTGCTGGATTTAAGTTAAGGCAAGGAACACCAGTGGGCCTTAGAGTCACTTTAAGAAAAAAAAGAATGTGGAGTTTTCTAGAAAAATTAATTAATGTTGCTTTACCTCGTTCAAGAGATTTCAAAGGCATTAAATCAGAGTCTTTGGACAAACAAGGCAATCTTAGTTTCGGTGTTAAAGAGCAAATAATTTTTCCTGAAGTTTCTGCTGAACAAATGAAAAACATTTTTGGTTTTCAGATCACAGTCACTTTAACAACCAAAAGAAAAGAAGACGGCTTAGAATTTTTAAAAGAAATTGGCTTCCCAATTAAGTAATTAAATAAAAAATTCGAAGCACGAAGCACGAAATCCTAAACAAGCACTAATGGTAAAAATTCAAATGACAAAAACATTTAAAATTAAGAAAATTTCGTATTTCGATATTCGAATTTCGAATTTCTTTTATGAAATAAAAGTGTTATGGCAAAAAAATCACAAATAGCAAAAGCAAAAAAAGAACCTAAGTTTAGCTCAAGAAAAACTAATCGTTGTTTTAAATGTGGTCGTAAAAGAGCTTATCTCAGGGACTTTGCCTTATGTCGAATTTGCTTTAGGGAAATGGCTAATCAAGGCTTAATTCCCGGAATTAGAAAATCATCTTGGTAAACATGACAGATCCAATAGCAGATATGATCAATAGAATAAAGAATAGTCAATTAGTTTCTAAGGAAACAGTTAAGATTCCTTACTCTGATTTTAAGTATGAAATAGCTAGCATCTTGAAAAGAGAGAATTGGATTAACAAAGTAGAGAAAAAAGGCAAGATTCCTAAGAAAGTAATTGAAATTGAGTTGATGTATAAAGACAATGAACCAGCTATTAATGGAGTTAAAAGAGTTTCCAGTCCGGGCCAAAGAGTTTATGCTTCCTATCTAAGCATTAAAAGAGTTAAGGATGGCTTTGGTATGTCAATTGTTTCAACTCCTCAAGGATTAATGACTGACAAAGAAGCTAGAATCAAGAAACAAGGCGGAGAAATATTATTTGAAATATGGTAAAATGTCCAGAATAGGTAAAAAAGTAATTACAATACCAAACGGAGTAGAAGTTGTTATTGAAAACAATCTGGTTTCAGTTAAAGGACCTAAAGGTGAATTAAAAAGAGTGATTAGGCCAGAAGTTAAAATTGTTATTGAGAATAATGAGATTAGTGTTCTTCCTGATAAAGAAAACAAGAAAACCAAAGCTTTATGGGGTTTAAGCCGAGCTTTAATTAACAACATGGTGGTTGGGGTTTCTCAGGGTTTTGAGAAAAAACTTCAGATAGAAGGAGTTGGCTACAAAGCTAATTTAGAAGGCGATGTTTTAACTCTTCAATTAGGCTTTTCTCATCCAGTTAAAGTTAAAGCCCCTGAACAAGTAAAGTTTTTAGTTGAAAAGAATATTGTTACTTTGTCAGGTATTGATATTGAAAAAGTAACCCAAACTGCTGCTCAGATCAGGAAAATTAAACCACCTGAACCATACAAAGGCAAAGGTATCAGATATTTAGGTGAAGAAGTAAAGAAAAAGGTTGGTAAGAAAGCAGTTGGTTCAGGTAAGTAAAAAAATGCAAAGAAAAAAAAGACACAAAAGAATTAGAGCTAGAATATCAGGCGTTTCTTCAAGGCCGCGGCTTTGTGTTTTCCGTTCAAACAAAACAATATATGCCCAAGTTATAGATGATGAGAAAGGCAAGACATTAATTTCAGCTTCAAGCAAAGAAATCAAGTCAGGTAAAAATCTTGAAAAAGCTTTAATGGTTGGTGAGTTAATTGCTAATAAAGCTTTAGAAAAGAAAATTAAAGAAGTGGTTTTTGATAGAGGTGGTTACAAGTATCATGGTCAAGTCAAGAACTTGGCTCAAGGAGCACGCAATAAAGGATTAAAGTTTTAAAATGAAAGTTAAAAAAGAATCTGAATTTGAAACAAAATTACTAGGCTTATCAAGAGTTGAAAGAATGACAGCTGGTGGCCGAAGACTTCGCTTTCAAGCAGTCATGGTTATTGGTGACAAAAAAGGGAGAGTTGGAGTTGAATCAGCTAAAGCCAGTGATGTTAGTCAAGCCATAGAAAAAGCTTCTAAGTTAGCTCAAAAGAAAATGATTGAGGTGCCAATTGTTAATGAAACTATTCCTCATCAAGTTGAAGCTAAACATGGAGCAGCTAGGGTTTTGTTAAGACCTCAAAGAAAAGGCCGAGGACTTGTTGCTGGGGGCACAGTTAGAGTGATTTGTTCTTTAGCTGGAATCAGAAATGTTTCAGCTAAAATTATTGGTCGGACTAACAACAAATTCAGTAATGCCAAGGCAACTATTCAAGCTTTGAAAAAGTTAAAGAAAATTGAAAATGCAACTGCATCAACTGAAGACAAATAAAAAGAGCAGGAAAAGAATTGCCCGAGGTGCTACTCGAGGTAATTTTTCTGGTCAAGGCATGAAAGGCCAGAAATCAAGAGCTGGCCGTAAATTGGAACCGCCAATCAGGGGTTTAATTAAAAGATACCATAAGCTTAGAGGTTACAAGAAGAATTCCTTTAAAGAGAAGTTCAAGCTTGTTTCAATTCATGTTTTGAGTAATAATTTTAATGACAAGGAAATTGTTTCGCCTTCAACTTTAGTTGCCAAGAAAATTGTTAGAAAAAATAGTGGTAGAATGCCTTTAATTAAGATACTAAAGAAAGGTGAATTAGATAAAAGTTTAATTATCAAAAATTGTGCTGTTTCTGAAAAAGCTAGGATTGAGATAGAGAAAAAACAAGGAGAAATAAGATGATAGAAAAAGTAATCCAAATTTTCAAAATAAAGGAATTAAGAAACAAGATACTTTTTGTTTTAGCTGTCTTCGTTGTTTTCCGATTAATGGCTAATATCCCGATGCCAGGTATTGATGCTGAGAAAATGAGAGTCTTTTTTGAGGACTTTGGTATTTTCCGTTTTGCTTCAGCTTTCACTGGTGGTGCCTTAGATCGTTTCTCAATTGTCATGCTTGGTCTTGGTCCTTACATCACAGCAACCATTATCATGCAGTTGTTAACTATGGTTTTTCCTCAATTGGAAAGACTTCAGAAAGAAGAAGGTGATGCTGGACGCCAGAAAATTAATCAATATGGAAGATTACTAACTATTCCTTTCAGTTTGCTTCAAGGCTATGGTATGTTGGCTTTGTTTCAATCTCAAGGAGTTATTGAACCGCTTTCAGGTTTAAGTTTAATTAATGCTTTAGCCACTATTAGTGCTGGAACTGTGCTTTTAATGTGGCTTGGTGAGATGATCACTGAAAAAGGTATTGGCAATGGAGTGAGTTTGTTGATTTTCGCTGGTATTATTGCTGACTTTCCTATTAACACTTTTAATATGATTGCTGGAATCAAGGATTCTCCAGGAGCTATTCAAGCTTACATTCTTCTTTTCTTGATGGCTGCTTTCATTATCTTTGGAGTTATTCTTTTCACTGAAGCTCGGCGTAATATCCCTGTTTCTTATGCCAAGAAAGTTAGAGGCAACAAACTTTATGGTGGAGCTTCAACTTACTTGCCTTTAAACCTTAATCCAGCTGGAGTTATTCCAATTATTTTCGCTTTCTCTTTAGTTTCCTTACCTTCAATTCTAGGTCAGTTTCTTTCTCGAGCTGGTGGCTTTCTAGGAACTGTTGGCGTCTTTATCTCTAATATTTTTGACAATCTTGTTTTCTTTGGCTTCCTAGTTTTCTTTATGGTTTTTGCTTTCACTTACTTTTACACTGCGGTCACTTTTGATCCTAAAAATGTTGCTGAAAATCTAAAGAAAATGGGTGGCTTTGTTCCTGGCATTAGGCCTGGTTCTTCAACAGCTTCTTTCTTAGCGCATATTCTTAACCGAACTCTTTTCTTGGGCGGACTTTTCTTGGGTGTGATTGCTGTCTTGCCTTGGGTTATTCAAAAAGTAATTGAGATTATCACTGATGCTAAAATCGAGAACTTCCAGTTCCTTATTGGAGGAGCTTCAATTTTAATTATTGTTAGTGTTGTTTTAGAAACAGTTAAACAAATAAATTCCCAATTGCAAATGAGGGAATACGAAACTTTTTAATATGAAAGTTTTTATCTTTCTTGGTCCGCCTGGATCCGGCAAGGGGACTCAGGCCAAGATGGTTCAAAAAAAGCTTAACTTGGAACTTATTGGTAGTGGTGATTTGCTAAGAAAAAGATCTAAAAGAAAAGATTACACTGGTCGAGAGATAATGAGAGTAATGAATAAGGGAGGAAGAGTTCCAACCCCGATTGTTTTTAAACTCTGGATGGAAGAGTTAGAAAAAATTGAAAAAAAGAAATCCTTGAAAGGTATTATCTTTGATGGTAGTCCGCGCACTGTTCATGAAGCCATCATGCTTGATCAAGCATTGAAATGGTATAATTGGGACAAACAAGTTAAAACATTTTTTGTTAAAGTCTCTAAAAAAGAAGTAATCAAAAGGATCAAGAAAAGAAAGAATTGCCCTTTATGCGGTCCAATTATTTCCTCAGGCCAGAAAAAATGCTTGAATTGTGGCTCTCTTTTAACTAATCGCCAAGACGATTCTTTAACTGCTCTTAATGTACGTTGGGAATGGTTCAGAAGAGAAGTTTTGCCAACAGTTAACTATTATCGCAAGAAAAAGAATTTCTTTACCATTAATGGAGAACAATCAATAGAGAGAGTCTTTAAGGAAATATCGTCCCACCTTACGTCATTATGAGTAAAACAATCATAACAGAACGTATTAGAATAAACAACATATTAAATTCGAAATATGAATATCGAAACTCGAAACAAATTCAAATGACAAAAACGTTTAGAATTTCGAAAATTAGAATTTCGAAAATTGTTTCGGATTTCGTGCTTCGTGTTTCTTATTTTTATACTTTAATATGATTCCTATTAAAACAGAACAAGAGATAGAAAAGATGCGCCAAGGAGGCAAGATTTTGGCGGGAATCATGGAACAACTTAAAAAAGAAGTTAAACCGGGTAAAGATGTCCGAGAAATAGACAAACTGGCCGAGAGTTTGTTTTTTAAGTATGGCCGACCTTCTTTTAAAGGATACAATGATTTTCCAGCTTCAATTTGTGTTTCTTTGAATCAAGAAGTTGTTCATGCTGTGCCATCTAAAAGAATAATTAAATCAGGCGATTTAGTTTCTCTTGATGCTGGCCTCTTTTATCAAGGTTTTCATACTGACATGGCTGTCACTTTAACAGCTGGATTGAATGAAAAGTTTTCAGATTTAATTGACACTGCTGAACAAGCTTTCTGGAAGGCTTTTAAAGAAATTAAAGAGGGGATGTTCTTTGGAGATTTAAGCTCTATCATTGAAGAATATGTTGAACAAAGAGGTTTCACTGTTTTAAGAAACCTTTGTGGTCATGGCATTGGTCGAGAGCTTCATGAAGAACCTCGCATTGCTAATTTCAAGGAGGAAGGAACTATGCAGATTAAAAAAGGCATGGTTTTCTGCTTGGAACCAATTATTGGTGATGGCGAATGGGAGATTGAAAAGAAAGATTTTGCTTATGTCACTAAAGATAATTCCTTTTCAACTCACTATGAACACACAGTAGCTTTAACTAGTAAGGGTCCGGAAGTATTGACAGCTTTTTAAATATATATAAAAATAGATACATGGAAGAATTTCAAAGCAAAATTAAAAGTTTCGTTGAGTTGTCGCAGTATGTTTTCAATGACTTATTTAAAAAAGGAGTAACTATCTTTGTCTCTCTTTCTCTTTTGTTGGCTTTAGAGATTGGTTTAATTTCCTTGATTGGTTTAGATAGTCGTTTAAATATCACTCTTTCAGTGATGGGTGCTTTCTTTTTCTTGAGCTTAAACTTTGTTGTTGTTTCAGCTATCAGAGAAGAGAAATTAAGTAAAGCTTTTCTGGCTGGATTAAGAATAATTATTCCCGTTATTCTGCTAGGTGGTATAGTTGCTGAGTTTTATCTTTTAAGTGAAGCTTTCAGGGTTTTAATTATCGTCTTAAGTTTCCTTTTCTTTTTCTGGATTGTTTTTGCTTCATACATTTCCCTTAAAGAAAAAAGAAGAGGCATGGAAGCGTTCATTAGGGCTTTGCATCTTTTGAAAAGAAACTATCTTGGGGCTTTGTGGAAAGTTATTCTTTTCTTTGTGGTTCTTTTCTTGGCTTCAATTAGCTTGTCTTTCCCTTTTGTTTTAATACATCTCTTCTATGGCTTACCTTTATGGCTAATCCAAGTTCTAGGATTCATTTTCCTTGTTTTTGCTTTTAGTTTAATTAACATTTATCTTTCTCTTCTTTGTGAGAATGTCTGGAAAATCAGGAAGCATATTGCTTTTTCTTCTCCACCTCCATTATACAATTTAGCTATAGTCATTTTTCTTTTAGTGATTTTCTTGGTTCTTGTTCTGGCATCAATTGCCATCGGTTAAATAATTTAAAAAAATGCTAATATCCCCACAAAAATTAAAAGAGATTCTAGTGCCAGGCCACATTAAAGCCGAGGAGTTTGATTTAATTGTTAGTGAAGCTGAAAGAAAGGAAGTTCCTTTAGATTTAATGTTGGTTGAGAAAGGCTATGTTCAGGATTCAGTTCTAGGCAAAATGATTGCTGAGAGCTTGAATTTTGAATTCCTGGATCTTAAAAGAGCCCAGATTGCTGACATTAGGCCTGAGCTCTTGAATTACATTCCTGAGGCAGTTGCTTTTTCTCAGAAAGCAGTTGTTTTAGAGGAGGCCATGGATCATGTTAAAGTTGTCACTTCTCAGCCAGATAATTATGGTTTCTTTAAGCTTTTAGAAAAGAAAGTTGGCAAACCAGTTAAAGTTTTCTATGTCACTTCTTTCAACATTGAGCAAGCACTCAAGAAATACAGAGGGGATTTAAGACGTGAAGTTAAAAAGTTACTTGATGAATTAGAAAAGAACCCAACCAAGAAAGAACAAAACATTGTTGATTTAGTTCAATTACTTTTAGAGTATGCTTATTCCAACTTAGCTTCAGATATTCACATTGAACCTTTAAGTGAAATTGTTGTGGTTCGTTTCCGTATTGATGGTATCATGCACAAAGTAGCTGAATATTCAAAGAATCTTCACAATCAAGTGGTTTCTCGTATCAAGATTATGGCTAAGTTAAGAACTGATGAAAAAGCCGCTGCTCAAGATGGTCGTTTTGAAATTAAAACCAGCACCACTAACATTGACCTTCGTGTTTCTATTCTACCAATAACTGAAGGTGAGAATGTAGTTATTCGTCTTTTAATGCAAAGAGGTCGTTGGTTCTCAATTCCTGACCTTGGCTTGTCTGAGCATGATGAAAGAAAGATGCGTAACAATGCCATTAAACCTTATGGAATGATTCTGGTGGTTGGTCCAACTGGTTCAGGTAAAACTACCACTCTTTATGCTGTTTTGCAGTTTCTCAACAAACCAGAAGTCAATATCATGACTATTGAGGATCCAGTTGAATACAACATTGAAGGAGTTCATCAAACTCAAGTTAATCCACCCAAAGAAATCACTTTTGCCACTGGCTTGAGAAGTATTGTTCGTCAGGACCCAGACATTATCATGGTTGGTGAAATTCGTGATGAGGAAACAGTTGATATCGCTATTAACTCAGCCATGACGGGTCATTTGGTTCTTTCCACCATGCATACCAATGACTCAGCAACAACCTTTCCTCGTTTACTAGAAATGGGAGCTGAGCCTTTCTTGGTTGCTTCTTCAGTTAACGTAGCCATTGCTCAAAGATTGGTTCGTAGCATCTGTGAGGAATGCAAAGAAAAACATTCTTTAACTGAAGTTGAGAAAGCCATGCTTAGTGAAGAAAAAGAATTAGCTGAATTAATCAAGAAAGTTTCTGGTAAAGATGATTTGTCTCAGATTGAGTTCTATCAAGGCAAAGGTTGCAAGATATGTAACGAAACCGGCTTTTATGGACGAACAGCTATCTTTGAGGTTCTAGAAGTAACTGAAACACTCCGTAATTTAATTATCGGCAAAGCATCTTCAGACAACATTAGAAAGAAAGCTATTGAAGAAGGTATGACAACTATGATTTATGATGGTGTTGACAAGGCCTTGCAAGGTAA
>Ga0116204_1001125_pt1 | contig 15014 bp, 14 predicted proteins | sample LakKivwa52mmetaG_FD_94481 | JGI IMG/M metagenome (GOLD analysis project Ga0116204, IMG submission 94481) | Anoxic lake water microbial communities from Lake Kivu, Rwanda to study Microbial Dark Matter (Phase II) - Lake Kivu water 52m metaG | ecosystem: Environmental > Aquatic > Freshwater > Lake...
GATGTCGGCACTGCGGATCAGTACATCTACGGAATCGAGTGGTCGCCATCGGGGCGCGAGTTGCTCTTTCATCGACTCAACCGCAGGCACGATGTGCTTGAGTGGTGTGCGGCAGATTCCAAGTCGCTGCAGGTTCGCACAGTGGTGCGTGAAACGCAGCCGCGGTGGAACCATCACGATCCCGAGTTTCGATTCCTCGCGGACGGGCGGCGTTTCATCTGGGCGTCCGAGGCATCGGGCTTCAAACAGTACGAGTTGCGTTCACTCGATGATGGGCGAGTCTTGCCGCTGACAAGCGGGGCGTTTCCGGCGGGACGCATCGTGCAAGTCGATGAGAAGGCGGGCGTGCTGCTGTACACGGCATGCGCGAGCGAAACGCGCATCAACTCGCAGCTGATGCGCGTTGGACTCGACGGCACTGGACAGCGGCGCCTCAGCCCCAACGATCTTCACTACGCTCGCTTTGAGATATCGCCTGATGGCACATGGTTCCTCGCGACCGAAGAGACCCTGGTGCGTCCGCCGCTCGCACGGCTGCATGCGATGGATGGAAGCCGCACGATCGCGTTGCAGGAGGAGGCGGATGACCCATGGGCGAAGTCGGGCGTTCGTCCGCCGGAACTCTTGACGCTGAAGGCCGCCGACGGTGTCACGGATCTCTACGGCGTCCTTCATCTCCCGAGCGGTTTCTCGCCTGAGCGGCCCGTTCCACTCGTTGTTGATGTGTACGGCGGTCCCTACTTCGCCACGGTCTTCAACCGTTTCAGCGAACCGCGTGAGGAGTGTGAACTGGGCATCGCGGTACTGCAGGTGGACAACCGAGGAACGCCCGGGCGCGGCAAGGCATTTGAGGACGCGACCTATATGAAACTCGGAGGTCCCGATCTCGACGATCAAGCTGCCGCCGCACGGCAAGTGGCGCAGCGACCTGGGATCGATCCCAAGCGCATCGGCATCACGGGCATGTCGTACGGCGGCTACATGGCTGCGTTGGCGCTTGTACGCCATCCCGAGGTCTTCAGCGTTTCCGTTGCGCGCGCCGCGCCCGTGGACTGGCGGCAGTACGACTCGATCTATACCGAGCGTTTCATGCGGACGCCCGCAGAAAACCGCGAGGGGTACGACGCGGGCAGCGCTGTCGTTCATGCGGACAAACTGCGCGGTCGGCTGCTGCTGATTCACGGCATGGAGGATGACAATGTGCATCCGTCGAACGCGTGGGCGCTGTCGCAGAAGTTGTACGACCGCGACTTCCCTTTTGACATGCTGCTGTTTCCACGTGCGGGTCATGGCGGTTTCGGTGGCGCCGAGCGTTCGGCAACTTGGTCATTCTTTGTGCGCGAGTTGAACGCGGTCCCGCTCCCGCTGCCGACGAATGCGGGCGGCGACCGCAGTGGCACGAAGGACAGCAGTGATGGCGATGGCGATGGTGATGGAGATGGCGATGATCACGAGGGAGCAGGCGCGCCATGACGCGCGCGCTGCCACCTGACCGCAGTCATGTTGCGACTGAGCAGCGCAACGACCGCAGCGAGGACTTCGATCTCCGAACGACGCTTGAGCAGGTGCAACTCATGGCCGAGGATCACGCGGCGGTCCACCGAAGCGTGCTTGAAGCCGCACCAGCGATCGCGGCATTCATCGATGCGCTCGTGCCGCGCATGCGCGGCGGCGGTCGGCTCTTCTATTGCGGCGCGGGGACGTCGGGGCGACTCGGTGTACTCGACGCCGCGGAGTGCCCGCCCACTTTCTGCAGTGATCCATCGCAAGTGATCGGCATCATTGCAGGTGGTGATGCGGCGCTTCGGCGCAGCAGCGAGCGCCGCGAGGATGACCCGCAGGGGATTCAGGTCGAACTCGATGCGCACTCGTTCGGCAGGGGCGATGCGCTGGTGGCGATCGCTGCTGGAGGAACCACGCCTTACGCCATCGGGGCGATTGAACTGGCGTCTGCACGCGGCGGTTTGACTGCGTTCATGGTGTGCTCGCCGCTCGCGCGCATGGTGGCGTGTGATCACCTGATCATGCTCGCCACAGGACCCGAAGTGCTCACAGGTTCCACGCGGTTGAAGGCGGGTTCCGCCACGAAACTCGCGCTGAACTGCATCAGTACGGTGGCCTTCGCCCGGCTTGGGAAAGTGCACGGGAATCTGATGGTGGATCTAGCCGCGACAAACGACAAGCTTGTCGACCGTGCCATCCGTACGCTGCGGATGATCGATCCTGGGCTTGCGCGCGAGGATGCATCGGCGCTCCTGGGCGCGGCGGGCGGTCGGCTGAAGGTCGCGATACTCATGCATCTGCGCGGACTTTCGCGCGATGATTCCGTTGCGCGACTTGCGAAGGCGGATGGCGTGCTTCGCGCGGCGCTCGGCGCGTAGGAGCAGCGCACCATTTGCGCAGGAGATTCGCGCTCGCACAGCTCGGGTGCAAAAAGAAGCGCGCCCCTGCAAGCACTGCAGGGGCGCGCGATTGTCGCTTTCTCAAACAGCCGCTCGGTCGCTGCAAGCAGCGCTTCGCGGAGATGTCTTCGAAGGGATCTTCTGAAAATCAGCTGACGAGTGCGTTGAGCGTCTTGGTCGCGCGGATGCGGACCTTCTTGCTCGCTGGCTTCGCCTTGAACACCTGCGTTTCACCCGTGAATGGGTTCACGCCGGTTCGCTCCTTGGTGGCGGGCTTCTTCACAGTCTTGAACTTCGCAAGACCCATGAAGGAGAACACGCCAGGACCACGGCTGCCGAGATCGGTGCCGATGATCGTGGTGAGGTTGTCGAAGATCTCCTTCACGGTGCCACGCTTCAGCTCGCTCGCTGTAGCGAGTTCGCCGATGACTTGGCTGCGCGAGCGCTGCTTGCTCGTCGTGGTGGGCTTGAAGGTCTTCTTCACTGCCTTGGTGGTCTTGGTGGTCTTTGTCGCCGTCTTCTTGGGCGACTTCTTGGTCATCGTTGCCATCTGTTCACTGTCCTTTCTAAGACAATCCGTGCCGAGAAACTGGTCTCGCTCCCAGCCGCACAAAGCGTGCGACGCGCGGAATGTAGATCGATGGACGGCCTCGCCGCAAGGTGCGGCGAGCAAAAAAGGCATGATTTCACGATGTTTTGGATTGGTCCCGCCAACGCCCCGACGGTCACTTCGGGCGCACCGTGGCGCGTCCAACCGACGCGTAGGTGAACCCTGCATCCTGCATTTGCGCTCGGCGGAAGAGGTTTCGTCCGTCAAAGATGATCGGGCGAGCAAGCCGCTTTCGGATCTCGGCGAAGTCAGGCGCTCGGAACTCCGCCCACTCGGTGCAGATGATGAGCGCCTCCGCCCCATCGAGGGCGCCATACATGTCATCGGTGCGGATGACGGCGGGCATCTCATGGGCCAGATGCTCGAGGGCAACGGGGTCGTACGCCCGCACCTTTGCACCTGCCTTGATCGCACGTTCCATCAGGGTAAGGCTCGGCGCTTCGCGGATGTCGTCGGTCTTCGGCTTGAACGCAACCCCCCAGAATGCCAAGGACTTACCGCTGAGGCTCGGCCCGATTTCCTGTTCCACTTTGGACCAGAAGTGCGCCCGCTGATCCTGGTTCACTTCGTGAACTGCGGCGTTCAGTTTGCACGGGAATCCGAGTTCACGGCCCATCGAAACAACGGCCTGCGTGTCCTTGGGGAAGCAGTTGTGAACGACCACGCCGCCGCATGTCACGAAAGTGTGCGCGCCTGGAACTTCGACGGAAAACACCGGTTCCGCGAGATCGATCGGGCGGACTGACACCACTGTGACCGAACCAATTCCAGTAGAAACAGCCGAAACTTTGCCACCATGGGGGGTGGGTACGGCCTGGGGGGGGATCAACAGCGCAGCAGCACCCGAGCGGCCAGCGCCTGCACCGTCAGACGAAATGGCGTCCGAACCCCCATTTTCGGCGGTCCTCAGACCCAAAGTGGCTCCGGCCACATGGGGCAACTGATCGCCCACACACACGACGCTTGCGGGGAACACCAGCGGGTCCGCTCCGCGGCGCAGCACCACCACCGGGTGATCCGCAGTCATCACAATCGTGGTTCCACATGAAGTCGTGATTTCAACGCCGCGCCCCTGATACGCGCGGCGGCTGATTCCCTCGGCAGCACGAAACGCAGCAGGCCGATCACTCGGTGACCACGACAGCACCTCGATGCCAGGCAGCGGATGAACGCCATCGCCTGCGCCCGTGAAGAGTTCGTCCAATCGCAGCGTGCTCTCGCCGTGATCATCTCGGATCCGCACGAGATGCGAACCGCGCAGACAACTTCCGCCGTAGCCGAGACCGGGGTAGAGAAACTGGTTGCCGATGCGCTTGTCCGAGCACATGCCCTCTCGGACAGAGTTGATGTCCGCGCCTGTTCGCTCGCACAGGTTGGCGATCTCGTTGATGAACGAGATCTTGCAGGCAAGCATCGCATTGCTCGCGTACTTCACCATCTCTGCGCTGCGAACATCCATCACAAAGATTGGATTGCCTTGACGCACAAACGGGTCATACAGCGTGCGCATCAGTTCGCCCGTCTTGGGATCGTCGACGCCGCACACAACGCGGTCGGGCTTCATGAAGTCATTGATGGCATCGCCTTCCTTCAGAAACTCCGGGTTGTCCGCGATGTGGAAAGGCACCTTCGTCTTCGCGCGAATCGCGTCGCGCACCTTGTGGCTCGTTCCAACGGGCACGGTGCTCTTCACGACAACGGTCTTCGGCTCGCCGCCCGAACCGACGCGTTCGATCGCTTCGGCAATGTCCTCCGCTACGCGCAGCACATACTTCAGATCGGCGCTCCCATCATCGCTGCTCGGAGTTCCCACGCAGATGAAGATGATGCGCGCATCGCGGTACGCCTCCCACTTGTCCGTCGTGAAGTGGAGGCGATGCGCGTGGGCATTCCTCTGGATCATCTCGGAGAGTCCGGGTTCGTAGATCGGGCTCTCGCCGTTTTTGAGCGTCGCGATCTTGGACGCATCCACATCGAGACAAGTGACCGTGTTTCCCATGTCGGCGAAGCACGCACCCGTGACCAGCCCGACATAACCCGTTCCAACCATCGTGATCTTCACTCGTGACTCCTTCGTTGGGGCACTCGAACCGTCGTCCGCGACGCGGGAGCGGGAGTGTAGGAGGCATCCACTTGCTCGCGCTTGAGCAGCATCCTCTTGAGGCGGATCGCCCAGTGCCGTTGCCGCTGCGGTTCAATGCCGCAGAATCCGCCGATGCCACTGCGCGCAACAACGCGGTGGCAGGGGATCAACGGCGGCAGCGGATTGCGCGCCATTGCCGACGCGGCCGCTCGCGCCGCGCCGTGCCGGCCTGCGCGCGCGGCCAACTGCCCGTAGGTGCATGTCGAGCCGGGCGGAATCCGAGCCGCGGCAAGCCAACACGCGGTCGTGAACTCGCTCGCTTGAGGGAGGAGCGATGCCAGCGTGCGCATGTCGACATGACCGTCTCTTCGCCAGCGCATCAGCAGGGCGACCCCAACCCGAAGCAGCCGTGCATCTTGGTCGCGCTGCGCCCGAGGGGGTTGTCGCCGTGCGGCCGCACACCACTGGACTCGAAGCGCGCCGTCATGCGCAACAAGGTGAAGGACGGCACCGCACATCGGCACGACGAGGGTCTGCATCTTTGAGCCCACGATATCGCCACCGATCGGGCTACGATGGTCGCATGACGACTGCACCAGCTCGCACGCATGCACCCTCCGCTGCGGACGCATCCGACGCAGGCAATCGCCTGCTCGATCTTGTTCGTTCCAGTGATCCTGACCTCGCCCGCATTCTTGCAGGTGAACGCGATCGTCAGGAGCACACGCTTGAACTGATCGCCAGCGAAAACCATGTCAGTGCGGCGGTCATGCATGCGGCCGGTAGTTGGATGACGAACAAGTATGCGGAGGGCTACCCAGGCAAGCGCTACTACGGCGGCTGCGAGTTCCATGATCAGGCCGAGGAACTCGCGCGCTCGCGCGCCAAGCAATTGTTTGGCTGTCACTTTGCGAATGTCCAGCCGCACTGCGGCGCGAACGCGAACATCGCGGCGTTCATGGCGCTGATGAATCCGGGTGACACGGTGCTCAGCCTGCCGATCAAGGCAGGGGGGCATCTGAGCCACGGGCTGAAGCCGAACTTCAGCGGCACGTTCTACAAGATCGTGGACTACGGATTGCATCCGGAGACCGAGCGGCTTGACTACGACGAGATCGCTGCGCTCGCGAGAGCGCACAAGCCCAAGCTGATCATCTGCGGATTCTCCGCGTACCCGCGCACGATCGACTTCGCGCGATTCCGCGCGATCGCCGATGAGGTTGGCGCGTTCCTGATGGCGGACATCGCGCACATCGCCGGACTCTGTGCGACGGGCGTTCATCCATCGCCATTCCCGCATGCGCATGTCGTGACAACCACCACGCACAAGACGCTTCGCGGGCCGCGCGGCGGACTCGTGCTCACCAACGAGGAAGAGATCGCCACGAAGATCGACCGCAAGGTCTTCCCAGGTTCGCAGGGAGGGCCGCTGATGCACATCATTGCCGCGAAGGCACTCGCATTTGGCGAGGCGCTGCGTCCTGAGTTCGCCGAGTACTGCGCGCAAGTCGTGCGAAACGCGCAGGCGCTCGCTGCGGGGTTGACGCAGCGCGGCTACCGCCTTTGCACGGGCGGGACGGACAACCATCTGATGCTCGTGGATCTGCGCGCGCGCAGCACGGACCTCACAGGCGCCGATGCGGAGAAGTGGCTCGAGCGCGCGGGCATCATCTGCAACAAGAACGGCATCCCGAACGACCCACGACCACCGATGGTGACGAGCGGCCTGCGTCTGGGCACACCAGCGCTGACCACGCGTGGACTCGGCGAAAGGGAGATGGCGCTTGTTGCCGAGTGGCTCGACCGTGTGATGGGCGCGAAGGGCGATGCCACAACCTGCGAGAATGTTCGCCAGGAGATCCGCGGCTTCTGCGATCGATTCCCGCTGCCGCACTAAGCGGACCTTCAACGCGGAACTTCAACGCGGAACTTCAACGCGGAACTTCAACGCGGAGCGCGTTCAAGCACGGCTGGCGTAGGAGCCGTCGGTGGTGTTGATTCGCACGCGTTCACCCGTCGTGATGAACGGTGGCACGCGAGTCTTCAGCCCAGTCTCGAGCGTTGCTTCCTTCAGTTGGTTGGTTGCGGTCGCACCCTTGATGCCAGGCGGTGTGTCCGTCACAAGAAGTTCAACGACATTGGGCATCTCGATGCTCACTGGCTTTCCATCGCACCAAAGCACCACGACTTCCTTGTCGGGTAGCACATACAACGGCATTTCGCCGACCACATCGGGATCGAGTTCGAACTGCTCGTAGTTCTGGTTGTCCATGAACACATGCTGCTTGCCCTGCGCATAGAGGTACTGCATCGGGCGACGATCGAGTTCCACCTGTTCGACGGCTTCGCCCGAACGAAGCCGCTTTTCGAGCAGCGTGCCCTTCTCTATGTCTTTGATTTTGATCTGGACAAACGCCCGCAGATTGCCCGGCGTGACATGGGTGTACTGCGTGATCACATACATACGACCATCAAGCTTGATGGCCATGCCTGGACGAAGGTCGGTGGAATTCATGGTGGCGTTTTTGAGAGCGGGATGAACGGAACGGACAAGACTGCGCCGTCGGGCGAAGGTTCGGAGGATAGCCAAGCCAAGAGTTGCCGAAAAAAAACCCCCGAGCACAAGGCTCGGAGGCGGAGGGAGGGAAAAGGGCTTGTTTGATCAGCGAGCCGCTTGGGCTCACTGATGCAGACTCTCATCTGCAGCCCCAACATAACGCCATTCTTGGAGATGTAAAATTGCACTCGATAAATTTTGCTGAACTGTCCCAAATACTGCGTTTGCAAAGCAAGCTTCATCGTTGGAAAGCACTCAATCGGATACTCGCGAATGGGCTGACCAGACGGAGATAATGTCTCCGAGGCAACCGCCACCAACCGAACTGAGGAGTCAACTTGACCAACTTACGAACGATCTGTCGACCCGTATCGCACATGCGATCTTTCGCTGCCGCAATATGTTGCGTTGTGATGTCGGTCATGGCTGCGCCTCCCGTGGGCGGACAAGCAGCGCCGCCGCCCGCAGACAAGCCGAAGCAGCCCGCCCCAGCGCGCGAGGGGGCGACGCCCGCGCAGCCGCGCACTGGTGCGCCAGCGCCCCCGCTCGCAGCCGAGCCGCCGATCGCTGATCTTGGCTTTCTTGCCCCCAACACGGCGGGGGAGGGAACCGTGCAAATCCTCAATACGGGCAGCACGCCGCTCACCATCACAGGGGTGCAGCCCTCATGCAAGTGCACAACACCAAACGATCTCGTGGGCAAGGTCATCGAGGCAGGCAAGTCCATCGAGATGAAGGTGAAACTCGATGGCGCGCCCGCGGTCGGTCCGCGAAACTCAAGCGTGAAGATCATGGTCAATGGGTTCACTCGCGCGCTCGACATTCCCGTGCGAGCGGAAGTGACGCTGCCGGTGCGATGCGTTCCTCCCTATGTGAACGCCGTGGAAGGCAAGAACCTCATCGGTCGGTTGGTACTCGAGTCGATTGATGGCAAGCCGTTCAAGATCCTCTCGATGTCGGGGGCGCAGATGGTCATCCAGTACGGCGATGGTTCTGAAGACGCGCCGCGTTCTTCGTGGGTGGTGACCTACGACATCAGCGGCGTGCCCCCAGAATCGCCGCTTCCAAGTCATCTGTTGTTCGAGACGGATGCGGCAGGGGCCGGAGTCGTGGATGTGCGTGTACGCAGCAGAAATCCGCCGCAGAAACCCAAGATCGCGGTCGTCGAACAGCGACTGAACATCGGTCGTGTTGCGGCAGGGACAAGTGGAACTGCGACCTTCGACTTCAAACTCAAGGACATGAAGGTGGATTCGGTGACGACGACATCGCCCGATGCAACGGTCGAACTGACTTCCACGGCACTGGGCGCGGAAGAGGGAACAGCCGTGTCGGTGCGCATCACGCCTCGCCCTGGGATCAGCGGCATCATCACGGTGCCGATCGCCGTGCGCGCTGGCCCGCGCGCTGCGGATGTCGAGGCGGTGCTCTCCGTGCGTTGATCGCATGCGCGCACGATGCGCGTGCCGCGCGCTGCGCGCCGCGCGCCGCGTGTCAAAGCTGCTGAACGCGGTCTGCGATGTCCTTGATCGCGAGTGCGTTCACCAAAGGCTGCATGTTGCCCGAGAGCAGCGCATCGAGCGCGAACGACTGCTCCACGCGGTGATCGACCGCGATGTTTTCCTTCGCCCGGTACGTGCGAATCTTCTCCGCGCGATCGCCGGAACCGATCATCGCGCTTCGCTCAGTCGCGCGGCGCGCGTGCGCTTCGGCGCTTCGTCGCTCGAGCACGCGCGCTCGCAGCAACCGCCACGCCTTGTCGCGGTTCTGCAACTGACTGCGCGTCTCCTGCATCCGCACTTCGATCCCTGTCGGCGTATGCACCAGATGAACCGCCGTCGAGACCTTGTTCACATTCTGCCCGCCCGGACCCTGTGCAGTGGTGACGGTCTCGCGAACCTCCGACGGATCAACGCTCTCATCGATCGACTCGGGTTCGGGCAGCACGGCAACGGTCGCGGTCGACGTGTGAATGCGCCCTTGCGCCTCAGTGGCAGGAACGCGTTTCACTTGGTGGGTGCCGCCCTCATAGCCAAGCGCGCTCCATGCACCGTCGCCCGTGATCCCAAGGACCGCATGCGTCACGCCGCCGACATCGCCTGCCTTCGACTCCATCTCCTCCACATGCCAACCGCGTGCCTTGCAGTAGCGGCCGTACATGTTGATGAGATCGCCCGCCCAGAGGCTCGCTTCATCGCCGCCAACGCCAGCGCGCACTTCCAGAATGAGTCGCGTGACGGCTCGGTCATCGGCGGTCACCAGTTCGTGCACGAGCTGCGCAAGCAGTGCATCGCACTCCTCTTCGGTGCGGCGCATCTCCTCGCGGGCGAGGGCCGCGATCGCTCCATCGTTGTCGCCCGCCAAAGTCGCGGCGGACTGTGCTTCGTGTCGCAGGCTCTTCCAACGCTTCCACGCATCGACCGTCGCGCCGATCGTCGTTCGGCGAATCATGAGCGCACGAACCTGCGTGTGCTGGACGAGCACCGCGGGGTCGTTCAACTGGCTCTCGATGCGACCATACTCGCTCTCGATTTCCTCGAGCCTTCGGATGAGATTGGCAGCTGGTTCATTCATGCGCGGGGGAAACAAAACACCGTGCCCCTTGGGGGAGCACGGTGAACAGTGTTTGGAGGCTGGTGGATCTACTTCTTTGCGTCAGGCTTCGCGGCACCCTTCGACTTCGACTTGTCCTTGCCGAAGTAGTCGCCTGCGAACTTGCGCTGGAACCGCTCCACGCGACCAGCCGTGTCGATGAAGGTCTTCTGACCCGTGTAAAACGGGTGGGATCCGGACCACACTTCGACGTTGAGTTCAGGAACAGTCGCGCCGACGGTCATCACGACTTCGCCGCGGAAGTTCACCTTGCACTCGGGGTAGTACTTGGGATGGATGTCTTGCTTCATGATTTAGGCTCCAAGGCGGACCAAGCAGTGTATGCGAAGGGCCCTTCGATGCAAGCGGGGGAGTTCCAGAGTCCTCGAACGCATAGTCTGAGAACTTTGCAGAAACGCGTTCGGCTTGACGATGAAGTCTGCCCCGTTACTATTTTCGGTCTATTCCCCTATAGCTCAATGGTAGAGCGGGCGGCTGTTAACCGCCAGGTTGCTGGTTCGAGTCCAGCTGGGGGAGTTCAAGGCCCGCCTCGAAGTCGAGGCGGGCTTTTTCGTTGACTGGCAGCGTGGGCGAATCGGCCCGCGTGGAGCGCCGTGGCGTGCGTTTCGCGCGCTCGCGTTTGTGACCGCGGATCGGGGGAGTTGAGAGGAAAATCGGAAATCTGGCGGGAGGGCCGGTCACATCGGGGCGGGGCCGACTTGCCCTGAATGCGGGTCGCACACATCACACGTTCGGCTCGATGCCGCTGGCGTCCGGGCGGTTTGGTCTTCCCCCTGATTCCCGAGCCACGCCCGCGGCGAGTTATCCCGGACACGGCCTCGACCGGGTCGGGGGCGAAGGCCCCATCGTGCTGAACCGGCGGACAAGCAGGCCGTTGATTGAAGCCAAGGGAGTACGGTCAGAGGGGGGTGCGGCTGTAAGAAATCCATACTAGTATTTCTTACAGATGCCGCCGCGCCCTGCACGCCCGATCGATGCCCGGATCCTCGCCACGCTCCGACGGCGCGGCGCTGGCACCGTGTTCGTTCCCAACGAATTCCTTGAACTCGGGACCCGGAGCGCCATCGACGTTGCCCTGCACCGCCTGGTGGCGCGGGGCGCGATCCGCCGATTGGGACGCGGCGTCTACGACCTCCCGAAGCGCCATCGCGTCCTGGGTGACGTCACGCCATCGGCAGACGCAATCGCCGCCGCCCTCGCGGGCCGTGACCGCCTGCGCCTGCAGCCGAGCGGTGCGTATGCGGCCAACCTGCTTGGGCTCAGCGAGCAAGTGCCGGCAAAGGTGGTCTTCCTCACCGACGGCGCCACGCGGGCGGCGCGGATCGGAAGCACCACGATTCAACTGCGCCGGACGACGCCGCGGAACATGGCGACGGCGGGACGCCTGAGCGGGCTCCTGATCCAGGCCCTTCGTGCACTTGGCGAGCACCGCGTCACCCCGCAGCGGATCGCACACCTGAAGCGGACGATCCCGACGGCGGAGCGACGCGCCTTGGCCAAAGACCTTCGATTCGCGCCGGCGTGGATGCACCCGATCTTTCGCGAACTGGGCCAGGTCGAACCGGCGCCAGCTATCGGTAGACGTCACGACGGTGGCCGACCCGGATCACATCGATAAGAAGGAGCTGGTCAAGCACCTCGTAGATCACGCGGTAGTTGCCCACGCGAATTCGGTAGGTGCTGTCGCTGGTGGCCAGCTTCACGGACCCAACCGGGCGCGGATTGCTCGCCAGCCGCTCCATGGCCGCTACCAGCCGAGCCCGATCATCCCTTGAGTCGACTGCGCCCAGCTCCTTGCGAGCGGAGCGCGTCAGCCTCACCTCATAGCTTGCCACGACGCCGCAGCTCCTTCACCACGGACTCGAGGGAGTGCCTCGGCTCGTTGCGGCGCTTGCGGGCGATGGCGAGATCGGCCAGGTCCTCCTTCAGCGCCCGGCGGACCATCTCGTTCACGACCTCGGAGAGGTTCCGGTCGCTGGCGGCGGAGTGCAGCCGGAGCGCCCGGTGCACGGCGGGGTCGAAGTAGACGGTGGAACGACGGGCGGTGGCCATGGACACAGAATAGCTTCTGACGTCAAAGCGTCAAAGCACTAATGGCGCCGTGTGTCTCCAGTGAATCTCAGCCGCATCATGCACTCGGCAGGGGAGAAGTCCGTGGCTGGCCCGGGCGGCCTGTCGCCTCGAAACGACCGTCGAACCCGGGTTATAACTCGGCCCACCACGGGCGACTCGACCCCCATTTGAAGCCGGTTCGACCGGGGAGTTCAAGGCCCGCCTCGAAGTCGAGGCGGGCTTTTTCGTTGACTGGCAGCGTGGGCGAATCGCCCCGGGTGGGGTAGTTTTGGGCGATTTACGCTCTCGCGCAGGTGCGGGATGACCAGCATCCAAAGCGCATGCGCAAGCGACGGATGTCGTCGCCAACGACCGACCGTCCAGGCGAGCAGGGCCAACGGCGCGGCAAGAAGCGTGTTGCCAAGCGCGTACTCGAGGATCAATTCGGTCACGATCCTCTCCCGTCGAGGATTTCGCGCAGGCGACGCAACTCGGCGCGACCCAGTCGACGCTGGTCTATGAGGTGTGCCAGCAGCGGCGCGATCGAGCCGCCGGTCAGTCGTTCGATGAGCGACTCGAGCTGCGACCCGGCGTATTCCTCACGCGAGATGCAGGCCGAGAACGCGTTCGCCGCTCCGGCTTTTTCACGCTTGACCAGGTCCGTGTCCTCGAGGCGCTGAAGGAGACGCTGCACGGTGCCATGCTGCGAACGGTCCGACTCGCCGTAGAGACGGTCCTGGACCTGACGCGCGGTCAGGGCGCCGTGGTCCCAGAGCAGTTCCATGACGGAGAGTTCGGCATTGGCGAGGGCAGCAGGCGGCATTCGGCGAGATCTCCGCAGTTCCGTGCGACAGGTGAAGTACGACAGGCTGTTGTGCACAACACGACACAGTGTCGTGCCTTGTCAAGTGACGTCACCCCGACCACTCGGCGCGAAGGCAAGGGGGGTTTCCTTGATGGGTTGACTAAGAAGCGATCGTTTCCTAGCATGACGCTCTGAGAAAGGAACGCTTCCGATGCCACGCACCACCGGGAACTACCGGAATTCCACCGTCGCCCGCGAGACCGTGCGCGCATTCGTGCCGTCCGCCCTTCCCCCGGCCGGACCGCCGCTCCGCGTCGAGGGGCCGATCGACGCCGCGTGCGCGCGCGCCATGGCGGCCATCGGCCGGCTTCAGGTGGCGGCGAGCCTCGTTCCCAGCACCGAGTGGTTCCTCTACGGCTTCGTCCGCAAGGAGGCGGTGCTGACCTCGCAGATCGAGGGCACCGAAGCCACCCTGCGCGACGTGCTGGAGTTCGAGGCGACGGACCGAAGCACACACGAGGACGACGTGGCGGAAGTCTGCAACTACCTCGTGGCGCTGACCTTCGCGCGCCGCGAGCTCGCGAAGCCCAAGGGCCTGCCGCTGAGCGCTCGCCTGCTCTGCGAGGCGCACCGGCGTCTCATGCGGGATGCCGGCACCCGTCGCGGCGGCAACAAGAAGCCTGGCACGATCCGAACGAGCCAGAACTGGGTCGGCGGCACGCGGCCCGGCAATGCGCGCTTCGTGCCACCTCCAGCCGATGCGGTGCCGGGGCTGCTCGCCGACCTCGACCGATGGATCCACGGGCGCGATCCGCTGCCGCCGCTCGTCAAGGCCGGGCTGGCGCACGTGCAGTTCGAGACGATCCACCCATTCCTCGACGGCAACGGCCGAATCGGACGCCTGCTCATCACCCTGCTCCTTGAGCACTGGGGCGTGATGCTGTCGCCCATTCTGTACCTGAGCCACTCGTTCAAGCGCCACCAGCGCGAGTACTACGATCGCCTCTCTGCTGTGCGCACCGAGGGAGATTGGGAGGGCTGGACCCAGTTCTATCTGGCATGTGTCGAGGAGGCCGCCGAGGACGGCGTCGCCGTCGCCCAGCGCATCTTCGCGATCACCGGCAAGGACCGCGGTCGGCTCCTGTCGCACGCGGGCGCCACCGTGGCGGCGATCCACCTGCTCGACCTGCTGCCGTCGAACCCCATCGTGACGGTGCCGAGGGCCGCGACGCTCCTGGGCACCACTGCGCCCACGGCGCGCAAGGCGGTCGAGGTGCTGGAGGAACTCGGCGTCCTCCGCGAGACCAGCGGACGGCAGCGCGACCGCGTCTACGCGTACCAGGCGTACCTGCAGGCGCTCACGGCGGACGAGGGGCGCGGGTAGCGGCACCGGGGTTGGAAGCCGTTTCGACCGGGGAGTTCAACCGGTCGGCCTCTCGCGAGGTCGATCGAAACGGGCACAGCCCTCACGCGAGATCGCTGCTGCGGTAGTAGCGGCGCAGCTCGACGAGCCACAGCCAGCGCAGGAGCGCGATCGGAACGAGCGCGAGCAGCGGGATCCACGCGTGGAGCGCTGCGGGAAGCTCGGCGCGGATGTGGCGCGTGCCTTCCTCCCACAACACCGGGAACAGGAAGATGCCGAACACCATGACGCAGGTTGAGAGCGCGTACGTGATCAGGATCGATGGGTCCTGCAACTCGGTCGCCGCGTCGAGCTTCCGCGCGGGGCAACGCGCATCGACAAGCCACAGCCACATCCAACGGACCACGGGAAGCAGCGTGAACACCGCCACGGTCGCGCTGATGAAGGGAAGAAGGCCTGGCCATGCATCGCCGCCGGCGCGACCTGACGCGAGAAGGCCCAGCACCGCGAAACCGGCAAGTATGCCGAC
>Ga0116204_1001126_pt1 | contig 15012 bp, 8 predicted proteins | sample LakKivwa52mmetaG_FD_94481 | JGI IMG/M metagenome (GOLD analysis project Ga0116204, IMG submission 94481) | Anoxic lake water microbial communities from Lake Kivu, Rwanda to study Microbial Dark Matter (Phase II) - Lake Kivu water 52m metaG | ecosystem: Environmental > Aquatic > Freshwater > Lake ...
CTGATGAGTAATCCGGTTCCATAACAATATCCGGAACAAGTTCTGTATATTGAACTATCCCCTTGCTGTCGATCAGGACTACTGCTCTGGCAAAAAGCCCGGCCATCGGTCCATCAGAGATCCTGACTCCATATTTGATACCAAACTCAGAATCCCTCATCTCGGAAAGGGTGATAACATTTTCCAGCCCTTCTGCAACACAGAATCTCCCCATTGCAAATGGCAAGTCCTTGGAAATGCAAAGAACAACAGTATTATCATATTTGGTGATCTCGGAATTGAACTTTCTCACGCTCGCGGCACAGACTCCGGTATCAATACTGGGAAAGATGTTCAATATGATTCTTTTACCCAAAAAATGACCCAATGATAGATCATTTAGGTCTTTGCCGGTTAGAGAGAAAGCCGGTGCCTTGCTTCCCTGAAGTGGTAAGTTACCAACTGTGTTGATTGGATTTCCGTGTAATTTTATCGTAGCCATGTTTACCTCGATTATTAGTTTTTATATCTATATTCTAAATGATATGTGGCAAAATCAAAACACAAGTTTTACAGGATTGTGAAACTGCATGAATGCCATTTTATTGCAAATAGATCAGATGTCTCAATATATCATGGAAATTCATCACAAAACCAGATTATCCATTTTATGACGAATTTGGATTTTTCCCCCTTGATTTTTGCTAACTATTATGGCATTTATATTGCGTTATCATGGCGTTGTCATTGCGTGGAAATCTACGCAATGACAACGCCATGATAACGCAAAGTCTATGCCATTATTAAAAGCAGGGGATTTGGAGAGAAAATTGGGACAGTTTAAATGGAGTGTTGGTGGAATGCTGGAATGAAACAATCAATAATAATTATAGAGGCTGCGCCTTTACATAAAAGAATGCCATTGACAGTTTTCCTATATTGAAAATATGTTGTATCAAAGGGAGAAGAGTTATGATGAGAAATATAGTTACAATAGCAACAGTGATCGGCATTTTGCTTGGGATCTACTTCGTTATATTCCATCATGGTAAATCAAAAAATACTCCATTAGTGACAGATTCGACCTTTAAAGTGCTGATGTTCTTGCCAGGTGAGATCAATGATGGAAGTTGGAATCAAGTTGGTTATGAGGCCATAACAAAGATAGGCAAGGAAAGAAACATCCAGATATATCTTTCAACATCTGCAGCACCAGACCAAATAGATTCCTTATTTGTTTCTTTCGCCAACGAAAAATCTCTATTTGTTATCGGCTTGGGGGGAGAATATATCGATGCTTTTGAAAGAATAGCATTGAAGTATCCTCAATATAAATTTGCATTAGTTGGCAGACATCCTGGAAATGGGAAAAACTTGGGTTCTCTGAACGAGCAGCCAGGAGTCTTTTTTTTAGCAGGAGCTGTTGCCGCCATGAAAAGCCAAACTGGGATAATAGCAACTCTGATTGGGGATAAGCTTGCTCATACAAGCATCCAGGCCCAGCTTTTTGATCTTGGAGCCAGGGCAGTCAATCCAGATATTAAGATTATATCGAAATGGGTCGGTTCCTGGGATAATGCAAATTCTGCTCTGAAGCAATGCAGCGAAATAGTTGATAATAGTGCAGATATCATCTTAGTCAATGTAGATAAGGTGAACTTCAATGTTTTGCATTTCCTTCAGGAAAAGAAACTGAAGGCAATCAGTGTTGTTACTGATGAGCGCAAAAGGTTTCCGGAAACAGTTATAGCAGCCATCTTGACCAATACATTTAGTAGATTGAATGGAGGATTGGAGTTGTTCCTTCAAGGCAAGTGGGAAGGCAAGATGTATTCGTTTGGCTTGGTTGAGGGAGCAACAGAACTCGGAATCCAGGAAAAGCTTCTGAGTGATGCAGAAGAAAGGAGATTAAACGAGTTTAAAACTGACATTATCCAAGGCAAGTTATTACTACCTAATCAGATGGAATAATCGTGAAAAATAGTTTAAGACAAGATCTTAATACAAAAATGTCCCTGATTGTAATAGCGTGCGTTCTGTTTACGAGCGTTTTTATTGCAGTTTTCAGTTGGAAAAAAATCTGGGAGCACCATCAGACAACTCACTTCTATTTTCTTGAGCATAGTAAACTTACCATTGATAGTTGGTTTGAAGAACACCTCAGAAAGTTACTTTTTGTATCTCAGATAGAAGACTTGATACTTAAAGACAAACCATTTCAGCAAAATCTCTTAGACTCGATAATCCAAAGCCATTCCGCTGTAGATGAAATATCAATCGTTGATAAATCCGGAACCATGATGTGTAATCAAGATCGATATTTTACAGGGAATGAATTCTCAATTCCATTTGATTATTCGGCAACCAATTCTGACGGTTTAGAAATATATCAATTGGTCAAGCAAGCCGATAAGCGATTTGCCCTGTTTGTATCTTATCCTCTGAGAAGCAGCCAGGGTCAGATTTCGGGAGCTTTGATTACCAAGCTAAATTTAAACTATCTGAATTATCTGATTTCAACCCTGAAGTTTGGAGAATATGGTTATGCCTATATAATCGACCAGAACAATAATATCCTGGCCAAGCCAAATGTGTGGAAGCAAGAAACTATTAACAATAATGACAAATTGAATTATCTGTCTTTGATTGGGAGAGAGAGAACCTTTCAGACCTATCAAAATGTACTGAACGCTCGGGTCATTGGCATGTTTGACATGGTCGAAGAGCTGAATTGGTTTCTTATAGTCGAGCAGCCATTCACAGAAATCCAGCATGACATGTATCGTTTATTTTTTATCGTGTTTCTTTGTGCATTATTGGGATTGATCCTTGCCAGGAAAGTAGCAACAAGATTTCATAAGAACATTGCTGATGGATTGAATGATCTTGAACAAGCTGCCGAGGCAATAGCTGTCGGGAATTTGAGTTATACGGTTAAGAAATTGCATGATAATGAATTAGGAAGATTTGCTCATGCTTTCAATATCATGACTTATCAGCTAAAACATCTGTTTCAACAACAGGATACAAGGTTGTTATTGGAGAAGCTGCTTTCCGATATCTCCCGATGTGCTATGAATAGTAAACATCCATATCTGCAGAACTTCCTGACTAACATTCAAGCGCTTTGCTCTGACTTTTTGGTTACAGACAGGTGTTGTATCTACTTAATCGATGAAACATCATCTATGATGGTTTGCAAGTATGAATGGTATAGAGATGAAACCATCAAACAAGTAGATCCAGGTTTGTTAAGAATAGAACTTGATAAGTTTCCAGCCTTAAAACTTGCATTATCAATGGGACAGGTTTTTATATATGATAGATCAATGAGGTCTTCTCTCTTAAAAGATATTTACGGTTTTATCCCAGCCGAAACTGATCTTGGCAACTGCAAGCTGGAAGACACATTAGTTTACAGAGCGCTTGAGAGTGAGGGCGTCGCTTTCATGATAGTTTTACCTCTCATAGAAGCAGACAAACCAATCGGAATGATTACTTTCGGCTCTCTAAACTCAAGCAAAAACATAAAAATTGAGAAAAATGACCTTGAAATACTGTCTGGAGTTATTACCTCATCTCTGTTATATTGTAAAAGCAGACAATCACTTAGCGACGAGCATGACAAACTCCAAACAACGCTTCACTGCTTGGGAGATGCTGTTATTGCTTGTGACACAAATGGTATGATCAAACTTATCAACCCAGTTGCTGAAAACCTTACCGGTTGGACTGGCCAGGAAGCCATAGGCAAGCAACTTGAAGATGTTTTCAAGGTTATTGATGTTTCATCCGGTAAACCAATAGAGAATCCTGTAAAATCGGTCCTTGCTGCCAAACAAAAAATCGAATTGGCAAAAAACTCTCTATTGAGCAGAAAAGATAATGCGAAACATTACATTGCTGACAGTGCTGCCCCAATAATGGACTCTGAATCCAATATCCTCGGTGTTGTTTTGGTTTTTAGAGATGTGTCTGATCTCATTGAACAAGATCAAGAAAAAACACGCATGCAAAGGCTTGAGGCGATCTCACTGCTTTCGGCTGGTATAGCACACGATTTCAACAATTTGCTGACTTCAATTCTGGGAAACATCTCGCTGGCAAAAGATCTTATTCCACACTACTCTGAAGCAGCTAAAATACTGACTTCTGCCGAGTTCTCGACCGAAAAAGGAAAGGACCTGATCAACCAGATGCTGCTCTATTCCAAGGGTGGTGTTTCGGAGAAAAAAATCATTTCTGTCTCTAATACAATAAACAACATTGCATCTTTCTTATTGAGGGATTCAAGAGTAAACGTTGAACAGGTCATTGACTCCGAATTACATGGAGTTGAAATTCCAGAAGGTATATTCAACCAGATATTCAGTAATATTGTCATCAATGCCAAACAAGCTATTGAAGAATTTGGTATGATTAGAATTCAGGCGAAAAATGTCTTACATCCATATCCATCATCACAGACAAACTTAAGTGAGACATTCATAGAAATAATGGTTTCCGACAATGGCAGTGGCATTTCACAGGATGTAATAGACAAGATATTTGAACCATACTTCACAACCAAAAAATCCGGTACAGGACTTGGATTAACCTCTGCCAAGACACTTCTGGAAAAATATGGTGGTTTTATCAAAATAAGTTCTGGAAAAAACACCGGTGGAGCTGATTACAATACCAGCGTATCAGTTTATCTTCCTGCCATACCCATTGAACAAGAAACCCAGCCATCATCGACAACTAACCGGGTACGAGTGTTGGTTCATGAATCAGATAAGGTCATGCAGAATTTTTTCACAAAATCTCTTACTTCTCTTGGCATTGACTCTGTGATTACAGGAAGTTTTGTTGATATGATGGAATGGTTCAAGATTAACTCATGCTCAGGTAATGCCTTTGATTGTGTAATACTTAATACCTATAAAACAGAGAGCAACTTCCTTAAATCTCTGATGTCTGAGCTATTATCAATAAATCCAAAACAAATAATCATCTGCTGTGGAATAGACATATCCGATGATGATAAAAAAACGCTACAAAATATGGGTGTCTCAGAGTTTATAAACAAACCATTTCACTACAGCGAGTTGAGAAACATATTTATCAAGCTTGGAATTGTTGTTTCCGGCTGAAATGTAATTTTCCTTGACAATTGAAGCTGTTTATAAGCTCTGGACATAAAACAAAACGGAAGAGTAAATGATCTCGATCTTAATAGATAATGATCTGGAAAAATACAGCAGAGAGATAAAATACACCTTTGAATTTATCTTTCAAACCCTTGGACTTTGTTATCGATTTATGAAACAAGCGTCAATGATCGATGGGAAAGAACTCCAGATAATATATCGTATAAAAACACCATCAGATGATGAACTGCTCGATTGGGCCAGGAATAAAACAACTGTGTTCATTCCGGCAGAGCCAGACCTGTATGATCCAAGAGCTTGGACTCCAGATTTGCTGCGCCGTAACCTTCGTGAAATAAAACTTTTAAGCAAAACCCCTGTTCTTGCCAAAGCAAAATTTACACAACCCGCAGAAAGCTATTCCGATCATGACTTTAGTGCCGGCAGAATCAATTTCGATGCTATTGGCAATATATTTTTCCATCTTGCTGCTTTGGAACAACAGGTCGATAATCATCGAGATGAATGCGGTGTTTTTCCTGATGAAAACAGCGCTTTCTTTCCCTGGAAGGATACTCCATTCATTGATAACATTCTTTGGCTATTGGATTGCAGCATAAAAGAATACTGCAAGCCCCAAGTGAAGTATTTCATTCAAAAACCCTATTGGGCAGATAACAAAGCTCTGGCAATTACTCTCACCCATACCGTGGATTCCTTGCAAAAGTGGACTTATAGCAGTATTGCACTATCGGTTGTCGATGATTTGATGTTATTCTTTACGCTCAATTGGAAGGCCCTGTGCAAAAACATCGTAAGTAAGCTGAGATACATATTTACAAACTACGAAATGTATTGGAACTTCGAGGAGTTCCGTCATATCGAAAACTCTCATAAAGTGAGAAGCACATATTTCATTGCTGCAGAAGCAAATTCAGATATTGACTATGCTCTGGATGATTCAGATCTTCAAGCAGAGATTCATCATATTCTGAGAGAAGGTAATGAAATCGGGCTACTGGCCACAGATGATAAATTGAGCAGGGATGATTTTATAACCCGCAAACAGATTATGCTGCATCAGACCGGAAAAGCAGAAATTGGATTAAGACAATTGCATTACCGCTGTGATGAAAGAATCCGGGATCTTCAGCTTAAAGCCCTCCCTGCATACAATTCAAGTATGTCCTTCAAGGAAGAACCTGGATTCAAAAATGGGTTCTCCATTGCGTATCATCCTTGGATTTCTGCTATCAAAGCCAGTTTTCTCGAGCTACCCACAGTTTATAGAGATGCCTTTCTTAAAGTATCAAAACAAAGGTATCTATCCATCGAGGATGCAAAACATCAGATTAAAAAAGTGTTTCAGAACACCTTAAGATCAAGAGGTGTCTTTGGAGTGGACTTCACCCTGGCCTCCTTCACCGATGTTCCATACTGTGAAAAGCTCTATAAATACTTATTAGCTCTTATCAGTGCAAATAATGCCTGGGTATGCACTCCGTTGGAATTGGTTTCCTGGTGGAACAAACGGTCTCGGGTTACTATAGAAGAAGGTGAAGAGGAGTTGAGTGTCTTTTTTCCAGATGATTTAGAGTCCTTTTCACTTCAAATTTGGGGAGATGTGAAAGCCATTGATGAAGGCAATTCGTTATATTCCATAGACCGCAATCAGATTCATTTCTCGAACATTAAAGCCGGTAGCATCGTTGTTATCAAGATAGATTTGAACCACATGAAGGACAATGCTCAATAATGTCTTTGGATTGGAATCCTGGTGATTGGAGAATTAGTAAGTATATTGCTTGTAACAGAATAAGTATTCTATGTAGAGGTGGCTTTCCTCAAACCATTATAGAATGGTTTGGGGCATCTATCGAAAAATTCACAAGTATTAGCAGTCATGATTGTTTACTATTTGCTTGAATGAAAAAGAAAAAACTGCTTCATCTTCAGTTACTTCCATTATTATCAGGGGTTCAAAACTTCTCACTGCATTTACTTGATGGAATTCCGCAAAACGAGTTTGAAATCTATGTTGCCTCCAAGCCGGGAGGTGACTTTGTTCAAGCTATAAAATCCAAGGGATATCATTATATTCCATTACCGACATTTGTGCATCCCATCTCTTTTTTGGATTTACTCACCTTTTTCCATTTGCTTTGGGTGTTTCGGAAGTATAGATTCGATATTGTTCATACTCATGCTTCAAAACCAGGTCTTCTGGGACGTGCAGCTGCCTGGATATGTAAAGTTCCTTTAACAATCCACACCTACCACGTGACAGCATTTCAAGATTATCAAACTCCGATTGTAAAATCGGTTTTTATGTTTCTGGATTGGTTGGGAGCAAGTTTTGGAGATGTTGGAGTTTTTGTAAACAACAGTGCCAGAGATTATTGCATTAAGCACAGGATTGTTAGAAAGGAAAACACATACACTGTTTACAACGCCATCCCAGACGGTGTCAGAGAACGCCTTGATGCAATTGCCCAGCAACGTTTTAAGTATAATTCTGTTGGGGACTTATACTCTGAAGTAACTGAGACTTATCAAAACTCAAGCTTGACTTCAAACAAGGTTGGAATAATAGGAAAAACCAAACCCTTCATTACATTTGGATCCACCTTCAGGTTTTCAGCACAAAAGAATGTACTGCAGATTGTAGAATCTGCCTGCAAGGTCTGCAAAAAGATTCCGAACATCAAATTCATTTTTGTAGGTGATGGAGATGACTATGAAAGATGCCGAGCCATCGTCAACCATCAGCAACTTATTACACGAGTTATACTTCCTGGTTGGGATAATGACATATTACCTTACCTGAGGGAGTTTGATGTTTTTATAATGTTTTCCAATTGGGAGGCCCAGCCCTTTAGCGTCATAGAGGCAATGCAATCCGGGCTTCCGGTTCTGATTTCTGATATTCCCGCATTGAGAGAACTTGTCGAGGAATCCTGTGGTTTCATTGTCGAAAAAGGAAATGCCACCCAGTTTCAGAAAACTATAGCCTATATCTCACAAAACCCCGATATCCTGGCACCCCTCGGCTTTACCGCACATAAGAGAATTAATGAGCTCTGCTCATATAATACAATGCTATCATCTTATCTTGAGCTTTACCGGACGGGATCAGTTACCTCAACTGCACAAGGAAAGAACTCATTCCAGCCACCTACCATCCATGATAGCAGTGGAAGGGAGGCCGGAGCAGAATCATCTGACGAAACATTAAATATTATCAAGCAAGCACTTACATGATTGTATCCTATCATTTAATTACTGTATTGTCCTTTTCGGTCTTTATATACATCGCCACCAGAATTATCCTGCCCTATAATATATCGTGGGCAGAAAGGCATGGATTTGTTGCCCATCCAAGTGATAGAAAAATACACAAAAAAGCGATCCCGGAAGCTGGTGGTCTTTCATTTGCAATTCTGATTGTGCTTTCACAGTTTGTTTTGGGATATGTCTTCCGAAACCAAAAATATGGCATTCCGTTGATCAAACTGGCAATTATTGGGCTCATCTCCATTGGTTTTGGTCTTTTTGATGATAAATATGAAAGCCGGGCCAGATATAAACTGATTTGGCAGATTGGTCTTGGCATTGTAATGTTCATCTTCAAATACCGGGTTCAATATCTGACCAATCCATTTGGCGAACACCTGATCCTGGGCTGGATGTCATTTCCTTTTACTGTCTTATGGTATGTCATCATTCTCAATGCTATCAACCTGATAGATGGAATCGATGGTCTGGCTTGCGGAATAACAATCATTGTTTGCGGAGTGTTGTTTGCAGTTGGGTTAAAAGAACAAAACTTATTGGTGATAACATTGTCACTCTTTCTAATCTCCGGTAATCTGGCATTCATAGGTGCCAATTTCCCTCCAGCCAAAGTATTTCTGGGAGATACCGGAACCCTCTTTATTGGGCTTAATCTTGCAGCTATCTCGACAGCGGGGGTTGAGCAATACAAGGGTATTACAACAATGACACTAATGATCCCTATCAGCGTGATGGCAGTTCCTCTTATTGATGTTTTTCTGGCAGTGTTTCGCAGAATCAAGCTTGGCAACATCTTCAAAGCCGATAAGGAACACATTCATCATATCATGCTGAGAGCTGGTTTGTCTCAGAAAGAAGTAGCAATAACTGTCTATATTGTCACATTCCTGTTTGGGATGATTGCGCTGGGATTTTCTTTCTCAACCAAGAAGATCCTCTTTTCGGTTTTGCTCGGACTGCTTGTTTTTATGGTTGTTCTGGCTTACATTTTAATGAGAGCGGAGAAAAAATGAAGAAAATGAAAACACATACAAAACTGACCTTTTTCCTTGTCGTGCCAAACTACAAGGAAATGCTATCAAACCAGATAAGTATTGTTGCATGCAAGCCATTATTATTATTGCTTTTAGTCCTTGTAATGGCTGCCTTTCTTTCAGCAGCATCCTGGAACACTTTTACTAACACAAACCATGTTTATGATCTTAAGCTTGCTGCAAATTCCATCATATATGGTTCCTGGGGAGGAGCTGTCAAACTGTCCGATCCAGCACTTATATGGCCTCCAGTTCAACAACAGATCTGGATCACCAAGGATGGGATTAGTTCAAACGAGATCCGTTCTATAGAGTATATCCCTTCGAGTACCAGTGTATGGTTTGGCTCATATAATTCTGGAATTTCGATAGTTAGTCCATCTGGTATCCAGGTTATTGATTACACAAATGGATTGCCCTCAGCCAATAATATCCCGGCCAAAATTCGGAAGATAATTGCCCACGAATCACGGATATTTGTGGCAACAGATCTGGGACTTAGTGAATTCTCCTATATAGAGGGAATCAATTTTCCCCTGCTTTTGCATCAATATAACTCCCAAAACACTGCAGGCGGGTTGGTCAACAACGATATTGAAGATATGGCAATTGGTTCCAATGGCTATCTTTATCTTGCCACACCAGTCGGTATAAGTTTTATCCATGCTGACTCTCTTGATATTAACGCCGCCTGGAAGACCTGGAACTCATCATCCACTCCCATAATGGCAGGAAGCCCTATCCGGCTCTCTGTTAATAACGACATGATAGCAATTTCAGTATTTAATACTGTGTATCAGAACTATCAATACCCTATGTCTCAAAATTGGTCAACATATTATCCTTCCAGCCCTTTATGCAATGCTGAGATATCTGCCCTTGGCCTTGATGATGATAATGGGGTTTATATTGCTTATGGATCCTGGAACGAAGACCTGCTTCGCTATTCAAGATCTACGGACACCCTATTCACCTATGTTAAATCTTCTGATAACTACTGGCATCAGCCAGAAAGCTCCAACGGTTTGGGCACTGCCACGATTTCGAAAATTGTTGATAGCGGAGATGGGATTTACCTATGTTCTTGGGGTGATGGCATATATCGACAGTCTGGAGATAACTGGAAATCCTATTATGCCAATTGTATCGGATTTCCCAAAATTACCGATATCGCCATCGACCAAAATCATGCAATCTGGACAAGTAGTGGATACATAAGTGCCACACCTACCAGAAAGGGTTCCTTGGGAATAAGTAGATTGTCGGGCAGTTCCTGGACAAGCTATAATATGGCAAACAGTCCCATTCATACCGACAATGTAATCTCTGTGGCAGTGGACCAGCAAAACCGCAAGTGGTTCGGCACCTGGGCTATCAATACAAACAACAATCCCCTCGGTTGGAAAAATGGACTCTCTGTTTTGGATGACTCATCCGATATCTGGAAATACTTCAATCATGAAGGGATCAGGATCTTTGACGATGAACTGAACACTTGGGGTCCCATAATTCCCGGTTCAGCAAGGTTACTGGGAAACACCATCGGCGATATCTGTGCCGACCAAGCTGGAAATGTACTTGTCGCATGTTATGATCATGGCCTCGTGGTCTTCGATGAAAATGACAACCTGATCCAAAGTTTTGAGGTAGCCAATTCCAACAATCAAAGAGTTTTATACATCTATCATAGTGGAGATAAATACTTTTTTGGAACATACAACGACCGGGGCTTGGTCATTTGGAACCACAACTCCCTGCCGGAGACCAATGGAGCACACTGGCTGATCCCTCCCCCACCCCAGCTAAGTAATTGCGAAGTTTATGGCATCATAACTGTCAACACACCCTACGAAGGAAAACAACACTGGATTGCTGCCAGCACAGGGCTTTTCATGTGGAATGAGGTTGACTGGTACAGATACGACACCGCCATTAAACGTCTCAAATATACTAATGGTAACTGGCAAAATGAGACTCTATACTATGTGGATGAAGAACGGCTCTTCGGTTCAGTTCCAACTATCCCATCAGCTATTTTGCTTGATCCTTTTAACCGGATTTGGATCGGCTCTGTGGGAAATGGCTTTAGTGTCTATGATCCTCAAACTGAACGATTTGTAAATTATTTCCCGGCAAACTCTCCGCTTCTGTCTCCCTATGTGACATCTCTCAGCTACGATCCTCTGAATGGTTTACTTTTAATCGGGTCTCCTGAGGGGCTCGTAACCCTTGAAATAGGCAGAACCATCATCACTACAGAAAAACTTGAAAATGTTATTGCCTATCCAAACCCCTTCTACCCCGCCAGAGCAGATCATAGATTTGTAAGAATTTCCAATTATCCGGAAAACAGCATGCCAGCCGGAAAAAACCAATGCAGGATATATGACAGCAGCGGAGCCCTCGTAATAATATTGGAACAGAATGTATTTGCCCGTTTCCATTGGAATGGAAAAAACAAAGAAGGAAACGACTGTGGAACAGGAATTTATTTCTTTGTTGTCAGCGATGAAAAGGGTAATTCCCAGCGAGGTAAAATCGCCCTGATCCGCTAATATCCTCCACTCCATCCACCCTTCTTCCCTTTTCCAATGCCTTAGTCAAGTGTCAATCCCCTCTTAATCAAGCGTTAATAATTAACGCTTGATTAAGAGGGGATTAAGAAGTGACTAAGGCCTTCGAGTTGGGAATGACCAAAATGTAAGGAAGAATCTTATAAGATTCTTAAAACTGGACATAGCCTGATTTCTTTGACTGGGCATGACGATCTTTTTGGTCATAGTTAAAATTATCTATCATTAATCTACCTATTTCCAATAACATAAGCAGGAGAGCATTGATATTGCTTGACAAAAAAAGCTCTTGTAATAGATTGCCTTTAAATATGCGCCCTTAGCTCAACTGGATAGAGTATCTGACTACGGATCAGAAGGTTAGGGGTTCGACTCCCTTAGGGCGTGCCAGATTTACCCGCTGGGCAACCGGCGGGTTTATTCTTATTATCCCAAAATAACACTCTTTGATGAGCAAAGGAATGGGTTCTCCTGAACACAGACATGGAAAATAAAGAAAAAGGCAAAATGTCCAATATCATCCAGATATACAGGATGATGTTCAAATACTGGATCAGCATGATAATGGGTCTGATTGCCATGCTGTTGTATGCATTATTCAGCGGTGTTAGCATAACTATCCTGATTCCGCTTTTCGATTATGTCCTCAATCCCAATAAACCACAGATTTTGTATCATAATTATCACGAGTTTCTTGCTGCGACCGGGAGAGCATTTTCCTCTTTCACGAATACACATGGCTCTTTTTTTAGTATCCGTCCGCTGAATGAGTATAAGCCCATCTGGGAGGAGCTCAAGAATGTGATGCTCCACACCAATTCCATAGCTCTGCTCTATGTTTTGTGTGGGTTCATCGTGATCCTGGTGATTCTCAAGAATGCTTGTTTCTTCTGGCAGAGGATGTGTTTTGTCAATCTGCGGGGGAAGACGATCAGAGATGTGCGTAATTATATGTTCAACCGATATTTGCAGCAGTCGCTCGAGTTTTTTAATACAAACCAGGTAGGTGACTCCATCGTTCGCATGGTCAATGATGTGGATATCGTCAGTAACAACTTTATAAACTCCATTCTCAATGCCTTGCGGGATGTTATAACCATACTTGTTTACATGCGCTTGGCGATATTTCTCAATCCCAAGCTTTTCATATATAGTGTTGTGGTTCTACCGGTTTTCTCGGTTTCTGTCAGCGTCCTTGGCAAAAAGCTCAAGAAGTACTCCTTCCGCATACAAGGCCAGATCAGTTCAATGTTTTCCAATGTGGAAGAGGTCTTGAACAGCATGAAGATCGTCAAAGCATTCCGGGCCGAAGAACGTGAATTCACAAGATTTTCCTCAATCAACAACCGATACCAGAAATTGTGGGCAAGATCACAAGTATATAGTTCCCTAAATGTTCCGATCTCGGAGTTTAACACAACCTTCACAGGGATCCTCGTCATAATCATTGGTGGCAGCATGATCCTCGACCAAAATGCTGGTTTTTCATTGGGAGATTTTACCGCTTTCCTTTTTGCATTGTTTTCTATGTTGCATCCTATGAAGACTTTAACTCAGCTATACAACGAGGTGCGCCAGGCATTGGTCTCACTGGACCGCATTGCCTTGGTCATGAATAAGGAATCTTCCATTCAAGACGCGGCAGATGCAGTGCATAAACCAAGCTTTGATGACAGGATAGAGTTCCGGTCTGTATCTTTTTGGTATAAACCTGGTAAATATGCTGTTAAAAATGTCTCGATGGAGATCCGGAAGGGGATGAAAGTTGCATTGGTTGGTTCAAGTGGTGGTGGCAAAACCACTCTGGCCAATCTGATCAACCGGATGTATGAGGTCTGCGAGGGAGCCATTCTCATCGATGGCATTGATATCAGAAAGATCAAACTTGATGATCTCAGACGATTGTTCGGAATTGTCACACAGGATTCCATCCTCTTCACCAAGACCGCCAGGGAGAATATTGCCTACGGCTCATATCTTCCTGTAACTGATGAGCAGGTGATCAATGCTGCCAGGATTGCACATGCAGAAGAATTTATCATGCAGCTTCCAGAAAAATATGACTCTCAACTTGAGACCAAGGGAGCAAATCTCTCCGGAGGGCAAAGACAGCGGCTTTGCATTGCAAGAGCGATAGTTGCAGATCCACCTATTCTGATCTTTGACGAAGCCACGAGCGCACTGGATACTGAATCAGAACAAAAAGTGCAGGATGCCATTGAGGAAGCCACCCAGAACCGGACTGTCGTTTTGATAGCTCACCGGCTCTCAACCATCCTGAAAGCAGATAAGATTGTTGTGATTGAGAAAGGCCAGATCGTTGGTGAGGGCTCTCATGATGAACTCCTTGAGACCTGTCCCCGCTACCAACACCTTTATAAACTCCAATTCAAGAGCTAACTCTATATAAGGAAACAAGATGAAGATCAGTGGCTTTTCATTTGTCCGCAACGGTGCAAAGTTGTATTATCCCATCCGGGAAGCTATCCTTTCCATCCTGCCGATCTGTGATGAGTTTGTCATTGCAGTAGGGAAAGGTGACGAGGATGACAATACCAGAGACCTGATTTCCTCCATTCAGGATCCCAAAATCAGGATCATTGACACTCAATGGAATGAGCAGTATTACAAAAAAGGGATTATCAATTCCATCCAGACCGATATTGCCATGAAGGAATGCAGTGGCGACTGGCTGTTCTATTTACAGGCAGATGAAGTAGTGCACGAGCAATACCTGCCTGTGATCCAAAAGCGCTGTCAGGAACTTCTTGATAAGCCACAGGTGGAGGGTTTGCTTTTTAACTACACCCATTTCTGGGGTGATTATGACCACTTTCATGCAGGACATGGCTGGTATCCCTATGAGATCAGGATAGTTCGCAACCTCCCAAATATCCATTCTTATCAGAGTGCTCAGTCCTTCCGTTACTTTGAACACTATGACAATCCCCGTCAGGAGACAGGTACGAGAAAGCTCAACGTTGCTCTCGTGGATGCCCA
>Ga0116204_1001127_pt1 | contig 15008 bp, 14 predicted proteins | sample LakKivwa52mmetaG_FD_94481 | JGI IMG/M metagenome (GOLD analysis project Ga0116204, IMG submission 94481) | Anoxic lake water microbial communities from Lake Kivu, Rwanda to study Microbial Dark Matter (Phase II) - Lake Kivu water 52m metaG | ecosystem: Environmental > Aquatic > Freshwater > Lake...
GGGGTATCTGTTGGGGTTGGGGTGAAGCGCGGCTCGGTAGTCGCTTCTGTCGATTCAGGCGTGAGGCTGGCGGACGGGGTCTCCCCCTGCGGGGGGGATGCAGTGAACTCGACCTCCTGTGGGGTTGGACTGGCCTCGTTTAACGGCGAGGCAGGTGACGGGGAGTCTGCTCCACTCTCCGGCGCGGGAGTCTGTGTGGGCTGGGATTGAATCGCTTCGGAGAGGTTCGCCAGGATGCGCACCCTGTCCATTGAGGTGTTTTGCGCCAACATGCGCTGGGCCTGTTCCCCAAGCGATTGCACCGGGTCGGTTTCATTCAATGTGGCGAGCCGCGCCTGGGCGCGTCCCAAGTCGCCGCTGACGGTATAGGCGGCGGCAATCATGTAGCGATATTCGTCTTTGAAATCGTAGCGCAACGAGGCGGGGGAGGTATCGACCGGCTGGGCTTGCGGCATTCCCCAGGCAACGCCAATGCCGATGCCAATGCCAATCAACAGTCCGGTGAGGATGAACCAGGGGCCGCGATGGTCGTTCATGGCTGCCACACCTGGAGGGCGAGGGTCAGGTCTTGCAGGAGTTGGATGTCTGCCGGGGCGTAGCCGTTCTGGCGGGCAAATTCGAGCGCGGCGGAGGCAATTTGCGCGGACGGTTCGCTGCCGAGCAAGGCCAGGCGGCGCGCGGCGGATTTGACATCCTGCTCGCTGTGGAAGGTTTCGGCCACCATCAGGGTGTAATCGGCCTTGTAGTCTGCGCGCAGGGTGGAGGGAACGGTATCGACGTATTCGACCGGGCTGATGACCCAGCCGTAATACAATCCTAATCCCGCGCCGACCAGGATGGACAGGAGGAACAGGAGCCAGCGTTTGGCGGTCATGGGGATAATTGTACCGCTGTTCGGTATTGATACTCAATGCTCGATGGCTCTCCAGGGTTTACCGTGAAAATCCGTACACGGACACTTGCGCCTGCGCGCAGTGCAGGTGACACACGGAATTAACGGAAACGCACGGAAAGGGCATTTTAACTAACGATTTTTCCGTGTTCATCCGTGTTTTCCGCGTTTTCTGTGTCCGAAAAATGCTCGCCACGGAGATTCCCAAAGAACCCTCGATATTCGATACTTGATGCTCGAATATCGAATCGATATCCGGGCAGGATACCGGCGGCACCCAGGAACGTCTCCTTATTGCTGCTTCCTTTCGGACCTGACAAAGTTCGGGGAGTCCTGCCGCGCCGGGCCTGCCCGGACAAGTGGCAAGCATACCCGATGTGTGACCGGGTGTCAACGCTTATGCGTCAGTTCAACATGGCTTTCACAGAACTTCACTCGCTCAACGCCCCCGGCGCGATGTAGCGGATCTGCTTGAATGGTTTCAACTGTTCGTCGAGGTTTTCCTGCAATAAATGCCCCGATTCGTGCATGAGCGTATCGTGGTTGTAATCGTTGAGTTTGACCATACTCGCCAGGCAAGGGAAGTGGTGGTGGGCCAGCCCGGCTTTTTCAGTCGCATCACCGACCCCCAGCCCGATTATTTTTTCGGCTACGAAGCGCGCGCAGCCACAGACGGCGTCGCGCCGCACTTCGGCAGCGGCGATTGTTCCGGTGGCTTCATCCACCGTCAGGCGGATATCGGGCTGGCCAAAATAGCGCGCAAATTCGGAAATCACGGGGCTGTCGTAACGCTCCCGCTCGCGGCGGGTGACTTTGTAATCGGTCTCGGTCAGGGAACAGAGCGGCTTGGGCGCGGCCAGGGCCACGTTCATGCGCTCCAGCCAGCCGCGCAGTTGGCGCTCCAATCCGCGTGGCAGCCAGGATTCGTTATCGACTGCCACGACCACGCCGCGCGCACCGGTCATCTGGGCGATATCGGGCAGTAATTCAGCGACAGATTTGTGTTCGGCAAACGAGAGAATCAGGTCGGCGGGTGGGAAACTGGCGGGCAGGAAATCTTCGGGATAATCAATCATCAGCGGGAAGGCGGCGGGCGCTTTCCAGGTTTCGATGTTCCAACCCGGCGGGCAATGCGTCCGCAGGTTATCTACATGCCGGTTGCCATATTCGCCAGAAACAATCGCCAGGATGTTCATACCCCCATCATACTTGCCTGGCTCAGGAATGCTATGACTTTGGTCACGCTACCGCTCAATGCAACAGTTCCCGGTCGGCTTGCTCGGCTTCGGCGTAGATATTCTTAACTTCAGACTTCATTTCGGCGGTGGCGGTCGGCGTCATCGAAATGAATTTGACCATGTCGCGCGCCTGGCGCAGGTAATCTTTGACCTGTGCGACATAGGAAAAATCGTATTTGTCGCCTTCGGCAGGCACAGGCAGGTCGCGGGCTTTTTGAATCAGGCCCCGGGCGCGAACGATGCGCTCGGTGGCGAGGATAAGTTTGGGCATGGGATACGCTATTCAATAACTACGCCGCTCAAGTCCTCTTCGGGCGGCGGGAATTTCATGTCCAGGCTTTCCAACGTCTCGACCAGGATGCGAGAGATGACCAAGTCGCGGTACCACTTGCGGTTGGCGGGTATGATGTACCAGGGCGCGTAGCGGGTGCTGGTCTTGCTGAGGGCGTCTTCGTAGGCTGCCATGTAATCCGACCAGCGCTGGCGTTCTTTCAAATCGCCCAGGCGGAATTTCCAGTGTTTGGCAGGGTCGTCGAGACGGGCTTGCAGGCGTTCCTTTTGCTGCTCGAGGTCGATGTGCAGGTAAAACTTGAGAATGGTCGTGCCGGAATCAGACAGCAGGCGCTCGAAGTCTTTAATCTGGTCGTAACGTTTGCCCCACACCGCAGGCGGGACCAGGTTGTGAACGCGCACCACCAGCACATCTTCGTAGTGACTGCGGTTGAAAATTGTCATTTCCCCTTTGCCGGGAACGACTTTATGGACGCGCCACAGGAAATCATGCGCCAGTTCTTCAGGTGTAGGAACTTTGAAACTGGCAACATGCACGCCCTGCGGGTTGACACTCGAAAAGACGCGCCGGATGGTTCCGTCTTTGCCACCAGTATCCATCGCCTGCAAAACGACCAGGACTTTGTGCTTGCCTTCAGCGTAGAGCAGTTCCTGAAGTTCGCCCAGCCGGGCTGTCAATTTGCTGACCTCGGCCAGCCCTGTTTCCTTGCCGTCTTTGAATTCGCCGGTATCATTCGGGTCCCACCTCGATAAATCTACCTTTGAACCGGGTTTGACTTTGTATTGTTGCATGGAATGATCCTTTTCTCACCGCGCGTCAGGATATGCCGGATGTATGTTTCTGGATGTGTTCGACCAGGATTTCAGCAGAAGATGGTTTTTCCAGGAAATCATTGAATCCCATTTTCAGGGCTTTGTCAATTTCTTGGGGACCGCCAAGCGCAGAAAATGCAATAATCGGGACATTGCTAAACGAACGGATAGCCTGACAGACCTGCCAGCCATTCATCTCCGGCATCATAATGTCGAGAAGTACCAGGTCTGGCGCTTCGGAACGCACCAATTCAAGGCCGTCTTTACCGCTGTTGGCCGTGACGACTTGCATTCCGTAAATGCCAAGCAAGATGCGGATGAGTTTGGTGATGGAGGGGTCGTCGTCTATAGATAATATTTTCAGCGCCATGTTTGTTGAGCCTGTTGAATTTTAACCTCTCGTTTTATTGATTATACAGTAAGGAAATACCAAACCAACGCGAGGTCGCCAAATTGTGAGCGATTCTCAATATTTAAGGAGCGGGGGTCAGGCCCGGGCAAACCAGGCCGGTCAGGCGGTTGGAGATGCCGCCCTGGTGCTCGAACCAGATTTCGTGGATGTAGAACGCCGGTTGGTCACCGTCGAGCGTGAGCAGGTGCCCGCTGCTCACGCCGGGAGACAGGCTTTCGACCTCGAAAACGCTGCCAGCGAGGTCATCGTAGGAGGCGTTCCAGACTTGGAAGACACCCGTCAGCGCCTCCCCGTTGACGTTAACGGTCACATCCACCTGGCATCCCGCGCCAGGCTGGAGATATTCGACTGTGATGAGTTCAACCAGTGGCACGGGTGTGGCAGTAGGAGATGGGGTTGGCGTGGGGGTCAAAGTCACGGTTGGGGTCAAAGTGAAAGCGGACGTGGGCGAAGCGGGCGGCGGTGTGCTGGCGGGCGGCGGAGGCGGGAAGAATACGACCACAATCAAAGTGAACAGGAAGAATAAAACGGCAGCCATACCGGTGAGGGTGGCTAACAGGTTCAGCCGCTGGATTTTTTGCCCTTCGATTTGTCCGTTTTCGTTTGACATGGTTTCTCCAAACCCGATGCTGGCTAATTGTACAACGAAAACAACCCCCTTCCCAGCCTCCTCCCAAATCCAAACCCACTTTTTGGGGAGGCAAGAACAAAGCAGAAAAACTCTGCGCCGGGCGCAGGATAAGCGTTGGGGTAATGCCGGCAGTTGCCTTTGGCGCAGTCGTCAGGGCTGACTGTCCGTTGATGCAAGCGTTGGCGTTGCTAAAATGCGCTCCCGCTCCGGCCAGGGCGTGAGCGCGCCTGGCAAGACAATTTCAAGCGACAGGGTGTTGTTCAGGGGCGGCGCGGCAGGGTCATCCTGTAACTTCGCCCAGCCCATGAAATCCATCCTGCCCGTTCGATTAACCAGCACCTGCGCCCAAAACACCACCTCCTGTCCGACCTCGATTGCGCCGTCCCATTCGGCCTGCCCGCTGACCAATTCCACGTCGGGAGGCAACTCGATGCGCGCCAGCACATCCCCCGAGGCCTTGCGGAAGTTGAAGCGCAGCCCAACCCAGAAGGGCTGTCCAGCCACCGGCTGGTCGGGCGCTTCGAGGATTAAGTGGTAAATTTTCGGAACTGCCCGGCAGCGCTGGTTCAGGCACAGCGGTTCGAAGTCTTCCATCGGCCTCGAAGGCGCGCACCAGATATCCTTGTTTTGCTTTTTGCTCTGTTCGGAATATTCCCGCGCCACATCCGCCTGTGACAGGTGGATGGCCTGGACTGTATCACAGGCGCCGATTTTCATCAGGATACAGCCTGAGGAACTCTGGCAGGCGGCGCGCGCCTCGTCGAAGCCAAAATCCAGGACGCGTGGGACAGCAGAAGCAGGGGGAGTTCCTGCGCAGGCGACCAGCGCAAGCAGGGATAAGAAACCCAGGAAACCGGCAAGTTTTGTGTTCATCGGGCCCTCCCAATGAATATTGTACAACCAAATGAAATGTTAAACCCATCCTATCCCGCTGTATAATAAAATTACCATCCACCATTCGGGACTGAAGATTTGGAACCCACCTTACGCCTATGACCACCCTCCAACCCGGACAGCAAATCGGCCCCTACCAGGTCATCAATCAGATTGGCAAAGGCGGAATGGCCACCGTCTACAAGGCCTATCACGCCGCGGTCGACCGCTACGTCGCCATCAAAATCATCTCCAACCAGTTGGTCGAAAACGCCGAATTCCTGAAACGCTTCAAACAGGAAGCGCGCCTGATTGCCAAACTGGAGCATCCCCACATCCTGCCCATCCACGACTTTGGCGAAACCGACGGCGTGCCGTACATGGTGATGCGCTACCTCGAAGCCGGGACCCTCAAGGAACGCCTGAAGAACAACGCCCTGAGCTTGGCCGAAATCGACCGCATCTTCAGCCAGTTAGCCGACGCCCTGCAATACGCCCACGAAAACGGCGTCATCCACCGCGACATCAAACCGTCTAATGTGATGCTCGACAAGCGCGGCTCAGTTTTCCTGACCGATTTCGGCGTCGCCAAGATGCTCGAAGGTTCCAGCAGTTTGACCGCAACCGGAACCGTCACCGGCACGCCCGATTACATGAGTCCCGAACAGGCCCAGGGTCTCAAGGTGGATGGGCGCAGCGATGTCTACTCCCTGGGGATTGTGCTGTTCGAAATGTTGACCGGGCATGTGCCGTTCGAGGCCGAAACGCCGCTGGCCGTGCTGTTCAAGCAGATTCAAGAACCCCCGCCGCCGCTCTCCATCATCCGCCCCGATCTGCCCTACCAGTTGGAAGCCGTCCTGCTCAAAGCCCTGACCAAGAACCCCGCCGACCGCTTTACCGGCATCGATGATTTTCACGAGGCCTGGCGCAGGGCCATCTCTGCGATTATGCAAGAAGCGCCGACCACGCCGCCGTTGGCGCGCCTGCCCGAAGAAGCGGATGAAAAAACCAATGCCCCGGCTGCCTCGGCGCCAGCCACCGTCCAATCACCCTCACGCCTGGCAGCCCCGCCCGCCCGCAAACGCTTCCCCTGCCTGGGGCTGGCCGCCGGCCTGTTAGGGCTGCTGGCGATAGCCGTCATTTTCGGCTTCCTGCGGCTGGGCAGTCTGCGCCAAAACCAGGTACGCCTGGCGGCGCAAGCCACCCTCGAAAATATGAGTCTGACGCGCGCTGCCGCGCCGACCGACATGCCACCAGCCAGCCAACCTACCCGCCCCAAGCCGGTCGCTGCCGGGAACGGAAACGTAACTTCGTGGGCAGGCGGCAACTCCATCGTCACCATGCTCCCCGTGAGCAACATCATCTATACCGGCGGGCCAGGCGGTATTACCGAATGGAACGCGGTCACCGGCGCGGCCACCCAGTGGACGATGCGCGACGGCCTGCCCGCCGCGTATGTTTCCGCCCTGTTCCAGGGACCAGACGGGATTTGGATTGGCACCACCGGCGGCCTGGTGTACCTGACCAATACCTCGCGCGAATTATTCACTTCCTACAACGGGCTGGATAGCGACTACATCACCGGCCTGGCCTGGCGCAAAGACGGCTTGCTGGTCGGCACCCAATACTGCGGCGGCCCGGGCTGCGGCTTGCAAACCCTGAAAGAAGGGAAAGTTGAATCGTTCAAAGGGTTCCCGTCGCAAGAGGAACCGGATACCGCGCACGTCAGCCACAACATCCTCTTTGTCTATGTTGATAAACAGACACAGGTCTGGGTCGGCACCGATAGCGGCCTTGCATTCTTCGACCGCCGCGAACACTGGAGAGTGTTCAACGCCTCCAACGGGCTGCCGGGCGGGCGGGTTTTCTCCATCCTGGAAGATTCCGCCGGGGCCATCTGGGTCGGCACCGATGAAGGCGGAGTGTCGAAATTCGACAGCGCCAGCGGAACTTTCAAACCCCAGTTAGACCTGCGCGAACAGGGCATTTATGATGTGACCAGTATGCTGCAAAGCGCAGATGGCAATTACTGGTTTGCCGGTTACGGCCTGGTGGAATATAACCCCCAAACGCAAAAACTGGCGCGCTATTCCCCCTACGAAAACAACTTCCCGGCTCACCATCCTGTCACGCTGACGCGCGGCCCGGGCAACGCAATCTACATCGGCACAGTGGGCGAGGGGCTGGTGCGCTTCGAAAAGGAAACCGGCGCCGAGCAGTGGAAGATTCCCAACACGCCGAGCCAGGCCGGTTACAGCCAGATTGTCCCCGCTGCCGACGGCGGTTTGTACTTTATCGAAGAGTTTTGGAACGAAGTTGACCAGTTCATCCCCACCAGCGGCGCGTGGAAAACCGCTCTTTCAGAAGGCATCTCTATCCCGCGCGCCATCGACCCGAACGGGAACATTTACGCCGGAGCCTGGGGCGGCTTGTGGATTATTTCGCCCAATGGTATCAGTCAAAACCTGACGAGCGAGAATGGGTTGCCTTCCGATGAAATCTACGCCGTCGCCTTCGATAAACACGGCAACGCCTGGGTCGGCACGGGAGGCGGCCTGGTCACACTCAAGGGCAGTATGATTGTCGGCGCAACGCCCGGCGGCGAATTGGGGTTGGATGGCGATGCCGTGCGCAAGGTCTTTGTCGACTCAACGGGCGGAATCTGGGCCGCCGGGGAATCAGGCGGGAACATGGCTTACCTGCCACCCGGTGGCGAGTGGACGCTCCAATCAGCCTACCTGGTGGCGGGCATCAACCCCGAATACATTACCGATTTTGCCGAGGCGTCTAACGGCGACCTGCTGGCTGCTACTTACGGAGGCGGATTGCTCGTCCGCGTCCCAACCGGCGCATGGAAGCGCATCCATGCCGGGAGCGATGGCGTCTCCCAACCCATCAACTACATCCACTGCATCGCAGCCGGGCCAGATGACAGCCTGTGGCTGGGTTTGGATGACCGCGTCGCGCGCTTCGACGGGCAAACCTGGAAAGGTTTCACCATCAAAGAGGGAATGAGCGGCCTGAAAGTGTACGACATCTACATCGACCCCCAGGGTTCGGTCTGGTTCGCCACCAATGGCGGTGTCACGCGTTTCGCGCCGTGAGTTAAATCAAACTTTCCCTGTTTATCTATCTGTTTAAAAGACAAACAGGGAAAGAAGAGCGCGATTATCAGCGTTTACTTGCGCGTGTTAAGTTTGAAGGGCAGGTAGAGCGGACAGAAAGAAATCGCGCTGGTCGCCAGGAAAACAATACCCAGCACGAGCAAGATAATACCCAGCGTTCCGGTAACGATGCCACCGAAATAAAGGTAAGCAAAAACGGCAGCGACGATGACGCGGATGCTGCGGTCGATGGTTCCCATATTTTGTTTCATAATTTTTTTCTCCTGTGAAAAAACGGATATTTACTACCTAATTTGATGAAACAAGAACGGAAAAGTTGCGCAATCAGCGGCAAAATAAGACGGGCGCATTGTTTTCGCGCAGCATGTAGTTAACCCAACTGCCAATGGTCACTTCTTTCAGGATTGCGCCGCTGTAACCGCCCATCAAAACCAGGTTGGCATGGCGCTCTTCAGAGACCCGCTTCAAGGTTTCGACGGATGCCTTCGCGATGACGTATTCAGCCTGGATTTCATGCAATTCAAGATATTGGCGGGCAGTATCTTGCGTGACGGCGGCATTCGCCCCATCACCGGTGTAAACTGTCAGGGAGGTTTTCCACTGTTCGGCCAGGTAAGCGGCTACAAACAGGGCTTCCTTTGCCTTCGGACTGCCATCGAAAGCCAGCACAGCCCAATCGAGATCGGTTGCGCCGGTCGGCAGGGCCAGCACCGGGCGCGGAGAACGCGAGATGATGGCCCGCAGCGGCGAAGCTAATCCCGACAGGCCAGACCCCGGCGGGTAGACGATTTTGAGCATCACCAGGTCGGCCAGGGCAGCGCGTTCGAGGATTTTTCGGGCCGGTTCACCGGATTCAACCGCCAGGCTGCCGTTCACCCCGGCCTCACGGCACATCGCCTGGAACTTTTCCTTCACTTCCTGCGCTTTTGACCCGGCAGCCTTCTTTTCTGTCGAGACAATGTGCAAGCCGTTTAATTTTGCGCCCTCGCGTTGGGCCACCAGGATGGCCTGCTGCAAAACCCGCCAGCCCTCCACCTCGCCGCTGACTGGAACCAGGATGTCCTGGAAAAGATGCTCGGTGTAGCGGTCCACCAAGCGCGATTTACGCCAGGCACCCGTCTTGTCAGGCGTGGTTCCGGCTTGTTCCTGGATAATGGCATCGGCCACCGCTTCGGGACGCAGTTCCCAACCCAGTTCATCTTGCAAGGCGGCGCGATGCTCTGAAAGCCACAGATACAGGTCAGCCTCGGTGCGGTCAGGGAGCCAGCGCAGCAAACCGCGCTCGCGGATGACATTGACCAGCGGCAGGTATTCTGTGTCATACCAGTGCGCCAGCGCTTCATCGTAAGGAATATCACGCTGGAAATCCAGTCCCATATAATAGCGATGCACCTGGATATACCCGCGCAGTTTTTCATACTGGCCGGGGACCGAAACACTCAAATCGGCATGGGGGCGCAGGCGCAGCAGGTCGGTTTCATCCAGGAACTCGGCATATTCAGCCTTGACGATTAAATCATCCAGGCGGACATCGGGCGTGAGCGGGACGTTCGTTTTTACTTCGATGACCCTCGCTTCGATTTTTTCCCAGCCTTCCTGGCGGGCAATGGAGACGCGGTGATTACCATCCAGCACGAAATAAACTTCGCCAACCTGGTAAACTTCGATGGGCGGCCAACCGGCCAGGTTGTCGCTCAACGATGCTTTTACGCGCGCCCAGCGGTCTTCGTCGCTGGGATTGCGCGGCAGGAAGGTGCGCGTAAAATCGGTATAGCGCCCCACGCTGCCAACAATCGCATCCAAGGGGATACTCTGGATGCCGCGTTCGGCGCGTGCCTGGAGTTTCAGCTTTTGGGCAACTTCCTCGTAAGAAAGCAGTTCGTTTGACTTGCCCGTCATGCGTGACAAGATTTCCTCCACAGCCGCGCGCTGGCGGGCCTCGTGGAAGTCATGCACGGCTTGACGGAAATTATCGGTTCGAGATTCCATAGAATTTCCACTTTCTGAACATGAGCGGCAAAAAACGCCGCGAAATGAGAAAAACAGCACAAGCAAAACTGCGATTTTACTCGAAAAAAATGTCGAATTTGCAAAATTGCCTGCTTTTCCCTCCCCCAGCCCCTCTCCATCCGTGAGAGGGAGGGATTTCTCCCTTCCCCAGGTAGGGGAAGGGCAAGGAATAAGGGCGGTCTTCAGAAATGTGACATTGTCAAGATAGTTACGGTTAAGATTATTGTACAATCAAATGCCAAAAACACCTCCCTGAAAATCGTTATAATCAAGCTACCCTATCATTCATCGAAAGGATGATCATGACTCTCACCCTCGGCACGGCAACCGCCCGGCGCGGCGAAATCGTCTACGGAGAATTCCCGCTGATTCAGCATCCCGTTGGCGGGGCAGATGCGCTCCCAGTCATCCTCGCCCAAGGCGACAGCGATGGCCCGGTTTTCTGGGTCACGGCGGGCATTCACGGCATCGAACATGCCGGAATACAAGTCATCCACAAACTCATCACGCCCAGACTGGTCAGGAACTTGCGCGGAACCATTGTCGCCATCCCGGCCCTCAACCCGGCCGGCCTGCGGACCCTGGAACGCCGCGCCTACTACGAGGATACCGACCCCAACCGCCTTTTCCCCGATGGGCGCGACCCCAAACCCGATCCCGACAAAGCCCCGCCCTCCGCGCTGGAAACGGCTTACGGGCGGCTGTTCGAGGAAATCAAGCAAACGGCCAGTTTCTTTTTCGACTTGCACTGCATCAGCATCAACTCGCTCTCGTTTGTGTTCCGCGACCGTCTGCTCTATCGCAAAGACGACGAATCTGCCAGGCAGCGCGCCGAATCCACCGCGAAAAAGATGGAGCAGATGGCGCGCGCCTACGGCCATACCATCATCGCCGATTTTTCGGTAGGGAAATACATTGACGAAAAACTGCACCGCGCCACCACTGCTTCTGCGGCCATGCTGGCCGGCATCCCGGCGCTGACGGCGGAAATCAGCAGTTCTTACACCCCCAGCCCAGAATACGTCAATTCGGCGCTGACCGGGCTGAAAAACGTGCTGCGCTGGGCCAATATGTTGCCAGGCGAGTTAGAGCCAATCACCGGCATCAAAGTTATTGACCCCGGCTACCCCACCCGGCGGCGCAGCGTGGCGCGGGTAACGGAGGCCTGTATTGTCCATCACCTGGTCGAGCCGGGCGATCTGGTCAAAGTGGGCGACCCGCTGGTCGAGATGCGCGATGCCTGGGGCCGGGTGCTGGGTGTGCTCACTTCGGAATACGAAGGTTTTGTCATCTCGCGCCCGCCCGGCATTTTGTTCTACCCCGGCGAAGCAACCCTGCTGCTCGCCATCCGCGATGAGGAACCGCTGGTGGGCGAATATCCCGATTCGTTTTTCTATTAAGCAAAAAGAGCCTTGCCTGAATTTTTTCGGCAAGGCTCTTTTTGCTATAAAGCCCATTTTCAAAACACTGGGCAGGTACTACGGCAAAGATATCCCTTTCACAATCGAAAGCATCTCGCGCAACCGCCTTGTCGCCGCGTCGGCCCCGCCGGGGAAGGTTTCAAACCGGGTGGTCTGGAACGACGCCAGGGCAGATTTCCCGGTTTCGGAGGCGTGCAGGGTTGTCAAGATTTGTGTCAGCGCGGAAAGATACTGCTCATCCAGGCCGGGAGCCGCCAGCACCACCTGGCGGGGGATTTTTTCGGTGCGGGCCAGTTCCACCAGTTGGTCGGTCACTCCTGTAGGAAAAACGATATCGAAGTGGTAATCATCCACCGCGCCGGCAGCTGCAGAACCGCCAATCACAGCCCGCAGCGTAGCATCGTGACTGCCGGTAAACGCAAATCCTACCTCGGTAGGGGAAACAGGGTCAGAAAAACTGCTTTGCCCCGCTAAGCCCAGACCGCGCTCAACCAGGTGAACACACGGCAGGAAAAAACCGGCGGTCGCATCGGGGGCGCGCATCGCAAACACCCTGCCGCGCAAATCATCGAGACTCGCCAGGCCGCTGTTTCGGCTGGCGAAGATGACAGACTGGACTTCTGGCCTACCAAACTGCCAGCCACGCAAAACCAACTTTGCCCCACTCTGCTCGCTAACCAACAAAGCCGGATATACGCCATCAAAATACAAATCAACTTCGCCTGACGCCAGCCATCCGGTCATTTCATCCACTGAGCCTGCCACACGCACCTGCCCAGCGGTGATTCCATAATCGCCCAGTTGGCTTGCCAGGGCATCAGCCAACGGCTGGATGCTGTTCGCATCATCGACAGGGCTTCCTGCAATTACACCCAGCGTAACCAAACCATTTGAAGGAATCGAAACGGTCGGGGGCGGCGTTGAATTAGTACACGCGAAAAGGAAGAACGCGGTAAAAAAGAATATTGCCAAGCGTTTGTACATCCTGTAACCTTAAGCCGAAAAAGAGAATCCGAGTCCCAGTCAAGCCTGAAACGAGTTCCAGATTATTATAGCCAGTCTGACTAAATCAAACATTTAGATTACATTGTGAAGGACGACAGGACAATACAAAAATGAAAGTTTTTACAACGGCTTTATTGCAGCAGTTAGCCGACGCGCCATAATTTAACGGGTTTTCTTAGCAAAAAACGAGACCTTTTTACATATTTTATTTGGAAGAGTGATGCGACACACTACGCGTTTATTGGGCAAGCGGGCCTGGCACGAATCTTGCAACCAATTCTGATGTATAATAAAACTATCCGAATTGGTTATACGCCATGCTGCAACAAATCCAACGCCAATCCCAGCGACCCCTCACCAGCGCGCACCTGACCCAGACCATGTCCCTGCTTCACCTGGGCTCGGATGAACTGCGCGAATCGGTCGAGCGCGAACTCTCGCTCAACCCGGCCCTCGAACAGGTCGAACCGCCGGCCTGCCCCGGCTGCGGGCGCGCTCTTGCCCGGCCCGGAACCTGCCCGGTCTGCGCGAGGAAAAATGACGAGGTGGTGGTCTTTACCGCGCCATCCGAAATGTTCGGGAGCGGGGCCGTGACCTCCGGGCGCGACCCTTACCAGGAAACCGACCGCGATGAAATTCCGGAATCGCTTTCCCTGGCTGCCCACCTGTTGCGGCAAATTGGCCCCGATCTCGATCCCGCCGAGCGCCCCATCGCTGCGCACCTGTTGACGGCGCTGGACGATGACGGCCTGCTCGCCAGCGACCCGGCGGAAGTGGCTGCCTATTTCCACCTCCCCAAGCTGCGGGTCGAACGGGTGAGAGAACTGATTCAGCGCGCCGAACCGTTGGGGTGCGCGTCCATTTCCCCCCAAGAATCCCTGCTCATCCAACTCCAAATCATCAGGGAGAGCCGCGAAATTCCCCCGGCAGCAGAGGCCTGCCTGCTGCATTTCGACCTGCTGGCCCGCCGCCAGTTCCAAACCCTGGCCGAAAGAACCGGTTTTGGGGAGGACGCGCTGGAGGCCGCTGCCCGTTTTATCAGCGCGAACCTGAACCCGTACCCGGCGCGCGCTTATTGGGGCACTGTGACCGCGCCGCCGCCGGTCTACCGGACCCCCGACGTGGTCATCCGCCTGAGCGGGGAGACGCTGGTCGTAGAGATTGCCCAGCCCTTCGCCGGGAGTCTGCGCGTCAACCCGCTTTTCCGGCAGGCGCTGCGCGAGGCCAGCCCTGAAAAACTGGAAGCCTGGCAGGACGACCTGGAACGCGCCCGCCTGCTGGTCAAATGCGCCTCCCAGCGCGCCGGGGCGCTGGAGCAGGTGATGACGAGGCTGGCGCGAACCCAGCGCGAATTCATCCTGCATGGCGAATCGAAACTGCGTCCGCTGACCCGCGCCGCCCTGGCGCAAGAGTTGGGGCTGCACGAATCGACCATTTCGCGTGCCGTCTCGGGCAAAAGCATCCAACTCCCCAGCGGGCGGATGGTGCCGCTGGCGATGTTTTTCGAGAAACACCTCAACATCCGCGCCACCCTGCGTGACCTGGTGCGCCGTGAAAAGCGCCCCCTGACCGATGACGAACTGGCCGAACACTTGGGCCGGGCCGGTTTCGTTGTCGCGCGCCGTACCGTCTCCAAATACCGCGCCATGGAAGGAATTTTGCCCGCGCACCTGCGCCGGCGGTAAACATTTATGGGAACGCAACCACTGACCATCCAATCATTAACGTACTTGCCTGCCTGGCAAGGCCCGCTACCCGGCATAGGCGAATTCGGCGCCCTATTGAACACCATCACCGATGCGGCGGTGGTGTTGGACCGCTCCAACCGCCAGGCCATTTTTTGTAACCAGGGTTTTTTAGAACTGGCAGGGCTGGACCCGCTCAGCCCAGAACCATTCTCAATCGATGCGCTCCTGCCCGACTTTGGCGATGGCTGGTCTTCGGGGGAAGAGCATGAGACGGAAGTCCATTTCCCGGCGGGCCGAAAGATGGCCGTTTGGGCAAGCGTCAGCTGGCTCGACAAGCCCGGTCACTGGCTACTGCTGCATATCGTGCCGCTCAACGTTCACCAGTGGCGGGGGATGCAGAGCCACCGCGAACAGGATTTACTCTCGTACATGGAAGAACTGGCGCAAATCAACGGCCAGCCCGACCTGGATGCAGCCCTCGATCTGGTTTTGCGCGTCGGCGCGCGCATGTTGGCGGCGCAGGGATTGTGCGTCTATCGCGCCAATATGCAGGAACGTAACCTGGCGCTGGTCAAGACGCGCGGGGAACTGGTCGCGTCCCTGCCAGAC
>Ga0116204_1001129_pt1 | contig 14995 bp, 17 predicted proteins | sample LakKivwa52mmetaG_FD_94481 | JGI IMG/M metagenome (GOLD analysis project Ga0116204, IMG submission 94481) | Anoxic lake water microbial communities from Lake Kivu, Rwanda to study Microbial Dark Matter (Phase II) - Lake Kivu water 52m metaG | ecosystem: Environmental > Aquatic > Freshwater > Lake...
AGCACCGCCATCTGGGCCGGTGAGCTGAACAGTGAAAGTGTCAGATAACCTGTGACCAGGCTCACCAGCAGGGCAAGTATCCCCTTGAATGTCTGGAATTTATCAGGGATGACAAACAATAATATCCCTGCAGCAAGCGGTACCAGTATAAGGACCTGCAGGAAGCTGCAGACCGAGGGATGAGATATTATGGAGATGAACTCACTCATTTCTTTTCATTAATGATTTCTTCAGTTCGGAAGTTTTACCTGCTGACAGATCAATCAGTTCTTTAGCGTTCATGATCTTTCTGCCTGATCTCTGGTCATACGCTACTGCAAGCCTTTCAGTGCAGCAATAGCATGGATCAACAGCTGCAAGCGATATTGTTGCATCAGCTATTGTCTGTCCGACACATGATTTTTTGAATGTTGCGATATTCACGTAGCTGGGAGCTCTTATCTTATGCCTTGCCGGGGAGTTGGACCCGTCTGATACCACGAAATGGAACACCTCTCCGCGGGGAGCTTCTGCCCGCCCTGCACCGTAACCTTCAGGGATCTCTTTAACAACTACATTGACTTCTCCCTCCTTTGTCTTTTCAAGTCCTGTAAGGCATTGTTCAATAATCGATATTGATTCATACATTTCAAGGAGCCTTACTTCAGCTTTTGCAAAGACATCGCCTGCTTCGGCGGTTATCACCTTCCAGTTGACCAGCGGATAAGCAGCATAGGGATCATCCTTCCTTATATCTATCGCCACGCCTGATGCTCTTGCGGTAGGGCCTACAGCAGCATAATCCAGAACATCCTGCTTTGTAAGTATGCCAACACCCTTGGTCCTGGCATGGATAACAGGATCATCCATTACGGCGCCGGTGAGAAGATCAGTCTTCTTTTTGACTTCAGCAAGCACTGTACGGATAGTATGGATCTTGTTGTTCTCAATATCCCTCCGTACGCCGCCTACCCTGAACATCGCATAGCTGTTCCTGTTGCCTGTGATCATCTCGAAAAGATCAAGTATAGGTTCGCGGTATTTCCATGCCCACATGAACACCGTGTTGTAGCCGAGGAAATGACCTGCCAGTCCCACCCAGAGAAGATGGCTGTGTATACGTTCAAGCTCTCCTATGATTGACCTTATGTATTTTGCCCTGTCGGTGATCTCACACCCCACAATCTCTTCAACAGCATTTGCAAAGGCGAAGGGATGGGAGGTGGAGCATATACCGCATATTCTCTCGACAAGGAAAAATACCTGCTCATATGTTTTTGCCTCGCTGAGTTTTTCTATTCCCCTGTGGTTATAGCCGGTTTCCCATTTAATATCCTTTACAATCTCGCCGTCGCAGAAAAGCTTGAACAGTTCAGGCTCCTCCTGCAGGGGATGGTATGGTCCGATCGGTATGAGTGTCTGTTTGCCCATCTTCAGTACTTCTTCTTATTTAAACTCTTTTCTGTATGGATAGACTCCTTCTGCCCAGTTGCCGTCAGAAATCAGTTTCTCCTGGTTGGGATGATTGAGGAAATTAATGCCGAAGAGCTCATGCATTTCCCGCTCTATCCAGTTCGATGCGCTGAACATATTTGAAAGAGATTCAACCTCGGGATTCTCTTTGTCCAGGATCACGAGTATGTTCAGAACCAGTCCTGTCTCATCCTTGCTGAAATGATAATGTATCTCGAATCCTCTCTTTGTATGAAGAGCAGAAGCAATAATAAACCTTAATCCGGCTCTCTTATAAAGGTATTCAGCCGCTCTAAGTATTGCCTCCGGCCTGACGGTTATCACGGCGCGTTTCTCACTTTTCTTATACACCTCAATAACCTCGTCCTTATGGTTCTCCCTGAATTCCTCTATCACCCTGTCAGTATCCATTTCTAATTTTCTTACTAATCTTCCGTCTTCTGTCTTTGGTCTTTGGTCTTTTATCTTATTCCATCCGTTTCCCGTCTATTTATTTACCAGCTTCACTATCCCCCCGATTATTGCTTCCGGTTTCGGCGGGCAACCCGGGATATATGCATCTACCGGGATTATTTTATCCACCGGTCCGGCGAATGTTATGCCCTCAGCGAATATACCACCGGTACATCCGCAGGCTCCGATCGCCACCACCAATATGGGTCTGGGAGCCTGTTTGTAAACCTCAATGAGCCTCTCTTTGTCGCGCATGTTGATTGACCCGTTCACCAGGAGCACATCTGCATGCCGGATACTACCGACAAGCAGGATGCCGAATCTTTCAAGGTCATGCCTCGGCGTAAGGCAATCCAGTATCTCGATATCGCAGTTATTGCAGGATGCTCCGCCGAAGTGGAAAACCCAGAGCGACTTTTTAAAGCAAAAATTCTTAAAACCCACAATTACATCATATTTAGTAACCAAACGCTATCAAAACAATGGCAATTATTGCCAGCAGGTTCATCCATATAGTGAAGAAGCTTATAGCCTGCTTTATCTTTAGTCTCGGATTAGTGTTTCTTATCAATGTCAGCAGCAGAACCACCAGCAGTACCTTAAGCACAGCCCACAGTATGCCCCATCCCTGGAGGGTGAACCCGTTCAGCAGCAATGCTGCCAGGAATGAAGGCAGAATAAAAAGCATTATATATTTTGCCAGCTTGATCAGGCCGTACGGAGCCCCTGAATACTCTATGAAGATCCCTTCTGTGATCTCTGCTTCTGCTTCGGGCATGTCGAAAGGAACAAGAGCCAGCTTTGCCTGTATGCAGAATATCCCCACTATAAACAAAAGCACTCCGGAAATGCTGCCTATAAATGGCGACCCTGACTGCTGTATATGAATAACGGTGTTAAGGTCAAACTGCTGTCCGCATTTCATTATTATAGCTGCAATTAAGAGAAGGAATGTCAGCTCGTAGCTGAGAATGAGCTTCATTTCCCTCGATCCGCCTATTGCTGCCAGAGGATTACCTGAAGCAAGCGCACCTGTTATATATGAAAAAGAGGGTATTGTCAGAAGGTAGAAGATAACAAGAAGATCTCCTTTGAATCCGGTAGTGATGTTGAATAATGGAAGCAGAATGAAGACTCCGGCCATAACTGCCCCGAAGACAGCAAACACCGGTGAGAGAAGGAATATCAGCGGTGATCCGTGTTTCGGAAGGATGGTCTCTTTTACCAGCAGCAGCTTAAAGAAATCATAAAACGGCTGAAGCAGGGGAGGACCTTTCCGGAACTGGACCCTGGCAGTAATCTTCCTGTCGAACCATGACAGAAAAGCTCCGGCAACTGAAACGAAGAGCAGCCCGGGGAAGATAAAGAAATAAAACAGGTATACTGCCATATTACTTTTTATCTGTTGTATACAAATATTCTTTTATCAGGACCCTGTCATTAAGCCGGTAAATATTCATGTCCGGCGCTTCGTCCTCATCAGTAAGCGATACGGTACCGGGAGGTGAGGCCTTAATGAACTTATCGAGTTCCTTCTCATCATTCAGGTCATAAAAAAGATCCCTGTTCCTGTGATATACGAAGAAGTCTGTCATCATCGTGCCGAAAGGGCAGATTGTGACACACGATTTACATGACACACACAGGTTTGTGTGCCTGATGATAATCCCATCCTTGTCTTTTTCAAGAGCATCGGCAGGACAAACGCCAATGCAGGGTGCATCCTCGCATTTCCTGCATGTATAACTGAATACGGCCAGTTCGCGGATTGTCTTCAGCCCGTTTGAATTTCCTGCCGGATATAACAGTGCTTCAGGCAGCTCCAGGGCTGAGTTCTCAACCATTGCAGCTCTCAGCTTTATCATATCTATGAGGATCCTTCCGGCCATATCAGTCCCATATATTTGGTTGATCTTTTATTTCATCATATGTAAAGACCGGGCCATCCTTACAGACGAAATACTTGCCCATCATGCAATGCCCGCATTTACCGAGACCGCACGACATGTTTTTCTCCATCGAGAGGAAAATATCATGTTCAGGGTAACCCATTTCGAGCAGTTTCTTAGTTCCGAACTTCATCATTACCGGCGGTCCGCAGACGACTGCAACGGAATTCTTTATATCAACCTTCACGTCGTCAAGGAGAACAGTGACCACCCCGACCCTTTCCGACCAGTCTCCGGTTGCTTTATCTACGCTTCTCAGCACTTCAAATTTCGGGGTCTGCCTTAAAACAGAGATGTAAGGTTTGTAAATGCAGTCTTCCGGTGTCTTTGAGCCGTAGCAGAGGGTAACTTTTCGCAGCTTGTCCGAAATGGCTATGAGGTTGTACAGCAGAGACCTTATAGGCGCAAATCCGCAGCCTCCGCCAAGTATCAGTACCTCTTTATCGTGGAATTTCTCTACCGGATACCCTCTTCCGAACGGACCCCTGATTCCCATGTATACTCCGGGCTTCAGATTATGCATATATTCTGTCACGTAGCCCGTTTTCATCACCGTCACTTCAAGTTTTTCCTTAATAAGAGGCGAGGAGGAGGGAGTGAACGGGGCTTCACCGATGCCATCCACCGATACTTCAATGAACTGACCCGTTTTGAATTCAAAATCCTGTTCAGGAGTGAGGCAGAAGGTCTTTATCAGAGATGATTCATTGATCACGTCTGTCAGCTTGGCTCTTATCGGCTTATATATATTATTGTGTTCCATAAGCTCTTTCAGGCAAGTTCCCTGAATAGTTCATTCTTGTTGATCTTGCCTATGCAGGCTTCTATGCATCTTCCGCAGCCTGTGCAGGCGAGAGAGGTGAATTTCTCGGGTTTCCAGACATATTTGCACATATACCTGTTCCTGAATCTTTCATGAAGCCTGTGCAGGCTGTCTTCGCCTCCGGCGACTCTTTCAAAACCTGGATACTGGCAGGCATCAAGCTGCTTTACCTTTTCAAAGCCGGGCTTATCGATCAGCAGGAAGCATGTGCAGGTCGGGCATATGGTAGCGCAGGCTCCGCAGGATACACAGCGGGCAGAGTATTTTTTCCATATTTCCTGATTTGCTTCAGCAACTATTTTCCCGGTTTTCCTGTAATCAGGCAATCCATCATTTGCCTTGCTGAGCAGCGCCTCTGTCGCGGTATGCTTCTTATCTATTTCAGAGAGAGCGTTGTTATCATTAAAAGGAGTTACTTCAGGAATTGTTTTCAGGAACTCTTCTCCTTTTGCCGAGATCACCCTGAAGATAATTTCACCATTCATACTTATTACTGCAAGATCGGCTTTTTCCAGGGAGTAGGGTTTGAAACCGTATGTTGTGCAATGGCAATGTTCCTGTATTCCGAAGCAATCGGATGAGATGAGCAGAGTATTTTCACGGCGCATCCTGTAGAAGGGATCATCGAAATCCTTGTCGAGGTATATCTCATCAATAATTGAGAGCCCTTCAACATCGCAGTCAGGTGCACCTATTATAATCCATGGCTTTCCGGCAACCCGTTCCGATGTTACGTTCTCCTTTACAGGGAGGAAAAAGGTTTTAAGTGATGTGGCCGGTTTTGGTTTGTTATAGGCGATTCTTGAAATATCGGAAGCAACAAGCTTCTCATAATCCTGCCCGAAATCATCTTCAATATTTGCATAAACCGTATGAGATGAAATCAGCTTTTCAAGAGCCTTATCCCACTTCTCTTTCTTTATGCTTTTATATTGCATTTATGTGACAAATTTCACATTAAGTTCACCAGTTAAATATATAAAAAAGTGTTTTAAATAAACAAGAAAAAAATCAGAAAAATTTCAAAGAACAGTATATCAAATGATTAATAGCATGATTGCTTTAAAAAATAATTATTAATTTGCACTAAAATAAATTCTGTCTTTAATTTAATGTGAAAAAAATCACAATATAAATGAAAAAGAACAGCCTTAACAGGATATTTCTTTACCGTTCCTGCCTCAACCGGCTGAGGCTTATGGGAGTCGAAAGAGTATTCTCATACACTCTGGCAAATGAGACCGGCGTGACACCTGCCCAGGTCAGGAAGGATTTCTCAGAATTCAATATAAAAGGTACCAGGAAAGGCGGTTACGACATTGACGAGCTGCTGGAAAAGATTGAGAAGATCTTTTTCGGAAACAAAAACCACAAAATCATTCTTGTCGGGATGGGCAACATGGGGCAGGCGCTGTCGAAGTATCATAAGTTTATCACCCGCAATATGAATATAATTGCGACTTTTGATATTGACCCCTTCAAGCACAGGCATAAATCTGATATCCCGGTGTATCCCATGGAAAAGCTGAAAGAGATCATAACAAAACATAAGATAACGGTTGCAATAATAACGGTCTCCGAAATATCGGCACAGGAAGTTGCTGACACTCTTATCCGTCATGGCATCAAAGGGATAGTGAATTTTGCCCCGGTGCTGCTTAAGGTACCATCTGATATCATTATCAATAATGTAAACCTTTGTGATGAGCTGGAAAGAGTCATATATTATGTGCATAAGCAAATGAAAGTTGACGGACTAAAAAACTTAGAGCTATTATACAGGGATATGAAATACTGATCAGGGGGCTGGTTCAGGGTGTGGGATTTCGCCCGTTCATCTGCAGGATGGCCACAAAACACGGACTCACCGGTCAGGTTAAGAACAGTACCGGCGGCGTGTCGGTAGTCGTTCAGGGAGATATTAAAACAGTCGACCGCTTCAGCAATGATATCCTTCAGCTGGCACCCCCCGCATCCCGGATAAAATCAATCGAGATCAATCCTGTAATGATACCCGGATTTGATACCTTTAAAATAACCGGAAGCAAGATCCATGATGACCAGGTAACAGAGATAAGCCCCGATATAGCAGTCTGCCCTGAATGCATTGGCGACCTTGTGAATGACCCGGAAAGGATCGATTACCCTTTCGTAAACTGTACAAACTGCGGTCCCAGGTTCACAATCATTGAAAGCCTTCCGTACGACCGCCCGAGGACAACAATGAAGAGCTTCAGGATGTGCCCCAGATGCAAAACCCAGTATAATGATATCCTCGACCGGCGCTTTCATGCACAACCCATAGCCTGCAATTCGTGCGGACCTGTTTATACATATAAGGATAGCGTAAAGACCCTGACCGGTATAAATGAAATACTCAGTGAAGTATCATTGCATCTGGCTTCGGGGAGAACAGTAGCTGTAAAAGGGATGGGAGGCTATCATCTTATGTGCGATGCCCTTAATAACCGTGCCGTGAGTGAACTGAGGAACAAAAAACAGCGCGATGCAAAACCATTCGCAGTTATGTTCAGGGATATCAGGGCTCTGAAACAATACTGTATCCTCGGTGAGCCTGAAGAAAAAGAACTCACCTCATGGAGGAGACCTGTACTGATACTTAAGCAGAAAGAAGCACTTGCATCTGCCGTAAGCGACGGATTGAACACTATCGGCGCCATGCTTCCATATATGCCTGTACATTATATGCTGTTCAGAGTGCTGAAAACTCCTGTTGTCGTCCTTACAAGCGGAAACATCTCCGACGAGCCGATTATTACATCTGACTCTGAAGCAGAAAAAAAGCTTATGCCGGTAGCAGGTTCCATCCTGAGCTATAACCGACAGATACTTAACAGGACCGATGATTCCGTCATCAGGTTTATCAATAATAAAATATCCGTTATCAGAAGGTCGCGGGGATTTGTCCCGAGACCGGTTGATCTCAGGTTCAACGTGGAAGGTATCATTGCCCTCGGGGCCGAACAAAAAAACAGCTTCTGTATAGGAAGGGGAAACCAGGCGGTAATGAGCCAGTATATCGGGGATCTGAAGAATGAAGCAACATATGACTTCCTCGTTGAATCAATTGAAAGATTCATCAGGCTGTTCAGGTTCCGACCGCACTGCATTGCCTGTGATCTCCATCCTGATTATCTCTCCACAAGGCACGCTGAAGCGCTTATGAAAGATTTAAAAGTGCCTCTGGTGAGGATACAGCACCACCATGCACATATTGCTTCATGCATGGCGGAACACGGAATTGATGAAGAGGTCATAGGAGTTAGTCTGGACGGCACCGGTTTCGGCACCGACGGTAAAATATGGGGAGGCGAATTCCTGATAGCAGGACTTAAGAGCTTCACAAGGGTTGCACATTTTGATTATGTTGCGTTGCCGGGAGGAGATAAGGCAGTGGAAGAAACATGGAGAACCGCATACTCATATATATATAAGTATTTCGGAGATGAGTTTGATTATGAATCAATGCCCCTGTTCAGGATTGTGGAAAAACGGAAGTTATCCATGGTGCGGCAGGCACTGGTGAAAAACATAAATTCACCCTTATCCTCCGGGGCAGGAAGGCTCTTTGATGCAGTTTCGGCTATACTCGGACTATGCATTGAAGCCAGGTTTGATTCTGAGGCTCCAATGCGGCTGGAATCCGTTATTTGTGATGATACGGATGATTTCTATCCCTTCAGGGCCGGAGAATCAATAGTATTTGCCGATACACTGAGAGAAATAATAAAGGACATGAAAAAAAACCCGGCTTCGGTGATATCTGCAAAATTCCATAACACAATAGCTCATGTGATTCTTGAAGTGTCAAAGAAGATACGCAAAGAGACAACCCTGAATAAAGTGTTGCTTTCAGGAGGGGTATTCCAGAATAAGTATCTTCTCGAGAAAACTTCGTATCTTTTAAACCGTAACAGGTTCAGGATTTTTACAAATCATCTTGTTCCTGCCAACGACGGGGGTATATCCCTGGGCCAGCTGGTAATCGCATCTAAAACAAGAACATAATGTGTCTGAGCATACCTGTAAAGATCATTACGATTGAAGGCAGCATGGCGGAAGTCTCGGCCGGCGGAACCATTTTTAAGGCCGGACTGCACATGATTGAGAATGCAAATGTGGGGGATTATGTACTTCTGCATGCCGGTTTCGCAATTCAGAAGATAAGTGAAGAGGAGGCTGAAGAGACCCTCAGGATACTCAGGGAAATGAACGATGCAATGAAAGATGAGTGATGAAATATATTGATGAGTACCGGGATAAAGCTCTGATAATGAATCTGGTATCCAGAATATCGACAGCAGCAAACCGTGAATACAAATTCATGGAGGTTTGCGGAGGGCATACTGCTGCTATACACAGGTTCGGAATACCATCGCTTTTACCGGATTATATAAGTCTTATATCAGGTCCCGGCTGCCCGGTGTGCGTTACCGGAACTGATTTCATTGATAAGGCTGTCGCCTATTCAGGACTGGAAGACGTAATAATCACCACTTTCGGCGACCTGGCAAGAGTTCCCGGTTCATCATCAACACTCCAGAAACAAAGAGCTTCAGGCTCAGATATCAGAATAGTCTTTTCGTCGCTCGAAGCGCTTGATGCAGCCAGGTCAAACCCCGGGAAAAAAGTGATATTCCTCGGGATCGGATTCGAAACAACTGCTCCCGGTACAGCAGTTACCGTGAAGCAGGCAGCAGAGGAACATATTGATAATTTCTTCGTGCTGAGCGCTCATAAAATCATGCCGCCAGCCATGGAAACAATTGCAGGTGAAGGGACAAAGCTTGATGGTTTTATCTGTCCGGGCCACGTCGCTGCCATTACCGGATCATCAATGTTCAGTTTCCTCCCTGAAAAACATAACCTGGGTTGTGTTGTTGCCGGCTTTGAACCGACAGACCTGCTCCATGCAATCCTGATGCTTATAGAACAGGTGAACAGGGGTGAACCTGAAGTGAGAATTCAGTACACCAGGGCGGTTACACCGGAAGGAAACCTTGTTGCCCGGAACAATATCAGTGAGGTATTTACGCTCACTGATGCATACTGGAGAGGTTTTGGAACCATCCCGGCAAGCGGATTGACCCCGGGTAATGCTTATGAGATGTTCAATGCTGAAAATGCCATACCGGTGAGCATTCAGTATCATGCAGAGAACAGGATGTGCATATGCGCTGAGATACTCAGAGGACTTAATGATCCGGCTGACTGCCCTCTATTTGCTGAGATATGTTCGCCCGAAAATCCTGTAGGGGCATGCATGGTGTCATCTGAAGGGACATGCAATGCATGGTATAAATACAAACGCGGGAGATGATTGATCATATCACACTGGATCACGGAAGCGGCGGCAGGCAGACACATGAACTTATCAGGAACCTGTTCGTGAAAAAGTTCGGCATGCCTGAACCTCTGACAGATTCAGCTATTCTGAGAAGCCAGGGCAGAAGTTATGTTTTTACCACGGATGCCTATGTTGTCGATCCCCTCTTTTTCCCGGGAGGCGACATCGGAAAGCTTGCAGTATGCGGAACAGTAAACGATCTTGCCGTATCAGGTGCAAAACCCGAATATATTGCATGCTCTTTCATTATTGAGGAGGGATTCCCGGCAGAACACCTGGTAAAAATTGTTGATTCAATGGCTGAAGAGGCATTGAAAGCGGGTGTCAGGATCGTTGCAGGCGATACCAAGGTCGTGGGTAAAGGAAAGTGCGATAAGATATTCATCACTACCTCCGGCACCGGGATCCTTGAAAGAGGAAGGGAGCATATAAGCACAGGCACACGGATAAAGCCAGGTGACAAGCTGATCATTAACGGTCCTCCCGGCAACCATTCAATAGCTGTTCTGGGTGCACGCAACAACCTGAGCTTCACCACCCCGGTGATCTCTGACTGTGCCTCGCTGAACCACCTGATATCAGGAGTGCTCGACAGATGCAATGAAGTTCATTTCATGCGCGACCTTACAAGGGGGGGACTTGCAGGTGTGCTTAATGAACTGGCGGAGATGACCGGGAAAGGAATTACAATAGATGAAGCCTCTGTGCCTGTCGATGAACCCGTTAAAGGAGTATGTGAAATGCTCGGATTCGATCCGCTCTACCTGGCAAATGAAGGCAGGATGCTTATTGTTGCCGGGAATGACTCGGAGAGCGAAATCCTCAGTGTGCTGAAATCTGATCCTCTCGGCAGAGAATCAGCAGTTATCGGTGAAATTACTGACGCAAAGAGATATAGCGTTGTATTAAAGACAGCAGGCGGGGGAACGCGGATACTCGATATGCCTTCAGGTGTTCAGCTGCCAAGGATATGTTAACAGTTTTATCATGCATGAGTTGAAAATAGCAGAGGAACTGGCTTCAGTTGTTATTGAGGCAGCGAAGAAAGAAAACCTTTCCAGGGTGACAGAAGTCAACATCAGCTTCGGGGAGCTGGTGCAGATCGTTCCTGATATCTTCAGGTTTGCTTTCAGTGAGACTGTAAGGGATACCTTAGCTGAAAACGCAAATGTGAATATTGAAATCATTCAGGTCAGAATGAGGTGCATTGACTGCGGAAATGATTTCCGTGTTACCAACAATGAATTTTCTTGTGATTCCTGCGGTTCTGCAGATATTGATATTACAGAGGGCAGGGAATTGTTCGTTAAAAGCATAGAAGGTGAATAGTTATGGAAATAAAGATTATGAAAAACATTCTGGACAGGAACCAGAATAAGGCAAATGAAGTAAGAAGTCTGCTTGCTTCGAAGAAAGTTATTATGGTAAATATAATCAGCTCCCCGGGAGCAGGGAAAACAACCCTGCTGGAATGTACCCTGGAGTGCCTGGTAAAAAGCTTCAAAATTGGTGTTATTGAAGGCGATATAACAACCGACCGCGATGCCAGGCGTTTAAAAAGATTCGGGATACCTATTGTTGTAATCAATACCGGAGGAGGCTGTCACCTGGATTCTCACAGCATCTCAAAGGTTCTTGCTCATTTTGACCTTGATGACCTGGATGTAATTTTTGTTGAGAATGTCGGGAACCTGATCTGCCCCTCCCAGTTTGACCTCGGAGAGACATTCAAACTCGCAGTGGTCAGTGTGGCAGAAGGGGATGACAAGCCTGAAAAATATCCAATGCTCTTCCGCGAAGCCAGAGCAGTGATTTTAAATAAAACTGATCTGATTGCACATACTGATTTCAGCAATGAAAATTTCACTTCTGATCTGAACAAGATAAATAGCCGGATAATCCGCTTTGATGTCTCATGCACCAGAGGAGACGGATTGAGAAGTTGGCTCGAATGGATTTCCGGGCAGATTACGGGTTTATCTCACATATAAAACTAGATTTGCATTTTTCTCTTCAGGGGGATTGTTTAAAGAGGCATAGGAATGGTTTCAATACTTGTGAAAATATATGCATTGTTATGCATCTTGCTTCCTGTATTCAAAAAGATTACACGAAGATGGATGTATAATACTATGTCCAAAGTATTGAAGCAGGATCACTGGATATTTATGAATTATGGTTATGCCGATATTGACGGATCATATCAAAAACCCGTACTTGAAGCTTCTGATGAAACATATCGTTTATCCTACCAGTTATATGATCACCTGATTAGCAGGATTGACCTGAAAAAAAAGTCCGTTCTGGAAGTCGGCAGTGGACGGGGCGGAGGAGCGTTGATGATTGAAAAATACTGTAAGCCTGAAAAGCTCATCGGACTTGATTATTCATCCTGCGCGGTAGAATTCTGCAACAGTAACATAACAAGTAAAAGTCTTTCTTTTATCAGGGGTGATGCTGAAAACCTGCCGTTTGATGATGAGAGTTTTGATATTGTCATAAATGTGGAATCATCGCACTGTTATGTTTCAATGAAACGGTTCCTCTCGGAAGTTAAAAAGGTACTGAGACCGGGGGGGTATTTCCTCTTTACGGATTTCAGGAATTCAGGAGCAATGGATATGCTTGAAAACCAGCTGAAGGACTCTGGAATGATCATCTTGAAGAAAAGGGATATTACCGCTAATGTGCTTAAAGCGCTGAATGAAGATCATGACCGCCGTTTAGAGTTGATTTTCAGGAACGTTCCTGTATTCTTCAAAACCCAGTTCAGGGAATTTTCAGGTGTGAAAGACTCTGTTGTTTATAATCGTTTTAAAAACAGGAATTTTATTTATTTCAGTTATATCCTTCAGAAAACATAGAAGTATCTGAACCTCTTTTTTCAGAAAGGCCTAGCTGTGCTCGCTTCCCGCCCTATTTTTAAACATCACCTTGTTTATTCTGATTCTAAATTAGTAACAATGACTTTTGTAAGGTTTTTTCAAAAACTATTGTTGCTATTTTAACACCGCTTTTAAAAAGCATGAACTTGAATGAAAGATATTAATTAACTACTTAAAAATCAGAAAGATATGTACCAGGTAGGAAATCTCGTGAAGGAGTTGTCCGACAAGCATGGCCGCGTCCGGGAGAGTCTTATGCCTATATTGCAGGGTATAGTCGAACGGCATAATTATCTCACCGATGAAGCCATGGTAGAGGTGGCAAAAGAGCTTGATATCTCCGCAGCAGAAGTGTACGGAACTGCTTCGTTCTATACGTTCCTTGATACCCAGGTAAGAGGAAAATATGTTATCAGGGTTTGTAAGACTATAACATGTTCAATGAAAGGCAAAGGTGAGATAATTCAAACCCTTGAGGATATGCTTAAGATTAAGGTCGGAGAGACAACTGCCGACAGGGAGTTCTCTCTTCTTGAGACCAACTGTATCGGGTGGTGCCACAAGGCTCCTGCGATACTGATCAATGAACTGCCATATACTGAGCTTACCCCTGAAAAGGTGGTTGAAATCATTAAAGGTTATATGCATAAGAAATAATACCCTGAAACATGGAAAAAAGAGGACTAAACAAGGTTGATCTTATTTTTGAGAAGATAGATCCCAAGGAGGTTCTGACAACGGCATTTAAAATGAAGAATGAAACTATCATTCAGCAGGTGCTGGATTCAGGGCTTAAGGGAAGAGGCGGTGCCGGATTCCCTACCGGATTGAAATGGAAATATACAGCATCTGTCAGGGAACCCGAGAAGTATATCGTATGCAATGCTGATGAAGGAGAACCCGGGACTTTCAAGGACAGGGAGATCCTGGATAAAGTACCGTATAAAGTCTACGGAGGAATGGCAATTGCCGGTAAAGCAATCGGCGCCAAAAGAGGTATAGTATATCTCAGGGGTGAATACCGGTTCATGCTTCCGCAGCTTATGAAGGAACTTGAATCATTTCACAAGCTCATAAAAGGCATAGGTTATGATTTCAGGATCAACTATTGCCTCGGCAGCGGTGCATATATCTGCGGTGAGGAGAGTGCGCTTTTTGAATCAATCGAAGGCGGACGAGGCGAACCCCGCAACAAGCCTCCGTACCCTACCACATCAGGAGTCTTCAGCAAACCCACATCAATCAATAATGTCGAGACTCTTGTGACAGCACTGATGATCATCAAACATGGTCCTGCATCATACAGCCAGCTTGGAACAAAAGACTCAAGGGGTTCAAAGGTATTCTCAATTTCAGGTGATACTCCTGTGCCCGGTATATACGAGCTGGAACTCGGAATGTCGGTACAGGAATTCGTAAATGAATTCGGCGACGGCGACACCAAGGCCGTACAGGTTGGAGGTGCTTCCGGTTTCTGTGTGCCAAGAAAGAAATTCCAGTATACCGTAATAGGTTTTGAAGGTATGCCGACAGGAGGTTCGATGAAACTGTTCAACAGCTCAAGATCGATGTATAATGTGCTTCGCAATTACCTCGACTTCTTTGCTGAAGAGTCTTGCGGTCAGTGTAGCCCCTGCAGGATCGGATGCCAGCAGCTTCTCAAAGGTGTGGAAAAAGTCAAAAAAGGTGAAGTCAAATCAGTATATCTCAATGAACTGTTGAAACTTGCCGACACCATGAAGGTTTCTTCAAAATGCGGACTCGGACAATCCGTGGGAAATGCCTTCAGAACAATTGTTGAGAATTTCCGTGAAGAGATAATATACTAATTATAAATACCTGAATAATGATTACCCTTAGTATAAATAATGAAAGAGTTTCAGTTCAGCCTGGAACAACCGTTCTCGATGCTGCCAGGAAACTGAATATCAATATACCGACACTGTGTAACCATCCTGACCTTTGTGTTGCAGGAAACTGCAGGGTTTGCGTGGTAGAACAGACAGGAGCAAAGACCCTGATCGCTGCCTGTGCCATGCCCGTTTCTGAAGGTATGGATATACAT